>JACLAA010005840.1_pt1 | contig 43321 bp, 40 predicted proteins | sample 8027891 | NCBI WGS metagenome assembly JACLAA01 (sample SAMN15724900, study PRJNA655200) | protist metagenome | isolation source: fluorescence activated cell sorting (FACS) single amplified genomes of... | place: Spain: Blaines Bay Microbial Observatory, Mediterranean Sea | collected 2016-01-19 | reverse complement strand
GTGCATCGTCGTCCGCCGGCGGCGCGTCGACCGGCGGCTCGGGTGCCATCGGTGCATCGTCGTCCGCCGCCGGCGCGTCGACCGGCGGCTCGGGTGCCATCGGCGCGTCGTCGTCGTCCCACGCCGCCGGCGTCTCGTCCGTGTTCGCGGGCGCGGGCGCCTCGCCGTCCGAGTCCGAGTCCAACTGCAGCGGGTCGTCGCTGCCGCCGGTGCCGCGAACAGCGACCACGGGCTGCGCGGCGGGCGGTGCGTCGTCTTCGGCCGTGAGATCGATGACGTTCGACATGGTAATCGATGCGCGGTCGCGGGCCCGCGTTGGGCTTGGCAGGCAGTGCTTTAAATCAAATTGATCAGCTGGAGACCGCTCGGAGGCGGCCGAGCGGCGCGCGTTCCACCACTGGCAGCGTGTGGGTGAAGTCCACCGTGTCCGTAACTCCCCACAGGTCGCAGAGTGGACGATTTTGCGGTCGGCACAGCTGCGAAAGCTAGCGTCGTGTAAGATACTAGCGCGCGTCCAACTCATCATGATCAAAAGAGTTTGCCGTGGCCGCACACGTGCGCGTTGGCCGTCGATTTGACGCAGCCGATCAGTAGTCCAGCGCTGTGAGTGCTCAAGCGCCTGCAAACTGCGTTTGTCCACTGCTGCTCTCCAAAAGACGCTCTCTGAAGCATGAGGTGGCTCGCCTCACTGCTGCTCAGCAGCACAGCCGCCCTGCGGTCGCAGCAATGCAGCACGCAGCGATTAACACCCCTACGCGGCGTCTTCGACGCGCTCACGGGCAGCAGCGAGACGTTCTCGGACGCGCAGACGCTGCCGGGCCGGTGGCGGCTCTCGTTCGCGCTGCCGGCCCTCGACCGGCGCGCGACGGTCATTGCAGAGTTCGCAGACGAGATCGGCTTCGAGCCACCTCAAGGTTCGCTGCAAATAGTGGGCGAGGACGGGAACGCCTGCGACGCGGGCACCTGGCAGCTGAGCGAGGACCCGGACGACAAGCGCGACGGATTGTGGGTGTGGGGCCTCTTCGAGGAGCCCTTGTATCCCTTTCTCCTGGTCTCGCTCGACAGCGAGGCGATCGGGCTGCCGGAGGGCGGCCGCCTCGCGCTGCGGCTGGGCCACAAGTCGCGGCCGAACGAGGGCGAGCAACTCCTGTCGTCGGGGTCCGTCGCGGCGCGGCGCAAGGAGAACTACAACGCGGACCTCTTCGGGCTGTCGAGCGCGGCCCTCGACGAGGACACGAACATCGGGACGGTGTCGATCCAGCCCGTACGGTAAATTATACTATGTGTTTTTATCATCTGGCTTCGGCCGGACGTGGATCGCGAGGATCGGCCGCGCGGCGTCCGCGCGGTTCGCGCCGCCCCTATGAAACATCGCCGCGTCGTAGACGACGACGTCGCCCGCGGCGCCGCAGAGGCGGACGGTCGCCGGCAGGAGCGTCCGCGACCTTATTAAATTCGCCGCGAAGGGCCTGAGAAAGACCCAGCCGACGCGGCTCAGGAGCGTCGTCAGGTCGTAGGGCCCCCGCGCCGCGCGGCTCCGGCCGTGGACGTAGTCCGGCGGCAGGATTCGCGGCACGAGCTCCGTGGGCCCGAGCGCCGCGGTGATGTCGCAGCAGGCCACCTGCGCCGTCGCGCCGACACCATCATAATGCCAGCGCTGCGCCGATCCGCCCGGCAGCGAGACGACGAGCTCGGCCAGGCCTATGACCGACTCCGCGTCGCCGCAGACGCGCCGCCACGGCCGCTCATCATCATCCAGCCAGTCCGCCACGGCCGGCGCGAGGTGCGCGAGGCGCCCGTCGCCGGCGCTATCGTCGATCGCGTCCGTGCCGTCGCCCCGCCATTTCCGCGCGTCGCCCCGCAGGTGGATCGTGTAGCGGTCCTCCCGGCGCTTCTGGCCGAACGCGTCCGCCACGACGCCGGCCGACGTGGCTTGGCGGGCGAGGAGGTCCGCGTTCGCGGCCGCCCTTCGCAGGCGCACGACGCCGTATTTTTCGTAGAGGGCCTCGGCCCGCCGCAGGTCGCGCGCGTCGCAGGTGATGGCGTCGAGGAACGCGACCTCCTCGGGTCGGAGCGCTACTCCCGGCTGCGCTTTGGGAGCGGCTGCGGGCTGCGTCGCAGGGGCCAGCAGCGCGGCGGCTGGCGCCACAAGTAGCGCTATTAGGTGCATGCCGCTATACCTCAATCGGCCCGTTTTGCGACCGCTTTGAGCTTAACTGAATCTGGGGATCCATAAAAACTAGCTGCCTAGCGCGCTTAAGGTCACTAGGGTTTGGGAATGATGCGACTGCAGTCTTCCGAGTATCGTTCAGTTCGCTAATGATCCAAAGAGATCAATGGGACACTTACTGGGGGCCAAAAAAAAAATTTTTTTGTTGATTCGCGATATTGACGACGCCACCGTGGCGGCCGCGCCGGTGGAATCCTGTCAATCCCTGCCCAAGAGGTGTCCCTGGGGTCGCCTAGGGTCGTTACTAGACACGTGCAATCGCCTACGCCGCATGCGCGGGCGCTTCCATCGGTGGATACCTATGAGGACAGGTGCTCAGCTGCCCAGATGTCTCCACCATGATCCCCCAAAGTTTTGGATCCAGAGCTCTCTGGAGAGCACCGAGCGCAGCCGCATGCGGTCTAGGCGACCATCCGACCTCAGACCTATCCCAGAGAGAGTCCGAGAGCCGACCTACATCCGAAAAAGTAAACAATGTGGGCCCGATGGCGCCCCGTTCCCGTCAAAAACGTCAATTACCCGAGGGCCTCCAGTAGTCGCCGTAGCGGTCTCGTTGGACCCCATACTACCCCAGCGATAGACAATTACAAGTATATGACATCTACATTATAAGAAGGGTACTTTTGGCTGCCCACGCTCGGGACGTGAACATCTTGATCTGGACCTCGCGTAAGTCAGTCGGTCATGAAAAAAATGATCGCGTTATGGTCCATGGTGAAGGTACACGGGCTGATGGTCGCAGGTCCAAGTAACTAGTCCGAATAAATGAGATAATGGGGTCCCGCGATGGACGAGCCGCCGGGAGCTTTCGGAACAAAAAATGCAATGTAGTTCACGCTCAGGCCGGTTATCTGGCCCGTCCGGGAACCGAAGCGCCTGAAACACGAATTTATTTCATAACTCACCGGTCTGGGGCCTTTCTGGTGCTCCGTCTCCGCACCGTCGCCCGCGGAGAACGGGCAAGTCGGTCGATTGTGAATAGAACAACGGCGTTATGGTCCATCTGGATGGTGGCGTCGCTGATACTCGCAGGTTCAGGCTCTCGGTCGATCTTCACAAAAACGTGAGGTCGCGAAGTCGCCGTTTCGCGCGGCTCTAACGGAGAACCTAAAATAGATGAGTACGTGTTCAATCGGCCTAGATGGACTCTACCACTAACAAACGGATGGAAACGAACATAAACGCGAGAGTTGTCTAGTAGAATTCTTCTCCCGCCCTCCGAGCGCGGGCCGTCGGCTCCGGTTCCGTCGATTATGTATGAAAACTGGGCTGGAGTTGATATAATGTACTATCTGGACGGTGGATGGCGCCGTCAATCGCTGGTGTATTTTGGCGAGCCGTAAGGCTCGTCCGCGAATGTCGGCGTGGGGCAGTGTGTTTCGGGAGGCACAAGGGTATGTTCCCGGGCCGCTACTCCCGGGCCGCTACTCTGAAATATTTGGTCGCGGCGAACGACTATGATGAATTGTGAATTTGGGGGCTCGTTCTTTTTCACTCTACCTGGGCGGATCTGGGAATTGGCCAGTGGCGCCGCGGGACCTCCGGGAGCAAGGAGGCGTACTAGCGGGGTAGTAGGACGACCGCCGCCACGCCATCGTCGAAGGCGCGTCGACGGCGTCGTGCACCATGCCTTCCACCTTGCTGATATGTATCTGACGCTGGAAGCGGCCGCGTATATGCGGACTAGGCATCGCGCCCGACCAGTCGACCTCAGGCGACCCCAGGGAGACCTCCGGACGACGGATTGACAGGACGCCATCATCGGCTTGATCATCGCGGTGGCATCGTCGGCGGCGCGCCCGGGCTGGTGTTCTCTTGCGCGGGGCGCGCCGCCTCAGGAAGACGAGGAGGCGCCAGCGGCGACCGCCAAGAACTGATTGGCCCGCCGACCTCACGGTGTGCGAGCCCACGACGCTGTCGCGCCTCCACGAGGCCGGCGGCGTCACCAAAATTTTAGCCGGCCTTGTGTCAAAAACTCGTGGCTGCGCTTGTCGACCTCTTGAGACCGACGGCGTCGCCGCACACTCCATTCACCCGCCGACCTACCGATGGGAACCCGACTGCGTCGTCGACCTCTTGAGGAAGACGGCGTCGCCGCACAACTCTATATACGCCACCTGCGGGTGGCGCTCTGTACTCATCAACCAACGACGCCGCGGACGAACGGCGTTGCCCCCTCCTGTATGGCGGACGCGCGTGGTCGCAGCGAAACCCATCCCCCCCTCCCATTGCAGCAGCGACTGGGCATGATGACGTGCTGCAATCCCTCCCCGGTGAGTAACACCTATACATACAAGACCACACCAACGCACTCTTACAACCCCCGCTTCATCAGCCGCTCGTAGACCCGCGTCATCATCGGCGAGTAGCAGCAGACGAGGACAGCGGCATGCTCGGGTAGTCGCGCGCCCGCAGCCAGGCGTTGACTCGTTTCTTTCACGCTATCGAGGCGGATCTGGGAATTGGCCGGCGGAGCAGCGAGGGTACGGCTACTGTAACAGAAAAAGAAAACAAGCACTACTTACCGGCGACCCAGCCCGAGGAGAGCATCACCCCGCAGTCCTCCCGCAGGCCGAACGAGTTGTTCGCGTCCGAGCTGGTGTAGGCCGCGAAGCACTCGCAGTCGCCGGTAAGCTCGTCGCAGGTCCCCCGGTGGGAGCACACGACGTTCGCCTTCGAGCCCGACACGGCCTCGCCCACTTTGACGGTGGCCGAGAGAAGTTTTGTAGAATCCACCCTCAGAGGCGGGACGTCGCCCAATTCCGACGTGAATTCGACGGAAAAGTTGCCCACATTCAACGGATATCCATGAACATCGCAGGCCTTGTGTGCATCGGCATCAGATGAACACGTCGAGGGCCCGCTACACGTAGTACAAGGAGGGACGCAGAAGACGTCACCTTCCACAGCAACAGACCCGATGGTGTGCAACGCTTCCAAGGCACGCTTCACCTCCACGGCAGACGCGTCGTACGCTATTGGTTGTGTAGTAGCCCCTCGAAACGTCAAGCGTAGACTACCGCCCGTCGCCTTGCACTCGATGTACTGCCGCTCGAACTTCCTACCTTGAACAAAGGGGTTGTCGCCCGTCGGGCACGCTCTCTTGGAACAATCATACCCGGTCCACGCGCTCAAATTGTACCACGAATTATTTCCGTAGCCAGGCTCGTAACACTTGCAATGTTGAATGAAATCCGCGTCCCAGGCCGTCGAATTCTCCGACAGACCGCTCCCGTAGGCTATTGGTGTCGGTTCACCGTTGTACGTGGCGTCCTGCGCGAGTTGCCTCAACGTGAGACATTCGCCGTGGCCGGAGCACGTCTCGCCGTTCGGACCCACTGGGCAGGACAACCTTTCACAAGCGCCTCCTTCAAACCCGATCCCACATCTACATAACCCTGTAGCATGATCACAAGTACCCGCATTGGAACATTCGGCCAATCGATGCGCGGACCGAGGACCTGCGCGGAGCATCAAAATCAAAAAAGAAACCACCCACGTCGTCGTGAGATGGACACGAGTCGCGTCGATGGCGTACAACGGGACGCCGCGATCGCGCCGTCGGCCTGGTCGAACCACGCCGGTCCCTTAGGGCAAGTCGACACGTTGCAGTTGCCGTACCATCCTTCATCGCAGATACAAGAATGATTGGTCTCGGGACCCCCACAACACCCGTGGCCCCAGCACTCCTGGATGGGCTCGCCATTTTCCAGGACAAAGGTGCGAGGCGCCGGCCCCAAGCCGTTATCCAGCGCGATGCCCATGGGCACGCCCTGCTGCATGTAGGCCTTGGGCGTTTCCGCGTCGTGGGCACCGTGCACATCACTCCGCACGACGTGGCCCGTGCCCGCGTCGGTCCAGAAGATCATGTCATTCACAAAATCGTGGACGATGCCGTACGGCCGTTTCACCTTCTCGTACTTATCTCCACCGTGAGACGAAGCGTCGTACGTTGTAGCTATTGGTTGAACCCAGGTCTTGTTGCGGTACCAGTCGTAGATATTTTGTTTGATGCCGGAAGCTTCTGCTTTCGCTCTTATCTCGGCTTCATATCCCATATTCGCCTTGATGACCGCGCCGTAATCATGCAGTTTTTCATCTAACACGATCATCGAGTAATTTCGCAAATCCAACACTAGTCCGGTGGGGTCCCACAGGCCTTTGTCTAGGACACAGACCGCGTCGGTGCCGTCCAAGTTACTGCGCCAGACTTTCCCATCGGCATCTGAATAATTTCTCTGTCCAGAGTCCGTCCAGTAGAGCTTGCGGTTGACCAAGTCCAACGCGACGGAGTGCGGGTTTATGAGTTGCACGCCTTGCTGGGTGATGGTCCTCGTTAGGTTCGTCTCTTGGTTTTTATGGACGAGTCGAGGTCCGTTGTGCGCGATTGAGGGCTCCAGATCTATATAATGAATCTCTCCTGGCAAGTTTCCACGAGGATCCGCATAATATAACCCACGTTCGCCCGGAATCAGGTTGAGAGCGATACCCTCTATAGTTCGTGAACGATTATATAGCAATATAGAGTCGGAATCATAAAAAATACGAGACTGGTTCACCTTTTCTCTGTAGTCGATCCACAGCCCCGCTTCGTGCTGTGCTGTTGTATTCTTAAGCTGAGCCACTCGTAGACCCTTGATCTCCCTATCCACGTAGTAGATCTCCCGCCATTGTAGATCCAAAGCAACGCCACCCGCCGTAGAGTTAGTTAAATTCCACAGATGCCTTTGCTGCGGGCAGTCGCCGCACTCCTCGGGCGGCTCCAAGGGACCATTCGTGTACATACCCCCAGGAACACTGAGAGATGAAATGTTCGCGCCGGCTTTTCTTTTAGCTGCTAGTATTTCATCCGCCGTGCTATTCGACGCGTCCGCGATATACACATATCTGAGATTGAGGACGTCCACGGGGTCGAGCGCCGTGTCCTTCGTCACGTAGCCCGGGCAGCGCTGCAGCCCCGTCCACGCGGACGTGTTAAATTGCGGCCGGCCGCACGACCCGTAGTCGGGGTCCCACTCGAAGCCCTCGTCGCAGGCGCAGGTGCCGTTCGTGGGCGCCTGCGTGGATCGATACCGTCGCAACAACCCCGACAATCCGCGTAGACGCTCTGACGCCCGTGTCGACGGCGTCGCGGCGGCGTGGCCTCGCGACGACGCCGTCGACGCAACTTGAAGTTCGGAAATGGAAGGAAACCACGCTGAGTCAGCACCGGTGCTGTGGCCTCGAATTCTATCGTTATGTTTCCCGCCTTGTCGCAGAACCCGGCGCCGTTGCATTCCAATCTCTCTCGTGTGCCTGTGGTGTGTTGTATATTGATAACACCACCGGGTGCGCCGTTCTTGAGTAACGAGGAAATAATTTCCAAAGGTGGCTGGTTTCCTAAAGGTGTGGTGAAGGCGATGACCAGCGCATCGCCTCCACAAAGACCGGAACCTGCACTGTGTAAAGTCTCCACCCTAACATCGCCCTCATTCAACGTCGGTAATGAGTGGAGCGCGTGCTGCACTTCACTTGCGGTCGCGTCATGATCTAGTTTATGGGTAGTGCGGCCGTCATACACTAGAGCAAACGAACCACCATTCGCACCGCTACAAGTAAGGGTCTGGTTCGTCTCCATGTAGACCTCCTTCGAGGGCGATTCCAACTCGGACGCATCCACCCAGAGGGGCGGGACGTCTCCGGAATCGCGCAAAAATGTTATCGATGTAAGAGTACCCGTGGGAGAACAGAGCGGGCCGGTAGGTATAGATCTAGCTTGGATCGGTTCGGGGAAGACCGCGGCGCCTTTACCGTACAGAGCTCGTAGCAACCCTAGCCTTGTTTGTAACTCGTTAGCGGTGTCCGTGGGCCTCAAGAGGGGATAGGTCTCCTCGCCCCCCAAAAACATGGTCAGCGTGCCGTTGCACGGCGCCGCGCAGCGACAGAACAGGTGGGCGACTTCATCTGTTCCACCTACAGTACGTCTATCATCTCCCTTATCACAGGTCACCAGATCGCACGCATACCCCTCGTAGCCCGGGTCGCAGATGCACCCCCTTATGTGATCAGCGTCCCAGAGGTCGTAGGGCACGCCATACGCGCCCGAGCGATGTGCGCTTCGATTCAATTGGTATCCGTCAAAACTACGAGCCGCCTCCCGCATCGACGTACATAGGCCGTGGCCAGAACACTCCGTCTTTTCCCCGAACTCGTCGAAGGCCCACCGGTCCGCACCACTGGTGGGGCACTTGAACTTTTCGCACGCGAAGCCCTCGAACAGCGGGTCACAAATACAATACCCCGTCGCGCGGTTGCAGTAGCCCCTGTTGCTACACTCGAGGGGCGCATGTGCTTGATCAGTGGCGCTGGGCACGTCGGACCACGCCGTCGAACTTACGCACGATCGATGTTGGCACGCGAGGCCCGTGTAGCCCTCGAAGCACTCGCACAAACCGTCCTTCCCACAGAGGCCCTTCTGGTTGCAGCGGTCGGGGCACTGGGCCCGTGCTAGGGCGAGGAGTATCAGATAGCGCATCGTCTTTGTATTGCCCCCGCGACGGCGTGCGGGGGGCAGCCTCTCACCGGATGAGCGCCCGCCGTGCGAGGCAGCTCTCGTCCCTTGGGCTGCGTCGGCCGGGGCCGGACGGGACTCTCCGCGAGCGGTGGGCCCGTGTGAAGGCCTTCAGGCGGCGTGGGCGTCCCTTTTACGGCTGTCCAGCGGAAGTCCACGCTAGTGTGTTACTTGACGCTAGCTCGCAGCTTTTGCCGTCTCGTTTTAAAGAGCGCAAGCGGAGAGAGTGAAGGGTATCTGCGGGCTTAACGCACCCACAGACGTCGAATCCCAGCACCAGAGAACCGTTTCGGGCCGCCGAGCCGCGCCAGAGCAGCTCCACCTTTAAGCCCTCTGCAAGGCAATACGATGTACGCCGCCAACGCCGGCCGGCGCCTCGCGACCAGCTGTGTATTACTAGGTGGCTCCTTGGAGTATGCCAAAAGCGGCGGCCGCTCGGCCGTCGCGAGGTGCGCGCCCGACGAACAAGAGCCGCCAAAAAAGGAGGAGGAGGAAGAGGAAAGAGAGGAGGGCGTGGAACGATACCTTGGCTACTCGGCGGCCTTGGCGCGATTGAAACTAGTCATGCTCCGCGCGAAGACCGCCCTCGGCGCGGCCGGTAGAACGGCCGCAACCACCGGCGGCCGCGGCGCGGCAACAGCAGCTAGAGGCGCTAGAGCGGCCAAAGGCGCGGCCGGCGCCTTCGCGCGCGGCGCCGCGGCGCGCGGCGGCGCCGCCGCGCGCGCGGCCAAAGCGACGGCCGCCGCCGCTGGCGCGAAAGGCGCCGCGGCCAAGGCCGCCGTCGGCGACGCCGCGCGCTACGTGGCCTACTCCTCCGACGTCGGCGAGTCCATGCGGCCGGTCTTGCGACCGTGGATGGTCAACGCAACTTATGGCGTCGCGATCGGATATGTTTTATATGATGCCGGTAGTGACGTCAAGCGGAAGGCGGACGCCGGCCATTCGACGGAAGTTTTGTTAGCTACCGGGACCTACAAGCTTGTCTTTCACGGTTTGGTGTCCCTGGCCATGCCTGCCGTCATTATTCATTCCGCGGTGCACCAAGCGCATGACTTGTTTGCGCGGGAGGCGTTCTCTACATATCCTCGTATGGTGAAGTGGGGTCCGTCGGTTGTGGGTCTGGGGTTGATCCCGCTGATGCCTCTGCTCGATCCGCCGGCGGAGCACGTGCTCGAGGCGGTCTTCGACAAAGTGTGGCCGGCGTGGCGAATCGGCGAGAAGCCGCACCATGATTAAATTTTTTGTATAAAGGGGATAGGGTCTAAGCGGCGATGACCGCCGCCGGCGCGTTTGAGGTGGCCGACGCGTGGGCTGCTGAGATGGCGGCGTCGTCTAACGCGAGGATCGCGTCGTACAACGCGGCCGGGTCCTGGCCGCTTGCGATTAACGCGGCCAAAGCCTCGGGCGCCAGGTCCAGTAGCTCAGAGGCCGCCGCCACTTTGGCCAAAGCGACGTCCCCGATGGCATTTAACTGCGTAGTACAGGCCTCCTTGTCGTCGCCCGAGACCACAAGTAAACCTTGTGAGAGTGAACCACCAACAGCACTTGCGACGGCGCGCGCCATGGCCTCGTCCGCCGGCGCCGGCACCGCAATCGCGCAGCCCGCGTCGCCACTGATCGCGACCACACCTCCCGCTTGAAATGAAGGGAACTTCTCTGCTGCAGAAGAGGGCCTTTCCGCCAAGTCCCCGAGCACGGTCTGGGCCATCGAGACCATCACGGCGTGCTCCATGCCCAGACCGATCGCGGTGATCGGCGCCGCCGCCATGGCCTCCTGCAGCCACGCGTCCACCTCAGCCGAAGACAATGATGCGAGGTCCTCGGCGGAACCCAGCGGCGCGTAGGCCTTGCCGTAGGCCGCCGACGCGACCTGTTCTTCGAGAGACGCGTGTCTCGCCAGGGCGTTCAACGCGAAGGGCGAGGCCTGCGTTGAACGAATTGGCTCGAAATCGGAAAAAAAAACACCCACGACCTGCTCTCCCGGAGACGACGCGCGTCGATGGCGTCAAGGCTTCATAGAAGACGCTGTTTGACGCACTTTTGTTTCTTCAAATTCCCAGGCCGTCAAATTGTCGCGGCCGACGCCCGCGGCCAGCGCCGCCGCCTGGAAGGCCTCCGCGACGCAGGGCGCCTCTCTCGTCACGACGTGTTGCGTGCACACTGTTGTCGTTGAGTGTGCATCAAATAATGAAAAGGGCATGGACCCGGCAACTTCCAAATCGCGCTGGATCCTCAGGTCCGTGCGGCCGTTCGCCGTCTTGAAGCTGTTGAGCGAGGCAGCTAATGCTGCGGAGCGTGGCCCGTGACTGGCGCCCCTCCCCACACCAACGCCGACGCACGTGAGGGGCGCGCCTGGGGCGGTCGTCGCGACAACTACCCCATTCGGCAAGGTGCTCGTTTCTAGGTCGCCTCCCAGATAAGCGTCGCTCGCGAAGGTCCGCGGCGCGGCGCGGCGGGCCAGGCGCGGCGCCGCGCGCGCGGCGGCCGCAATCGCAGCCATGGCTATTTAAGCAGGGCTCCGCTGCAGCGTGCTCACGCACGTCAACGCAACTAGGCGTTGCGCTTCCGTAGCTTGCTCCAGGCACCAATGCGTCCCCCAGGTCTGCCTCTCCCGGACGATTTGACGCCAAGCGATTCGGTCTTTTGGTGCACCCTAATTAATCCATTTAGCGAAATCGGCACTCAACCCTCCGGGGCGGCTCCGGAGCGGTCCGACGCAGCCGTCGGTTCGGACGTATCGTCGGAAGCTAGTGGACCCCAGCGCGAGCGGGCTGTGGCGCTGGGGGCAGCTTTTGCAGCCCATAGCGCAGCCGGGCAGCCGCGACACGCGCACCGCGGCACTGGCCGCACCGCCTCCCCACGCCGCCGACGCGCGCGCACCGCACAAATGCCACTAGAGCTCCACTTCCCGCGCCTGCTCGCGGGCGGCGGCCACGCGGTCGCTCCTGGTGTTATACTACCGCCGGGCATGAAGCTGAGGAATCCCGCCTTCCTCAAGCCGAGGCATTTCCGGAGTACACTCACCGAAACTCTGTTAGTCTGGGACGTCTCGGGTGGTCAAGATAGAATCGCTCTAGGTAAAAAAGTGGAAGGGCTCTGGGTGAGGTGTCAGACGTTTCGCAAGTGGGCGAAAGTAGTATACGCAGCAAATGTCAAAAGAGCGCGAAGACTACGAGCGTCGCACATACGCTTCGCCGTCGCCGTGCCGTCCGGCGCGATGATGACCCTTAAATTATCACCCCTGGACCAGATCGGCCGCGTCAAAGTATTAATATCACAAAAAAAGCCGGCGCTGATGACCAAAAAACTATCCAAGTACGTCGTGATGCTCGACGGCGTCGCGCTCGACGACTGGCTCACGTGCCATGATGCTGGAGTTCGGGAGGCGTCGTCACTCGTCGTGACGGCTCGTGCTGTTGGTACTGATGATGATGTCCCTCCTCAACCTCATTTAGTATCGACCGGTGCTGGTGCTTTGTCACCGAAGACGGTGCGGCTGGCGATGATGGCCTACGGCTCTTTGGCAACACCGAAGAAACAGGAAGAGGAGCACAAAATCCATCCGGGCTGGCGGCCGCGGCCGCGGCTAGGCAGGCAGTTCCCCTCGGACGCTCCGAAGAAAGGACCCGTGCTCGCGCCGACGTGCCCCGCGGCGCCGGACTCGCCCGAGGCGCGGGCGCGGTGACCCTTCGCGTCGTCGAGTGTAAGGGTTGTTTGTTGTGTCGGTCGTTATCTGTTACGGTGCTAGGGGGAGACACCGCGCGTCGCCGCGTTCCGTCCGGGGGTCGTCGAGCGAAGGAGGCGGCGGGACCTCTCCGGACCGGTCGCTACGCGTCCGGGACGCCCTCCGCGCGCCTCGCGGACGGCACCGATTTTGCTCTCATCTCCGCAGCGGCTTGACAGCCTCTTGTGCTCTCGCGCCGCCCTGGGACCCCCGGGGAGCGCACGCCTGGCGCCGTAGGACTCGGAGCATAGCTCCTAGGACGCGCGCGGGGCAGCCCCCCGCCCGCGCCGCTCCCCGGCAGCACCACCACCTGAGGGCATCAATGGAGCACCCACAGCCGCCACCGGCGACGACGCAGACGAGCGGCTGCGACTGGTCGCCGCGCCGCGCGCGCTCGCCGCTGGCCCTCCTGCCGCCCGGCGTCGAGAGAGATGTAATAACCAAGTTCGCTGGCGCCGAGGAGCTGCACCTCATCCGCCTACTCTCGAAGCGGCACCGCCGCGACGTCGCCGTCGACCGGCACTGGCAGGTCTTGTGCGGTGGACTCTGGACCGATAAGCCCGGCTTCGCAGGGCGCCGAAAACCCCTCTGGGGCGTGTTTGCGGCGAGCGGCGAACTCACCGTAGCCGACCGCGCGCTCCAATCCTCGTCAGAAACGCCATCGTCCTTCGTGCGCGTCTCCTTATCAGAACCTCGAAGCCACGACCTCGCGCCCCACGAAAGTCATAGAAGACTGAATTGGCGCGAATCTTACGACGGCTCGCTCAAAGACGCGACGAGGACGGAAATCACGGCCCAGGAGCTCGAGCGGTGGCCCTGGCTCAATCGGAACGAACCCTGGGCACGGCGTGGAGAGGCGCACGCGCTCGCGTTCGAGGGGCGTGGTTTGAGACATGGCGGCGACGTCCTCTTCCAGCAACGGCCTGGTTTATATGCGCGGCACGCGTGGACGCGCGCGGCGCCGGCTGCAATTAGGTTGCACGAGTTACAACTGTCGCCGGGAGCGAGCGGGACGATGCGCGTCGAGCGCTGCGACGACTGGGGCTGGCGGTTGCGCCACATGTTCTGGGCCTGGGACGCGGCGCCCGGCGCGGCCTTGCCACGCGCGCTGCCGGGGGCCTGGCGGCGGGACGCGCGGCTGGGGGTGGAGTAATCGTCTTGGGCTGGGTAGTCGCGTCGCGCGTCTCGCGGACCACGAGCGTCGGCCTGTCGGCTTTTGTCGCGGTTTCTGTCCTTTCCGTTTGTTACTCTGCTGTTCTGAGAGGCCTTTCTGGAGGGATGCGTGAAGGTTACAAAACCCGAACTCTGAGGTGGCGCACCGGTGCACCCCCAGTTTAGACTGGATTTACGCTTACGTCGCTTGGATCCGAAGAGGCGGAAAACGCAGCGTACGCTCGCCAACCATCGCATCTGTTCGCTGCGTATAAATTTTGCAACGACATTGCACCTAAGGCTTGCTTTTTGCAAGGAGAGCAATTGCTTGATCACTGCCATACAAGCAACTGGAGATATGTATAAAGCTGTCCTCGTGCTCGCGAGTGCGCACGCCCTGCAAGCGCCGCGGCCGCGCGCGGCGCCGCGCGCCGCCGCCGTTTCAGCAATAGCGCCGGCGCCGGTCTGGGTCGCCGGATCTATTTTGGGTGGCGCTGCCGGCACGCCCTTCGTCGTCAAGGCGACGAACAGCTGGTACTCCGACCCGACCGTGCTGAAACTGCCGTCGTGGACGCCGCCCAATAAAGTCTTCATGCCGGTGTGGACGGTGCTCTACGGTCTGATCGGCTTCGCGGGATACCGGGCCGCTGTCAATAGCGCGCTGCCCGGGCTGGCCGTAGGTCACTACATCGCCAACTTACTCTGGGCGCCTTTGTTTTTTGGACTCAAGAAGCTCAAGCTCGCGGCCGTTTTGCAGTTCGGTCTCCTGGGTTCCCTCGCGGCCGTGTGGTCGTCGTTCAAAAAGGACGCCCGGCTCCTCATTCCCTACGCGGCGTGGCTCAGCTACGCCACCATCCTCAACCTCGCGATCTGCCGGCTGAACCCGTCCGGCGTCCAGACCGTCGAGGACCGGACTCCCACGGGCGTGGCCGCCTTATACTAAGTTTAAATTACACAAAACTACTACAGCTCCCGCTTCTTCCCGCTGCGGCACTTGAACTTGTTCTTCCCCGCACCCAGCGACGTCTTCTTGTCGAGGGGGATCGCGGTTAAATCGGTCTGCGCGACCTGGCAGCCCACGTTCCCGCCGCAATATAAATTGTAGAGGTTGCAGTAGTTCGTGCTCCGGTCGATGACCGACGTGACCTGCGACACGGAGCAGCCCGACAATTCACAATCGTCGCCGCCGTCGGCGTTCTCGAACATGAACTGGAGCTTATCCGTGTACTTGCCGTCGCCCGTCAGATGCGACGCGGCGACGACGTCGCCGACGGACGACGTTAATGCATACGTGCCAGCGTTGTGCGGGTCCACCCAGCCATTTTTGCCGGCGATGCGGGCAAGGACCTCGCCTTTGACCGTCTTGCACGGCGCGTCGAACCGGACCGTCGTGCGGGCCCAGGCGTGAATGACCGCATCCGACTCGGGACATACATCGAACCAGCGCTCGACGGCCGCCGCCCCGCTCGCTATGTACAGGAGCGTGGTGAGGAGTTGCATTGCTTAGCTGGTCGCTGTCGCTGCACACAAGTGAGGTGTAGGTGGTTCGGTGGTCGTCGCTGCACTTAAGCGAAGTAGTAGGCTTCGCACGCGTGCCGCACCGCACGCGTGCCGCACCGATGCGTTGTGTAAGCCGCGCAATCGCTTGTCACGTGCTCAAAGCTGAAAATCAGCAGCATCTCTAGCTCAAAATCAGCAGCAAAAACTGAGCTTGTGGCTAGTGTCTTACATGCCGCTAGCCGTCGATTTTTGCCCCTGCTTTTTGGCCAACGCGCGCCGACTTGGGGGCGCGAATTTATCACACGTCGCGACCTCGACAGTGGCCGCAGAGCGCTGGTTGACTTGGGTGATCACGAGGGAGGAGACTCAGCTCAGATTTGAAATCTTGACCATGAGGGTCCAACTCCACGGCTTGACCGGCGACACATCCGTCAACGGCCAGTGCGGGCAGGTCGGAGGCTTCGAGGGCGAGCGCGTCTTCGTGCGCCTCGACAACAGCAACCGCGTCCTCCTTGTTAAAACCAGGAAAAAGCGCGGCGCGCGGTCGCGAACGAAGGCGAGCAGAAGTGTGTGGTGTGCTTAGAGAGCAATAGGGACGTCGTCTTCATGCCCTGCTTCCACGTCGTCTCGTGCTGGACCTGCGGCCTCCGCGTGAGCGAGTGCCCCGTCTGCAGTGTCGCGATTCAGCAGAAGAGGAGGGTCTACTCCTAAGTATTGTTACTCCGCAAGCTTTGAACAACCTCTTCAAGCGGCCGCCGCGGCAAATCAAAAACGCGCGCATGCGCGACCTCGTTCGCGACGGCGAGCGCCTCGTCGAGCGACGCGTCGCATAATGCGGAAGACGCGACGAACGCGGCGAAGAACGCGTCGCCCGCGCCGTTTGAATTTGCAGCCACGCCGGGCGGCCCCGGCAGCGACGCGACCGCTGTTAAACTGTTCGCGGGCCACTTGAGTGACGACGATGATAAACGATTTGGATCCGACGCCGCCGCCGCCGCCGCGCCGTTTGACCCATCCGTCACGACGACACAGGCCGCCCCCGTCGCGTCGCACAACGCCCGCGCGAGCTGCGTGCAGTGGTAGCCTCGGGGCCACCTCAATAACGTCGCGGCCTCGTCCGCGTTCGCGTGCACCACGTCAGCTTTGTACAGAGCCGCGTCGGCGACGCCGTCGCCCAGGTAGTGCGTCGGCTGCACGCCATTCAAGTCCACGCCGACGAGAGCGTCGATTTGCTCGATGGCATCACCTAAAGCCTGACCTCGTAGGGAAGGCAACAGGTGCGGGTACCCTATAAGGACCGCAGAGACCGATGCTACTCGCGCCACGCCGTCGAGCAGTGTCTTGGCGTCGAAGGCGTCGTTCGCGCCCGCCGCGAAGTAGCAGCCCCTTCCATCGGAGAAGACGGGGACGACCGCGAGGCCGGTCCTTCCATCAGATAAAGTTTCATCGACAGCAACGCCGCGCTCCTTTAACAAAGCTCTCAACTCGTCGCCTTGCGCGTCGTCACCTAATGAAGCGACGACGGTCGTCGCGACGCCGTGGTCCGCCAGACATGAAGCTGTTTGCGGCGCCGCGCCGCCCGCTCGCGACGACGCCTCGCCAAACGCATTGATCGCTTCCCGTCCCAAATCCTGCGCTCCAGACAACTCCATATCTAAACAAGCGAGGCCGCAGCACACGATACGCTTTTCATCATCCTTTTGTGGAATGACCGCCTGGACATCATCATGACCATCGAGAGCACGTTCCAGCGCCCGTAGCTGCTCCGAGAAGCCTACCAATGGACCACTTCGACCCTCCGGCACTTTAAATAAATAAGCCGTCGCCGCCGCGACCGTCGACGGACTGACCTTCTTGCGCGAAAAGTAGTCGAGCAGACAACAGACGTCGATATACAACGGCGCACATAAAACAGAATCGGAACAGCGCGTGTACGTCGCCATGGTATGTAATTGAGATAGAAAAGCTTCCGACGTATATTCCACATAGTCGCGTTTTTCGTCCCCAATAAATGGTGTATACTGCACCGAGACGTGGTGGTCGATGTCCGAGCTGAAGATCTGCGACTTGACGCGCAGCTTGGCCTTTCTAGTCTTTTCTTGAGTAGCCGAACCGAGCGCCAGGTTGCCTGCGCGGGAACGACACTCTCGTGAAACTGCCGCGGCTCCCTCACGAGACGCGTAGAGTCTCACGCGGCCGCGTCGACGACGTCGAGGCGGTGCAGCATCGCGTCGACGCCGTCGCCGCGACCACATCAGGTTCAAGTTCAATTTTTCACACTGAGTCAGTGCGCATGTCGTTGTTTCCTAAATGATTGGACGAGGCCACGACCTTGACGTTGAAGTTGAGGTTCTCCAAGTACTCGACCACTTGTGTCTTGAACTTCGTCTGACCGGCCTTGAAGTCCGTGCCGAGGCAGTAGGCGCCATGCTTCTCCGCTAGTTCGCATAGACCCGGACAGACCGTGTCCTGGGAGGCTGCGTTGACAAACGAGCACCCTTCGAGACAAGCGGCGACGGCATATAACAGACTGGGAGCGAAGTCGTCTCCTTTATCAGAGAGGGCTTCCAGGAGCTCTTCGGAGGTCTCGTAGGACGGGAGTAGTGATGGAGGCTCCACGCTTCCGGAATAGACGACGGTGACGTGGCAATCTATACTATGAGAGGCCTTGAAGGCGCGGATGTCCTCCCGTAAAGCTTCAACTTTACTACGAGCGTCGGGCAGGTCCTTGGTATGAGTTGCTGTTGCCCTCTGGGACTCGCCCACAAATCTCGGATCATACACTCCAGGCATGACCTCGACCTCATCCAAGGTAGCTTCGAGCTGCCGCACCAAGTCGTAATCCAAAATGCGCGCCTCTTTGAGAGCTTGCCCTATCGGTGTGGGACGTATATCCCACCCTCCCACGGCGGCCCTTTTAAAGGGCGCCAGACCTTTCCGACGCATGGCCCGCGTCTGCGTGATGCAGCCCGTATAGTCCGCTTTGCATCGTTGCTTCGCGCCCTCCCAGGTTAGTTTGAGAGCGTTCGCGTGGAGGCCCGCGAGGACGGTGCAGCCGTTGTTGCCGCCGAGGCCCACTAGTAGTAGTCCGGGCTTCCGCTTCGTCCTCGCACGGGTCGGCTTCGCGGCGGCCGCCGCGAGGCCCGCGAGGATTGCCAAGAGGCGCATCGGTGCGTCGAGGCGCGTGCGGTGGGCCGAGTGCTTGGCTGCCGCAGGGATGCTCAGCGAGCAAGGATTCCTTGCCAGCGGATATTAATTATTATTTATCGATAGCTAAGCTCGAAAACTCACAGAGGCACCCCCAGGAGCTTTGTCCACGGCGGCGGAGCGTGTGATAGCGTAAGTAGACACTCTAGGACTTGGCCGCACACACGCTTTTGGCTTTCTGGCGGTGGTTAAGGCTGCCAATTTGGTGCGATTGGGCTGCGTACGAGGCGCGGGACGTTGCGGGCCGAGTCTCTTCCGCCGAAATTCAAAGAAGGCAGCCCCTGCAAGCACAGATGGCCCGCAGGAACGCCTGCGAGGAGGTCTCCCTCAAGTCGAGCTACGCGTTGGTGGCGGCCGGCGTCGTCCTGGGCAGCCTGTCCCACGGCGGTGCTTTATATTGGTGTCTGGTATTGATGGTAGCATTGTTCGCGGCCGCGGTCAGCGTCTACCGGGCTTTAGTGGAGGAGAACGCGCGCCTCTACTTCGAGCGGCGGGACCAGAGTGCGCCGTTTATTAGAATTCTGATCCGAGCGTTAGTCGAGGGCCCCGACGAATCAAGAAGAGAGGCGGCGCGCGACCTCGCCACCAAAGCCGCGGAGAAGGCGTTCGACCGCGATTTGATCGCGTCCGAGGGGGCCTGCCCGCCGCTCGTCGAACTATGTAGGAGGGGGGCGACGGACGAGACGCGCGGCGCGGCGGCCGCGGCGCTGGGCAACCTCGCGGCGAACGCGTTGCTGCGCAAGCGCGCGCTGCCGGCGAGCGGCGCCGTCGACGCGCTGCTGGCGCTGTGTCGGAGCCCCTGCGACGCCGGCGACGGCGCGCGGTCGGCCTGCACGGCGCTGCGGAACATGGCCTTTGATTCGGAGACGAAGGCGACAATTTCAGAAGCGGGCGGCGTCGAGGCGGCCTGTTCCTTACTACGGGCCGGCGCCACGCAAGCGTGGAGCGCCCCCTACGCATTACAAGCCGCCGCGCTCCTGGGGACGCTCTGCTGGGGCTCCGCGGCGTCGAAGAAGCAGGCCGTCGCCGGCCAGGCCGTCGCGCCGCTCGCCAAGCTCGTCGCGGCCTTCGCGACGGACGAGGCCGCCGCGACGGCCGCGGCCTTCGCGCTGCGGCACGTCGCGGCCGACGGCGCCACGCGGGGCGCCGCCGCGGCCACGGACGTCGTCGCCGTTTTATCGAGATGCGCGCGGTCCGACGGCTCCGCGGGCGCCCAGGCCCGGAGCGCCCTCCGCGAGCTCGCCGCCGACGAGGCCGCCTTGGTCGCGATGGGGCGCTGCGGCGGCTTCCACGCGTGCGCCGCGTCGCTGCACCGCGGCGACGGCGACGGCGCCGACGCGGCGGCCGTGCTCTGGGCCGGGTCCTCGAAGAAGGCCTCGCTGACGGACGTCGCGCGGGCCCTCGACGTGCGGTCGAGCCGCGGGCCCGCGATCGGCCGCGACGTGGACCTCGCCATCCGGGCGCTGCTCTGGCGGACGCGTAGTAAGGCGGGGAAGAAGGACGCGTAGGGCGTATTTTCCTCCAAATTACATATATACTATCTAGAAATTAAGCTACTGTAGACTTCGCACGACTGCTGCGCCACCGCGCGGGTCGAGATCACGCGCGAGTTTCGCGAGGGGCATTCGTTCAATCGTGACAATACTGGCACACGTCCCGGTAGCTCTAGGGCGGATGAGTCAGGGGTTCGGCGCGAAGCCCCAACCCAACGCTGCCCAGCCCGCCCAGCAGCAAAAAGGAGCTGGGAGCAGGGACTTACGGGCAACAGATGTTGAAATGCTGCGTGTCCTTGTGAGCGCTGCCCTTGGGCTGTTCGTGACCAGCGCGCTGCCGCTGCGGGCCCCCGCGCGCATTCTGAGCAGCTGCAACAACAAGCCCTGGAGGGGCTGCCCCGAGGAGGGCGCCCGGCTCGGAGAGAAATTAGCTGGTTTCTCCGAGGCCATGGCCATGTACGACGGCAGCACGTCCGGCAAAAGCGGCAGCGCGTTTGCGCGGGCCGGCGAGAATGGCCTCGACCGCGCTGCCTCCAAGGTATTCGCGACGAGCGTCGCCGCGACGATGGCGCGGCTCCAGCTCTACCAAAACGACGCGACCAAGGGCGGCGGCGACGACGAAGAAGAAGCGGCCCAGGGCTACCTCGGGCGGGCTCTCTTCAAGTTACTTGCGATTTTGCTAGAACTTGTTTTGGGACTCTTCGTGTTCGGAAGGGTTATTCCGCGATGCAGTAGCTCGGCGAAGGGCGCGGCCTGGCGCTCGTCTGTCGTCGGCTACCTGCTTATTTGGGGGGACGTCGCCCGCGTGGCGGCGGAAACTTCGGTCCGCGGCAGCGACTACACCATTACTAAGAGTTCCAAGATCAAGACCAATGAGTCTCCGAGCTCGGCAGTCCAAAGCCTTGAGCAGCGGCGCGTGCTCTCGGGCTACGTGATGACCAACAGCAACATCCACACGGCGCGTGATGCGTGGCTCGCGGACGCGTCGGCCGCCGAGTCGACGTACGGTCATATTTCGACGTGGGACACATCGGGGGTGACGGACATGGAGAAGTTGTTTTGCGCAGATTATGATGCGACCTATCGGCCTCTCTGCAACTCGGCCGCGGCGTCCTTCAACGAGGACATCAGCTCGTGGGACACCTCCGGCGTCGAGTCAATGGACTCCATGTTCAAAAATTCGGCCTTCAACCAGGACATCAGCGCGTGGGACACCTCCAAAGCGACGGCGATGAACTGCATGTTCTGCCACGCCTCGGCCTTCGACCAGGACCTCGGCTGGTGCGTGGAAAAAGACGACATGGATGGCCCGTCCTCGTTGGTCGCATCATCGAAGTGCGAGGCGACGTCGTGCGGTATCCTGCCATCCGCTGCTCAGAAGTGTGGTGGCGGCCCGATGAGCGACTTTGGCATCGAGGCGGCAGTCAAAGCGTGGTTATTGGATGCGACGGCCGCCGAGTCAGAGTACGGCCATATTTCGACGTGGGAGACCGGGGCGGTGACGGATATGTCGTATTTGTTTTGCGCATCTACAGGGCATGCTGCAAGCATGTGCAACACGGCTGCGGCGTCCTTTAACGAGGACATCAGCGCGTGGGATACCTCTGGCGTCAGGCATATGAACGCCATGTTCTACTCCGCCTCGGCCTTTAACCGAGACATCGGTAATTAGGCGGTCCAGAGCGTCATTGACATGCACTGGATGTTCATGGAGGCCCCGGCCTTCAACCAGGACCTCGGTGATTGGGCGGTCCAAAGCGTTACGAGCATGGAAAATATGTTCTCCAACGCCTGGGCGTTTAACCAGGACATCAGTGATTGGGCGGTGGACAGCGTCACGCACATGGGCGGGATGTTCAGCGAAGCCAGAGCCTTCGACCAGGACCTCGGCTGGTGCGTCGGCGACGACGTGAACCTCTATCGACCCTTCATCAACACCCCTTGCGAGTCGACGTCGTGCGGCGTCACGCAAGGCAGCTGCCCGACGCCTGCGCCAGTATCGACACCCCGCCCGTCACTGTCGAGAAAACCGACCACGGCGCCGTCGCTAGCGCCGACGCTGCGCCCCACACCCGCGCCGACGCCGAAGCCGACGCCCGCGCCGACGCCGGCCCCGACGCCGGCGCCGACGCCCGCCCAAACGATGGTCAAGGTCGCCTCGTCGGTAACGCTCGAAGGCATCGTCGCGACTGACTTTAATGCTGACGAAGGCATGAAGGCGGCGTTCGCGCAGTCGATTCTGGACAGCGCGGGCGGGGCCTTTGACGAGGTGATCGATATCGAGGCCGCCGGCGGGCGCCGGCGCCTCGCCGGCGCGGGCGTCGGCGTCTCATACACGGGCGTCGCCCGCGTCGTCGGCACCAACGACGCCGCGTCGGTTGGTGCAGATTTGCTGGTGCAGGCGTCGGACGCCCTGACGGCCGCAGTTGGCGACGGAAGCTTCTTGACCACTCTGCAGGCCGCGGATACAGCGTTTGCAGTCGTGACAGTCGACGTCGCGGCGACGCAAACGGCTATCGCGGATGCTGCTCTCGAGGTCATAGTCACGACGCCGGGCCCCAGCGCGTCGCCGACGACCGTGGCTCCGACATCAGCGCCGACCGCGACCCGCGGCAGTGACACCGTCGAAGCAGCCCACCGCCTCTCAGGCGTCGGCGTCGCGCTACTCGTGCTCGCGCTCGCCGCTTGATCCCCTCTCCCTTCCTCGCGCCGCCAAGTTCGAGGCGCGCCCCCGCACAACTAACCCCTGAACATATCCCCCCCGCCGTAAAAAAATCGATTGCACTATCACGCCGCAGTCGAACAACAAGACACACTTAGAAGACCCACTGGTCCGCGAGCGGCACGTAGCGCGTCGCGCCCCGCGCCTCGTCCGGCGACGTATAGCTCCGCGCCGCCTTTGGGGGGGGCACCGTGCCGTTGGCGAAGAGGACGCGCTGGACGTGGCGCGGCCGCAGCGCGAAGGCCGGGTTCGCGACGTCGTAGCCCGCCGCCCCAAGGACGAACGCGACGCGGTTGTCGCACTTCGCCCTTCCCAACTCCGTGTCGAAGGCCGCGAGGGGCGGTACCTGCGCGAGTCGAGTCTATGCCACCAGCACGCCGCCGCCGCGACGGTCGCAACGGCGCGGGAAGGCAACAAGTCGTACGCCGCGAAAACGCACCGGCGCGCGGAAGATCCAGGCGTCCTGCGAATCCGCGCGCGCGCGCAGCCGCAGGCACCGCTCTTCGATGGCGTCCGTCGCCGCCGCCGCGGCGACGAGCGTCTTAAGGTCCATGTCCTGGACGTCGAAGCCGCAGGTCCACTCCCATCTAAGTAAAGCTAGGACCTGTGTGGAAATCAGCCAGTGTGTCGCACCTGATAATTCTTCACTAAGTCATTTCTCGGTGATGACGCGGCCGTGCTGGCTCCGTCGAGCGGCGAGGACCCGGCATCGCCACGCCATCGAGCAGGCGTCACGTCGATGGCGTGAAGGACGACGCGATGATTCAGCACGAACGCGCCGTAAAATTTTGATTTCCACACAGGCGAGGACGCGCCGGTCGAGGTCGAGCGTCCGCGCGTCGCCGAGCCGCCTCAAGCTCGCTTCGTCGAAGAAGACGTCGGCGTTGCTGAGGATAACCGCCCGGCGCGGCAGCGACGCCGCCGCGTAGCCCTCCGCGTCCGAAAACCGCAGCCGCCGTCCCAGGATTTGCACGTGGACGTGCGTCGCGCCGACGAGCGCCGCTACCGTAGACGCGAAGCGCCCGTCCCGCCCGTTCTCGGCCAGCACGTGGACCTTGCGTATCCTCGTATTGCGCAGGTTCTTCGCCAAAGCGAAGGCGACCTCCATGCGCCGCACTTCATCGGCCGGCTCGTAGACTTGCGTGATCAGCTCGAAGCCCGTCGCTTCGCCGCCCAGCGGCGCCAGTTCCTCGTCCGACGGCGGCCCCTCGTCCCTCCCCAACAAGCTGTAGGGCGGCGGGAACGCTTGGGACGAGTACCAGTTCTCGGACGCGTTCCGCAGGTAGTCGTCGAGGACGGCGAGCGAGTTCGTGGCGATGCCCAGCCGGCGGAGGGACGCCAGCCGCGCGTCGTCTCTTGAGCGGTGGTTCTCGGCCCGCACGAGGGCGAGCAGCGCGTCGCCCTCGATCACTTCCTTCAGGCCCCTCCTTATCTTCGCCGCGGCCCCTTCATAATCACCCCGGTCGCGGAGCTGGTTCGCGCTGTTAAATAGCGCCGTGGCGTAGTCCCAGGAGTCCTTATCGCTGAGGACGCCGAGGAGCTTCTCTTCAAATCCGGTGGCCGACCTGCGCGCGGGGCCGGCGCGTCGCCGACGCGCTCTCAGGCAAGCCCCGCGGCGGACGGGGCGCTGCTTCCGGGACGCGGGGCCGCGCCCTCAGAAAGGCACCCGCGCGTCCGGCAGGCGGTCCCACACATAAGATTCGACGCGGACGAGCGACGGGGCCAGGCGCGCCTTCACGGCCCTCAAAGCACGCTCGTACACATCGTCGGCCTCATCACTCAATCCTAACGTGTTGAGGGTCACGGCCAGGTTGTTCAGCGCGACGCCGTTCGTCGGCTCCAACTCAACAGCCCTTTTCAGCTCCACAACGGCCTCCTCCCAGCGGTCCGACTGGTGGTACTGGGCGCCGAGGTCGCTGCGCACTTTTGCCTCGTCCGGGCAGTCGTCGCCGGGATCGGGGTAGCACCTTTCGATCAGTACCTCGAGCTGCCTGGCCGCGCCTCGGATGTCACCTTGCTCGTAGAGCCGCGCGGCCTCGAGGGCCTCGGGCGGCCGCGGCTGGTTCTGAATCGAGGGCAGGTCTGGGATCGGTTTTTGTGGTTGCAGGGCGCGCCGCTTCTCCTCAATAATTGTGTCGTCCCGGAACGTCCTGTCAAGACGCTCGTGCGCCTCGATCGCCGCGTCGTCCTCCACGAGACCGACGTCCGCCGGCGCCACCGGCCTTTGACCGGCGACGCGCGCCAAGAACCGCGCCCAGCCCAGGACCACGCTCCGGTCCTCCCAGATGACGTGTTGTCGGGCCGCGACGGCCGCGGCCACCGTCCTACGGTGCCCTACATCGTTCGCGAGCTTCGCGGCGAAGGAAACGTAGTCGTTTGTTGAAGAAGCGACGAGCGTCCAGTTTTTATGCGTCAGGCCCATGCTTGCGTAGAAGGAGTAGGCCATGCGGCACCTCAATTGAGAAGTTGGCCGCACGACGACGGGCACGCCCAGCGCCAAGCCGTCGGCCGACGTCCGCGACCCCCCAAAGGGGAACGGATGCAGTAAAACATCAGCAACAGCGAGCAGCTTGTAGTAGTCCGCGCCGGGCATCTGCCGCGGCACGAAGGCGCACCGCGATTTGTAGGGGCCCAGCGTTTTCTCGAGGCGCGCCACTAATACTTTCGTCCAGGCCTGCCTCCGTCCCGCCGTGAAGACGACCCTTGCATTGGTCGTCGCTTCCAGGATGCGCCTTACGACCGTATCGAAGTGGGGATGCAGCTTGAAGACCGACTGGGGACAGAGTAACAAAGGCCAGTCGCCTTGAGGTAAACCTAGAGCTTGCCTTGCAGCAACGGCCGCACCACGATTAGGATAGGGCAATCCCTCCGGTATGGAAGGCCGCCGGTACCAGATGCCCTGACCATCTAACAACACAACCTGCTCGGACCACTCGTCGCCCGCCAGAGTTCTGAAAGGATGTTCCATGCGATCCGCGCTCACGAAGTAGTCTATGGAAGAACGCCCGGTCGTCAAGGGGTTGCCCCAAAAACAAACTTGGACGGGCGCAAACCGCGAAAAGCCGAGGAAGTAGGACATGGGTTCCGACAGCATGTCCGCAAAAACCAAGACGTCCAGCTTTGCATTGATTAATGTTAAGCGGTTCTCGCGCATGTTCAACCCGAGCTCGATGAGTTCGTCCGCCGACGATCGTAACAACTCCGAGGCCGCGTCTCTCCCGGGCGAGGCCACCGGCAGCACGACCACAACAAACCTATCTCTAGGTAAATGCTGGACGACCCCTTCCAACAACAGCCCGTGCGGCTCGTGCTCGGCGAAGAGCTTCGACAGGAAGCCGATTCGTGCTCGTCTCCCTTGTACGGGTTCCGTGGAGAGGCCTGGCACGGGACCCGCCAACTGGGGAATCATTCTTTCGTAACACCGCGCGACCGCCTCCTGCAGCGGCCGATCGTCCAATCCGGGATACGGGAGGTAGAAGTGCACGTGCTCAACCTCCACCACTGGATCGTCTATAATCAAAGATCGCCTTTGTAACAGCCACTCGAGCGCCGACACGCGCCGCGCGAAATCGAGGCGCGCGGCGTACATGGATGCCGCGTCTTCCACAATGGGCCGGATGGCGAAGGCCTCGCGCGCAAACAGCCCCGCGGCCCGCCGCGGGTCTCTCCGCAGGTACAGCGCTATCGCCCGTCGATTCAAGAGCGACGCCCGCTCGAGAAGCCCTTCGTTCGCCCAATGGGCCGCCAAGTTCGTCAACGCCTGGACCTGGCCCGGCTCGACCTCCAGGCACTTTTCCAGCACCTTTACGGCGTCGTCGTGCCGGCCGACCGTGACGAGCGCCGCCCCGAGGTTGTTGAGGGCTTGCGTGTGCTCCGGCTCGAGCTGCAAAACGGCCTCGTAGCCCTCGATGGCCAGCTCCGACAAGCCCCGCTCGTGGTCTATTGCTGCTCTATTAACTCGAGCTTGCAGGACAAATTGATGCCGTTGATCCTCCGCCAGAGTCGTGTCGCTCGCCGCCAAGGTATAGGCCCGCTCGTAGCGCTCCGCGGCCACATCCAACAAACCTTTGGCGTGGGCGGCGACGCCAGACCCGATCCAGAGCCGCGCGTCTTCCGGATAGGCTTTTAGAGCAGCCTCGAACCACCGGAACGCGTCGTCGTCCGTAACTCCGGGGCAGCGGTGGCGCTGGGCCGAGTCGGCGACGTCGAAGCGGGCCCTTCGCTCGACGAAGTGGAAGTTCGGGTCTGAGGCTCGTTCTGGGGAGTCGAGTGAAACCCCGATCTGGGCCAGGAGTTCTCTCGACGCCTGGCAGAACTCCGCGTAGAGCTGCGCGTCCCACAATACTGCAATTAAGTTGCGCTTGACACCGAGATCGAGGGGCGCGATGGCTACGGCCCGTCTGAGCAAGGCCACGCCTTTCTGGGCGTCGCCGATACTCCTGTACACTTCCCCCAGGTTCGACAGCATGGTGGGATCGTTCGGTCTCAATGACGACGCCCGTTCCACCAACTCCTTCGCTTTCACGGCGTCGCCGGCCGCCAACGCGGCGAGGCCCGACAGATGTAGAGCGTCGGGGTGCTGCGGAACTTGTCTCAGGACGGCCTCGTAAATCGGGACGGCCTCGGCCAGTCGGCCGTCGTTCTGGAGCTGGGCCGCCTGCCGCAGGCGGGCGAGGTGGGGATCCTCGGCGGCGCCCACGGCGCACACGGCGAGGAGGAGGCTTCGGGCCAGGCGCGGCGGCCCAGGGCGGCCCGAACCTGGCGGCGAGCGGCGCACCATGGGGCGGCTGCCCGCGCGCGGCCGGCGGGCGCGGCGGCGGTCCAGGGGGCTGCCGCGCGGCTCGCTGCGACCGCTTGGCCCGGCGTGTGGCTCCGAGGCGTCGATCGCGGCCGGCGCCGGCTTGCTAGTGCCTTTACATGCCGCTAGCTGGAAAAATGTCTGCAGACGGAGTGAAACGAGGGCCTCGGGCCATCGCAGGCGCGTCGAGATCGTCATCGATCGCTCTTCCACTGTAGCACCATATATTTGCAAGCAGTGAGCAGCTCTGCGCATTTGCCCGCGGGAGAGCTACTTGCTGCAATCACTGCCGGAGCGACGATGTCCCTGCCCCGCGTCGTCCCCTGGCGCGACTGGGCCGAGTGGCAACTTGTGTATGCGGGCCTCTACGCCCAACAGCCCGAACCGCGGATGCGGGCCGTCGCGCGCTGCCGGACGTGGCGGTTGCGGGGAAACGTACCCCACGCCATCGAGGCGACGGCCGCACTCATAGCCATCGAGGACCTCGACCCGCAGACGGCGTCGCTCGCGCGCGCGGCTGCGGTCACGCGGGCCGTGAACGGCGCGTTGGACGTCGGTCAAACCGGGAGGGACGCGAGACCGTTGAATGCACTCGCGGAGCAGGCGGGCCTGCCGACCTGGCTCGTCGACGTGCGGCATGGTGTGACCCATCAAAGGCTGCCCGCCGACGGCGTGTTACGGGCCGCTTGCGACGAGTTGTTGCGGTTCTTCGACGCGACTTACTGGCGGCCGCAAGCCGACCACCTCCAGGGTCTACGAAGCGCTTCTGTTAAGCTCGTTGAGGATGTGTTGCGGGCGTTTTCCTCATCCAAGAAAAAACGGAAGCGGAAGATCAATCGCGAGTTTCTCGCGACGTGTGCGCCTGCGACTCTCGCGAACGTTGTGGTACCCGTCTTGGTCGAGACGGAGCTGTTTTCTTCTGATGCTGCTGCCGAAGCATTGGTCAAGGAGCTTTCTGCAGCGTGGCCGGCGGCTCGCGTTGCGATATGTGCCGCTCTTGTGGCGCGGTCGCACAAGCGCGCTTCCAAATGGATCCCGAGGCTCGCGTCACAACGCGACGTCGGGGTGCTGCGTTCCGTGTTACCGGCGAGGCCGAACGCACAGGTGGCGCTGGCATTGGCGAGGCTGCTCCCTTCTAGAAACAGGCGGCCTTGTCCGGGTCTGGACGAGCTCGAGCGGCTCGTGAAGCGTCCTAAGAAAAACTGTTAGTTAGTTCACAACACACTAGGAGTAGGGACCCCTTCGCGTCGATGGCGTCGACGCCATCGCCGCATTCACCACGCCGTCGCCGCGCGATGGCCATGGTCTACGCCGCGTCGGGCCCGTCCGCAGACGCAGGCGGCACGGGCGAGACGCACTGGTAGGGCGCCGGCTTCCGCGTCGGGCCGAGGCGCCGGGAGCCCAGGCGCCGCGGCGTCGCCTTCTTCGGCGCGAGGGCCGCGCGAGCTTTATTCACCAAAGCGGCCTCGTCCGCACTCAATCTATCCAAAGCGTCCGCCGCGGCACTACACTTCAACACGTGGGCGCGCTTCGCGAGGGGCCTTATACATTTGGCATTGACGACGGCCGCGCGGTCCGCGGCGTCGCCGAGACACAGGTTCGCAATAGCGTCCACGCGCAGCTGCGTCGCCTCGTCGTCGCCCTCGAGCCCGGCGGCCGATAAAGCCGCCGCACCGCCGTTGATTAGTAGAGCCCTTCGTCCTTTATCGTCACTCGCCAAATTCCGCACGACGTGCGCCGCGGCACACGCGCATGTTGCGTCGTCGTCCTCGAGGAGCGCGACGAGCGCCGGCACGCCCTTGGCCTCGACGAGCGCCGCTCGTCCAGGTGTGTCCCGGGCCGCACAAGCTAGAGCGCAGCACGCCGGGCCCGCGCTCTTCGCATTGTTCAAAGCTTCCACGAGAGGTGTGACTGGGACGTCCGCGGGATCCCGAGCTGCTATATATGCCAAGGCACACGCCGCTTTTCGGGGAGCGTCGCGCAGCGCCACCGCGAGCTCCGGGGCGTACGTTGCGACCGCCGCCGGCTGGACCATCGCAATATTCTGCAGCGCGCCCGCCGCCTCGTTCGGCACGTCACCTAGTACCCGGGCGAGCGCGTCACTATACGCCGCGACGGCGCCCGGATTCGACGCGGCGACGTTCCGGAGAGCCGCGCACGCGCTCCTCCTTAACGCCTCGTCTCCTAGACAATCAGCGAGCACCGGAACAGCTCCGCAGTGGACGACAGCGGCCGCGTCCCTCAACGCGAAGTTGCCGATACAGACGATTGAGGCCTGGGAACGTATTGAAACGAGCTTGGGCAATACGCTCGGAGCGGCCGTGGCGCCCCCCGCCAACAGATTCGCGAGGGCGCCGATCGCGGGGTCGCTGCCTTTATTAATTGCCTCGACCAGTGCAGCAGACAACTTTTTGACGGTACTTTCGTCGAGCTCCGTCGCTAGAACGAGGGCCCGCGCCAGCGCGGCGCCGGCCTCTCTGTGATTTTCACTCGAAAGAAGTTCTAAAGCACAAGCGGATAGTGACGGGTTCACGGCCTCGTCCTCCACATCTTCCAACGGCCGTAAAGCGTTGGCCAACGCCCGCGCGGCACTCGCCTTCACGTCAAAACTGCTCTCGTCGTCGGTCGCTAAAGCAGTGAACGCCGCGACGTGTAATCGCGCGGCCACGACGCCGTCCGCGGCGCCCGCTGCTAAATTGGCGAGGCAGTCGCACGCAGAAGCTCGCGCCGTCGGGGGCGCGTTCCGGTCGACGACGAGCGCGCCCAGCGGCTTCTCGCCTTCACATGCCAGGATGGCCCTTCGATTTACGTCATCACGATAGGCCAATTGCGCGAGCGCCGCGGCGGCGGCACCTTTGCACGAGCCGGTCCTCGAGGACCGGACCAGACCGATCAAGGGCCCGATGCAGCCGGCCTTGACGACCTTGTGGCGCTGGTCAGGATGCGCCGCGCAGAAGTCCCGGAGCAGCAGCGCCACCGGCGCCTCGCGGCCCTTGCGCCGTTTTAGAATTGAAACGCACTCGCGGAGGTGGTCCTCGAGCGGGCGGGCGTCGGCGTCGTCGGCGTCTGGGGGTGGTGGTGGCATCAGCTCGCCGCTCGTGATGGTTTGCAGCGCTGGCGCGTCTTTTACCCGCTCTGCAGTGATGGGAGGCTCGGTGGCTTGCTGGACGCTCTCCGGTGCCGCAGTGCTCTCGATCTTTGGTGTGTGACCATTGGCTGCATCGGGCGGCGCCATCCTGGCTCGAGGCCAGCGGTTATTGCAACCGCAGCGTAGCAGGCCGCTCGCTTGTTGCCGGCTTGCCTAATTGCTAGTGTCTTACAGCCGCTAGCTGGCAACCTCGCGCCGTTCGTGTCTGGGTTCCCGGGGGGCAGGGTGAAACAACACCCTATCGCCAATCCCAATAGACACAGTGGCGAAGCGTTCGGGGTCCGTACTACCTGGGGATGGGTTCAATAAGCGACTCTCTCTCTCTCGCAGCTAGTCCTAGCACCGTAACATACTACTTCTAGCGAGTAGATATCACACAATAGGTTCTTACTCGAGCAGCGAGCGCTCGCTAGTGCCGCCGCGCGCCGCGCGACTCCATCTCGCCGTTCGCGAGCCGCGCGAGCCAGTAGGCGACTCGCTGGGGGTACGCGCTCGCGGCGCTGGCGACTTCGCCCTGTACGGGCTCGTGCGCCCCGAAGTGCTGGCAGGGCTTCTCCGCGGAGCAGCAGAGGCGGTCGTCCGCCGCATCGCGGTGGAGCTCCGGGATGTCGCTCCAAAACGACGTCAGCTTCCGGATCGGCTCGCCGAACGTGCAGTAGGTGATGTCGCGGCGCTCGAGCCCGAACTCACGGACCGCGTCCTTCCAGGGCTCGAAGTGCTGCAGGAAGCCCGTCGCCGGGTTTTCCGCCATGAGCACGCACTGCGGGTTGACGCGTCGCGCCGCGCGCATGAGCGCGATGCAGTGGCGCACGACCGCGTTCGCCTTGCGCGCCTCGGGCGAGATCGAAGAGCCCTCGAGCACGCGGCGGCCCCGGACGACCAACGGCTGGTGATGGGCGATCGCCAGAATGTTAAACGTCCTGCACGGGAACGCAAAAAGCGCCCCGTCGACCCAGCCCATGTCCTTGACGGGGTAGTCCAGCACGCAGCAGCGCCGGCTCGGCCGCGCCGCGCCGGGCCACGACCCGTCGTCGACCGTCTCGCACGCGCAGCCGTAGGTCGTCTTCAGCTCGGTCGAGAGTCTCTTCGTCCCGGCAAAGAACTCCTTGAAGACCGGCTTCCGCGTGCGCGGGTTCGCAGGCTTCAGCGCCACGCGCGGGTCGAAGAGCTTCCGGGCGGCGCGCGTGCCCTTCGATTTCTTCTCCGGCACCGGCGCCGGCGCCACCGGGCCGCGCAGCTCGGGCGTCGCGCGCTCGATGACCTCCGTGCGGACCTCGTCGAAGGAGTACTCCTCGTACTCGACGACGGCGCCTTCGCCGGGCTTCGGTAGGACAGGCCGCCACGCCACGGTCACGCAGTCGAGGCGGTCGATGGCCGTCACCGTGCCGCGGTGCTCTCCAGACGAGCGGAACCGCACCTTGAACGTGAGTCCGACGGCCAGGACGAGCGGCGCGGCGACGCGCGACTCCCCCTCGCCGTCCCGGTAGACGAGGTCGTACGTGTTGTCGGACCGGACCGCGGCGATCGTCGCGGCGAAGAAGTCGTTCCCGCCTCCGAACCGCGCCCACACGTCGTCGCCGACGACGATCTGGCGCGACCGCACCGGCGGCGCCGGCGCCTCGCCGTCGTCGTCGCTGTCGTCCCGCGGCATGAGTGCCGGAGCTTGGTCGTTCGGGCCGCCTTTGAGGTGGTCTCGCAGGCTCCTCGGGATCTCGTCCGCCGTAGACTCGTGGTTGCGCGGCCGCTTGGGCGCCGGAGGCTCGTCGTCCGAGTCTGAGATGAGGTCGAGCGGCGAATCGGTTTTACCAGTCGCAGTATCATCGGCTAACGGCTGGTACGGCCGAAGCGCCAGAACGGACGAAGCGTCGTCGTCCGAACTATCTGCCGCTTCAGGCGTCGGCGAGGGCGTGGCGCGCGGCACCGGCGGCGCCTGGCGCGGCCTTTGCGGCACGGCCGGTCGCGCGGGCCGTGGCGAAGGCCGCGGCGTCGCGACCGGCGCCCGCGGAGCCGACCGGCGCGACGAGCGGCCCGCGGAGAGCTTCTCCACTTCTGATAGAGCGACCTCCTCGCAGGCGCGGGTGCTCTCCCAGCGCAACAGCACTTTGTCGTCGCCGGCGTGCGGCGCCCGCTCGACCGTCGCCACATGCCCGGTGCGTCCCACCATGACCGTCTCGCCTTGCACGAGTTGCGACGCAGGCGCCTCGTCATCGGACGAATCGCCGTTGGGGTCGAACGCGCGGAGCATGTCCCGCGGGTACGCGCGGTTGCCTTCCGGGCCGCTGACGACGGCGTAGGCATCGTCGTATGCCACGACGACGAGAGGCGTCGACGGCTCATTCACAAGAGCCATGCGCACGGCGATGGGCGAGCCCGCGCTGGCGCGCGGGCGCCGCCCCGTGTACAGCGACACCGCGGCAGCGTCGACACCGGCCGCAAAGTCGCCGTCTAGGAAGTGCACGTCTACAGTGCCGCGGCCAACGGCGACGACGATGCCAACGAATTGCCCGCGGCCCCGGTACGGCGCGGTGACGTGATCTAAGACCCTCGGCGCGCGCCCAGCAGTGCCATTGCTTGCCATGTGGGGTCTGGAATTCGTGTCGCGCGCAAGAGGCGCTGCGTTGTAGCAAGAGCGGTCTCCTGGCGATGCGAGTCAGCGCTTGCCTCCTGGCGCTATGCAGAACTCAGTGCTGTCCGCAGAGCTCGAGCTAATGCTAGCGCTCGCAGACGCACTAGCCTTTCGCGCGCTCTTGCGTTTGAATTCGGACACGCCCCGCATCCAAAAATTCGCCCCAGCGGCGGCTATGATAGCACGTCGACCGCTCCCGTTACAATTACGCCTAGCGGCGACCTAGCGCCTCCTCGCGCGCCCCGCGCCGCGCGCGCGCCCGCGAGCCGAACACGGCGAGCCGCCGAGTCAGCGAACCGCACGCGGTACGACGTCAGCGAAACGCCCTTCTACCGTCGCGCGGCAGCTCGCCGTAGGCCGCCTTGTACCGCGCAATTTCAGCTTTCAGTTTCTCGTTCTCCGTCAGCGCCGCCTCGAGCGCCTGGTGCAAGTGCCACGCGACGTCGCCTTTTTTGGCGGGCGACCGCGGCGGTGCCGGCGGCGGCGCGACGCGGCGGACGGGCGGCGGCGGCCCGCGCACGTCGCTAAAGGCGTCGCCGGGAGCGGACACGAGCTGCCGCGTTTGCCGCCCCCGATTCGTGATGCGCTGGCCCTGGTGCAGAGGCCGCGCGGCGTCTCGCCGCCGCCGCTCCTCTTCGATACGGTCGCGCTCGGCCTCCGCTTCTAGTCTTTGTTGCCTCGCAACCCTATCAAGCTCACACAAACGTTCGTGCTCCCTCCGCAAAGCCTCGCGCTGCTCCTCGCTCCTCCCCTCGTTCCCGATCTTCGCATGCGGCGACGCCACGATCTCGAACTCGACTTCGCCCGACCCCGTGCGCTTGAGCGGCCGCGAGGGTGCGGAGGGTGGCTCGTCTCTGGCCGTTTTGAACACCGCGCTCTCCGTCGTAGCGTCGCCCTTGTTCTCCTCCCAGTACTGGTCGGTCTCGGCGTCCGTCGTCGGCGGCGCGGGCGGCGGGTCGTCGCGCGCGATGGGCATTTTGGCTGCGGCGCGCGGCGGTGACTGGTACGGCTGGTAGACGGGGGCCGGGACTGCCCGGCGGCGTCTCGGTGGGGTACCACACTGCTTCTGGCTCGGCTGCCCCGGCGCGGCGTTGGCGGTCGGCAACGGCCTGGCGGCGGTGTCGCGGCGAATGCGCCGCCTGGGGTCGCATGCGCCGCGTGGCTTGGGAGCCGAAATCAAAACTTGGAATGCGAGACGGGTTTTACTCGCCCGGGAAGGCTCTCTGTCCGAGCCCGGGGAGGCCGATCAGAAGCTTCTTCAAGCCTGGGCGCGGGGACAGGAAGGAGATATTTTATCACCACTCTGGGCTGCTGTGCTCTGCAGGGCAATTGGCAGAGCCAAATCGCTCCGCGAAAGCATCCACATATACAGCGCGCTTACGTGCAGCATCAAACACACGTCTTCTTGCAGCTCTGCAAACAGCAGCTCGCAAAACCGTCTCAGTAATTCACACGAGCTCTCTGAACACCAAGGCTCTCACCCAGCGCTCTGCCCACCAGAGCGCTCTCAGATCTCCGCGATCAACCCACCACCACCACCCAACGCGTCACAGTACATGGCCGACAACTCCCTCGCCGATATACTAATCTTAGCGGTCTTGTGCCTCGCCGGCATCGGGAGCGCGGCCTACGTCGTGCTTAGGCGTTTACAGCGCGTCGAGGAAAGGGCTCTGGGCGACGTCGAGCTGCAGGACCTGAAGCGCGACGAGGATTTAACGTTCGAGGGGCAAGTCGTGAAAGGCGACGTTTTCCTCCCACAAGGGCTCTGACGCCATGGATTTGAGAGACGCCGTGCGTGCGAAACTGCGAGAAGAAAAAATAAAGCTCTGGCTGCCGCCCTACGACGACGCATCAAAGGTGGACGCGCTGGCGAAGACCTACGCAGTAGCGTTGGAAGCTCCGGAACCGGACGTAGCGGCGCACCTCGCAGACCTGAGGCAGAGCGCGCTCGCCAAGCTCGCGCAACGGACACTCATCACGCTGCAAGGCACCAACTTCTCGGTGCGCGTATCGACTGAACTCCCCGGCGCCGTGGCGCGCGCCGCCGTCGCCGCCGCGCTCGGTCACGACGTAAGGACGCAGCACGTCCGCATCGTTGGCGGCGGCAAGGCCCTCACGGACGCCGAATCATTAAAAGAGCAGGGCTGGCCCGCCGACGCGACGCGCAACGGCGAAGGATTACGGTGCGTCGTGGCCTGTACGCCAAAGACCGAAGACATGCTGGACCCGGACGCCCTTGCCGCGAACGAACGGCGCCGCGTCCTCGAGGCCTGCGACGTCCTGGCCAGCGACAGACATTTTTCGTTAAGCGACGGCGGTTCCGGGAGACGCGTGGACGTGCACCACGCCGCGAGGGCTCCCTTGGTGAGAGCTTTATGTTGCCACGCCCGCGGCCGCCAGGCGCTCGGCGATGGTCTCAGTGGAGGTTCGAGAGCCGTGGATGCCGTGGCCTGGCTGCGAGAGGCCGACGCGGAGTTTTCGAGGGCCGTCGCGGCGAGCCCCGGGCTCCGCGACCTCGCTAATTTAGGATTCCTGCAGCTCGACCTCGTGCGGGCCTACTGCGCGCTGGGCGACGCTTCGAGTGTGGACGACGCCGAGCGGCGCCTGGCGGCCGCGCGCGCCAGTGCATAAATCAAATTGTCGCGGCGCGTCTCCGCCACCGCTGAATCGTGGCCTCCACGCCACCGACGCGACGCCAGCGACGCGACTCACTGATTGATTTGCGCACAGGCGCGCGCCGCCCTTGTGAAGCGATATGACGCCGTCTACGAGTCGAGGGGTGTGGATGCGGCACGGTGCGGACGAAAGGTCCCGGCCGCATTCGTGCCACTGGCTCGACTTCTGGTCCTAGAGTGTGTCGCGGCGCGCGCGCGCGGCCAGCAGGCGGCGGACCGCATCCGCGACGCCGACGCCATGCTCGTCGCTTTGGAGCACTCTGAGGCCGCCATCAGGCCGCTGCAAGAACTGGGCCACTCGCCGCGAGCCGCCCGCGGCGCTTTACGGAGGGCCGAGGGCAACTCCATACGGGCGGCGAACGAGCTGACCGAGCGGGCCGGTCATCAGGCGGCGAATCGGGCACGCCCCACTGCCATGGCGGGCGAGGTCGCCGCGGACGGCTCTTTAATAGATGCGGAGTCGCTGAGCCGCGTCCGGCGGGGCGCCAAGCGCGCGTCGGAGAGCGCTCGCTTGGACGCACTCAAGCGGCACAGAAATGACGCCGACGCGGCGATCGCGGAGTTGACGGCGCCGGTGCGTCGCCCGTGTGTACAAGTCCCGTCGCGGCGTTGGCGTACTCATCGACCTCCACACACAGGTGGACCCGACAGCTCTGGCGTCATTGGTCTCGATGGGCGCCGAGGTTTCTGCCGCCGAGGACGCGCTCCGGGCCACCGGCGGCAACATCGACGCGGCGGCGGCGAAGCTCCTCGAGGCGCCCCAGCAACCGCCACAACCGCAACAACAACCGCCGCCGCCGCCCGACCTCCCGACGGACGACGAGGACAGAGATGCGGCGCTCGCGGCGGCGCGCGAGCTCGTCGAGCGGGAACTCGGCGGCGCGTTGGCGGGCGCGGACGCGGACGCCGAGGAGGGCTGCGACCTGCAGTTCGAGCGGCGGCTGCTCGACGCGATCATTAGCGGGGCACTCTAAGTATCAAAACATATAGTTACCGCCCCTTGTCGTCGGCCGGCGGCCGCCCCGGCCGCGGCGGCGGCTTGAACAGCTTCGTCCAGAAGCCCGTGGCGAAGACCGATTGGCCCTTCTTCTTCTTCCCTCGCAGGCCCTCGAGCAATCGCAGGTCCGTCAGCGAACTTCCAGATGCATAAACTACGTCCCGCATCAGCAGCTCGAACTCCTGCCTTTTTTGTTCGGCGACGCGCTCCGGCGACTGGAAGGCCGCCGTCAGCGACGTCGCGGCGGGCACCGCGGGTTGTGCCTCCTCCTCCTTCCGCTCGGGCGACGGCGCTCGCTTTTCCTTCTTCCGCCTCTTCCGCTTCTGCGAGGCCTCGATCAGGGCGTCCAGGTCATCCAGCGAGAGCTCGTCCGCGAGCTGTTCGAGGCGCAGTGCCGGGGACGGCGGCGCCCCGGGCAAGTTCTTCAACGCCTTCGCGACAGGTTTCTCCTCGACGAAGGGCTTCGGCGCCGTCTTCCGCTGCCGCTTCGTCGAGAGGGCCACGCGGAAGCCCTTGGAGGCGTCCACGGATAAAACAGTAGCCTCGACGCGGCTGCCTATTGGCAAGGTTTTGGCCACATCCGTTACCAACTCGTCGGAGATCTCGGACACATGCAACAGGGCGGGCTTGCTGTTCTCCTTGACGCCGTCGAGCCGCACGAAGGCGCCGTAGGACGTCGTGGACACGACCGTGCCTTTCACGGTGGCGCCGGCGACGACCTTCGATGGCTTCTTCGGCGGCGCCGGGCGGCGCTGCTGCACCTTCGTCGCGTTCGACGCCTTGGCCCGGGGCCGCGCCTTGCCTTTGGCCGGCGCCTTGGCCGCGGCCGCCTTCGGCTTTTGTGGTGCCTTCGGCTTTGGCTTCAGCTTCGACGCCGGTTTCGGCGCCGGTGGCGGCGCAGCTGCACCCGCCGCCGCGGGCGCGCCCAGGGCGTCGAGGCGCTTGCGCAGACCATCAAGCTTCGTGCGCATCTGGCCCTTGGCCTTCGAACGGAGGTTGTCGACCTTCGCCGACACCGCGTCGACGTCGTCTCGCGCGCCGGTTTCAAGCGCTTCGACGGCTAAGGCTAGTCGTCGATCCCGCGACGGGCGCTTGGCCGGGGCCGCGCCCGTGGCCGCCGGCGAGGGATCCGTGGCCGTGCGAGCAATGACACGTCGCAGGCAGCGCGTCGACGGCTTCCGGTGGGCCACGAGCGCAGCCGCATGAACGAGAAGCGCTAGATGACGCATTCTCTCAACCAACGTGACTATCGATGGCCCATGGAGCCCCCAGAGCCTTCAACAACCAGGTGGCAGAATAATCAGCTAGCGGCCAGTAAGACACTAGGACAGCACGATTAGGCCCGAGAGAGCAGCCCAACGCCACAAGAACAACACGAACGCATCTGTTCGATCAATAACCGGCCTCCCGCAGCCGCGCGCAAACTTATTTTGCAGCCCTTCGCGTGAGAACCATCATCTGGATTAGGGACTGCCACCATCCACCAGCCAGCCACCAGCACCGATGCCTTCCCGCTGCGCACGACTGCTCGTTTTACTGCTCCGATCGACCCAATGTCATGCCTTCTTCGAGGCGAGCCGGGAGTCCGCGGGCGGCGTGATAGAAGTGGACGCGGAGTCGTGGGACGCCACCGTCGTCACATCAGAAAAGCCCGCGTTCGTCATGTGGTACTCACCAACGCATGCGGCCGGCGTCCTGTGAACCGTACGCCGCCGACGCGCCGTCGCCGCAGGTGCCCCCACTGCCGCCGCTTCGGTCCGAACTACGCGGCGTGCGCCGAGGCCCACGCGGGCCCGCGCTATTTTAGGATAGACGCCGACGACAACGAGGCGTTGGCCGACGAGCACTCCGTGTCCAAGCTGCCGACGTTCCAGTTATACAAAAACGGAGAACTCGTCTCGACCTTCCAGGGCCGGCCCGACGAGTCAAAACTCCTCGCCTGGGCCCGGAGCGAGGTCCCCCCATTTAGCGTAAGAGACCTGTAGTGACTACTGCCTTACCTCGACGCAGAGCTCGTTCCCGTCCACATCTACCCAGGAAGGTGCGTTCGACTCCATCGCGTAGGCCAATGCTCCCACATCAGAATAGCCGAGTTTCGCGCGCCACTTCCGGAGGACCGCCGGCGCGGCGCCGCCGTTCGCGCCGGGCACCAACGATAAGCCCTGAGCGACGGCCGCTTCCGCTAGCGCTTTCCTTAAAGGTGCCGCTGCCGCGTCCTGCGGATCGCCTGAATAGGAAGCACAAACGTAGAGTTTCGCGGGCTGCAGAGCATATGTTAATGAAGGGTTCTCGGCCACGCCCAGCTCCAACCCACCATCCGTCAACTCCGACTTGCGGGGCAGCTCCGGGAGTGATGCAAAGTCCAGACCTAAAGCTGTCGGCAACGGCAGCGCCCACGTGACCCTCCGTTTTCGAGGCTCTCCATCAACACGGGGCAGGGCCTCGATGGAAACCGACAAAGGTGTGGTGGTTGCCGCGATGACGTCGGTCGGAGACCGCGTGTCCGCGAGAAAAACGAAATCGGGCAGCGCGGACGCGACGCGCTGCTTCCGGGAATTCGAGACATCATCAAGAGAACAGACCAGACATAAGCGCTCCGGCGTCCTCACAAGTCGAGCCTGGCCCATGCTAAATTTGAACTCATCGAGCAGTTCTTCGCACGGCCGTTCCGCAACAGGAGTGGCCCACAGATCGAAGACGTCCCAGAACTTCGGCGCGACCTGCTGCAGGCCTATTGTTGTTGGGGATGCGTCCCATCTGTCAATAACGCGCGTTACTTTGCCGTCTTTTCGTGTTATCGACGTGGTGCCATGCACTAGTACTCTAGGAGACCACTGCACCGGCTGCGTGCCGCTCGCGAGCCACCGAAATGTATCGTCGGATGAAGAGAGGACGTCCAACCGTGGATCGTCGTAGAACTCGGTGGCCTCCTCGATTAATTTTAAAGCGGCGTTTGCTCCCTTCGCCTCGCCGAGACCGTGCTGCCAGATCACGTCATTGGCGAGCTCTTCCCGTAAATGCGCGCTGTCGCCTCGCAGCGCTTCGTCGAGCGCTTTCGCGAATGATGATGTAGCGCTTTGCTTGGGCGCGGCGGCGGCGTGCTCGTCGTCGGTCGCCGCGTGTTCTTGGTCGCCGAGTCGGATGCCGAAGTCGTAGTAGCTCACCACACCTTCAGTATCGCAGCGTTCGCGCCAGTCCGCCGGCGTCGCTGCCAGCCGCGCGCGGCGGCGGCGTCGCGCGGGCGGTGCGCGGCGCGGCGCGGCCTGAAATGGCAGTGCGCTGTGGATGAGTGTGCAAGCAGCCGCCAGCCGCCGGAACCGGCGCATGGTCACCCAACGTGCTGCGGCGGACCGATTTGGACTGCGAGACAGTGTCTTCAGTGGCCGACAGTGTTAGCGCTTGGACAGCGCAGCCATGTAGCACTTGGCAAATCACTAGGCAACGACACTAGGCTGCAACGCAAGAGCAAAAAGGGCTAAAACAAGTGGTTTAGAAGTCGCGCTGAAGGCGAAAACTCGTCCGTAGCTCGTCAGGTACCTGCTATTCACGAATGCGGGCCCACGTCTTGCGGCGACTGCCTGGAGCAGCGCTACGGCGTCCGACAGCCTGCGCACCGCACGCAGCTCATTACGCGAGCGCGGCCCTGCGCGGCGGCACAGCACGGAGCAGCGCCGCCCTACGAGCGGCCACACCACGGCGCGCCACCCCCAAAACGCCGTCGATGCGCGGCGTCTGGACCCTCACGACCGCGCCGGACCGCGACCGGTGGCCACACAAGCGATCGATCACTGTCGGCCCGGAGGTCGCACAAGCCCTCACCGTCGTGCCGCCCGTGCTCCTCCAGGGCGTCTTTTTCAGCCCCTTACCCGCGGTGCGTGGCTACGTCAATGCCGGCACCACCGGAGACGCCTCCGTCGCACCTTACGCTTTGATGGTCGCCAACGGCACCGTCTGGCTCACGTACGGTATTCTAATTAACGCGCCGACCGTCGCGCTCCCGAACGTCACGGCGGTGGCGCTTGGGTTGTACTACACCTACACGTTCCAGAAATACAAGCCCGCCGACGCGCCGTTTGCGCCTTATGTGATTGCCGCGTCTAGCGTCGCGGCGCTGGCCGTCGGCACTGCATTAGTGCTAGAACCGGAAGCCGCGGCTTCAACGGTGGGTATGATCGGGTGCGGCGTGCTCCCGGCCATGTTTGCCGGGCCCCTGGCCGCGGCGAGAAAAGTCGTCTCCTCGAAGAACGCGGCGGCCATACCGCTCGCTTTTACTTTATTCTCCGTGGCGAACACGGCCGTCTGGATCGGCTACGGCTTACTCGTGATCCACGACGTCTACATCTGGGGCCCGAACGTCATAGGACTTGGCGCGGCTTTCGCTCAATTGGCCCTCGTCGCGCGCTACGGGCGCAAGTAGTCGTCTTGAACATAGTATTGTCTGTTGATAAGAATTTGTACACAGAGTTACACAGCTTTTCCTCACGTCATCTCCGCGCTCACGACCCCATAATCCGTCGCCTGCGCCCGGGCTGGTGAAGGCGGCCGCTTGCGCCGCTGCAGCGCCGTCGCCGCGAACGCTCCTAACAGGAAGGCCAGGCCGTACTTTAATATATCAAATGAAATCACCACGCCCTCCTTCCAACTCTCTTGACGAGGAAAGTAGCCGATCTCGTCGAGCCAGCGCCGCGGATAGAAAGTTTTGGTAGGTTTCAACTTTTCGACGTGGAGATCATCTAAGCGCTGGCCGTCCTTGACTTTGCTGCACAGATCCCAGAACAGGGCCCACCACTCATCTAACGCATAATGAGACGTTTCATTTGACAGTGACGAGAGGATTTTGGTCCGCTCCGACAGAGTCTTCGTCTCCAAAGCTTTTTTTTCCGCTCTATGACGTTTCTCGTGAATATGACTAGAGATGTCCTCGATTTTGGACTGCACGAGCGGATACGCAACGTCGTACAACCGCCCGGCCCAGTTGCCGACGATGGCCGCCGGCCAGTAGAGTGAGGTATGGTCGACTTCATGTAGACTACCAGTCGACAAGGCTTCCGGTACGTCGTCAGCTTCGACGTAGAGCGGGATGTACGACGCCGAATGGGGCGCGTACTGGGCCACCCAGAGTATGGAAGGCAGCTCGCTACTCTTGCCCCGCGATTGCGACACAAATGAATAGGACGTGCGGAACATGGAAATAGCTCTCTCAAATTTGCCGGACGTCGCTTCCTCGAGCGTGATCGAGTCGGCGGCCGCATATCCCACGTCGGGCGTGGCGGCCATGTCCCAGCGCGCGGGGTCGCCGTGCGGCCCGGCCGCGAGGCCCCGCGTCATGTCGTAGGACGTGCCCTCGTAGTGGTCCCGCAGTAAGGCCATGACCTTCTCCGCGCCGAGCGTGCCCTCGACGGGCACACTGAAGGGGTAGTCGCGAGCCCACTCGTCCGTTTCCGCGGGTAGTCTCTTCGACGGCGCCGCGACGTCAAAGACCCGCCACACTCTGCGTGTTGAGTAGGTCGAGAGGTGGGGGTGGCTCAAGCCGTAGACTTGCAGAAAATTGAGCTGGCCGGAGCCGTCCCAGAGTCCGCTTCGTGTAGCCACGTCTTTCACATTCGCGGAAGCGAGCCACTGCGATCCTTGTTCTTCGGGTGGCAAAGTCGTGATGACGAACTGGTTCGCGACGACGGCGACGTGCGCGTCCGGGACTTTTCTGGCGGCCCACACTGCTGAAGTCCCAGTGTCGTCGGCCAGGACGTGGAAGACCCAGGCCTCCTCCCTATCAACAACTGTTAATGCCTCGCCGGCCTCGCCGGCCGTGGCGTCGGCGCCTGCGTGTTGTTTCGTGACCCTCCCGCGACGCCGTCGACGCGAACGAGCCAGCGAAGGCGCCCCGTCAGCAGTAACGCCGTCGAGCAGTGTATAGGGACGCCGCATCCCCACCGTAAAACCCATGAGCCTCGGCGAGCCCGCCCATCAATTCCACAGCACATCGCACCGTCGCGCACCTTTCCAGAGCGATCAGCGACAGCTCCCGCGCGTCCATCAGGGCCGAACCGCCCTCCGACACCGGGAGAGCGGTGATCCTAGCACCACAAGTAGATTCACCAATCACCAAGTCTTGTTCATTCATCATCCCGTACGCACCGTCGATAAACGCATAGGTGCTATCCGTATCATATGAAATGGTGCCCATGCTCTTGAAGTCTCCTTTCCCATGTTTCCAGTCGTAGTACTTCTTGGCGTGTTCGTAGGTCGTACCTTTATCGGTACCGAGGTAGCGCGGGTACTCTGCTCTATAGCGATATATGTCTCGCTTTTCGTCCTTGGAAGTTTTCTTCGACGGCACTTTTGATAACCGAAAATCGCAGGCGTTACAGTCGTTCGTGTGGCTCGTGAGCGGGCCGCCGTCTCCAGTGGCATCCTTGCCTGTGTGGAAATCAAAATTTTACGGCGCGTTCGTGCTGAATCGTCGCGTCGTCCTCCACGCCATCGACGCGTCGCCTGCTCG
>JACLAA010002556.1_pt1 | contig 43504 bp, 32 predicted proteins | sample 8027891 | NCBI WGS metagenome assembly JACLAA01 (sample SAMN15724900, study PRJNA655200) | protist metagenome | isolation source: fluorescence activated cell sorting (FACS) single amplified genomes of... | place: Spain: Blaines Bay Microbial Observatory, Mediterranean Sea | collected 2016-01-19 | reverse complement strand
CTCTTGTTAATATACTCCCTCATACAGCGCACATACACACGCAAACACAAACACACACACACACACATATCATCCCAGCGAAAAAGAAGTGCCCACACGACGCCATCATCATCGCGCGTTCCAACAACACGGAGAGTATGGAGAGAATGCGATGGATTGAGCGAAGGCGAAAGAATCAACTATTCAATATCTTTCCTTTTCCCGCTCGGAAACTTCTTTTTACTTCGTAAATTAGGGTTTAGGTGTTCTTATGGAAAAGGGATGAGAGATTTTTCCTCATTACTCCGCTCTTGAAGGTGTTGACACGCACTGCTCTTCTTCGAATAAGAGAGAGAAGTAGTGTTGCGATTCACAGCGTTTACTGAGAACGCAACAGAGCGCGAGTAAACGCGCTTAAAAATGAGCAGCAATAGCAATAATTTCATCACGCGTTTCATCCATTCTCTGATGGAAAACGGAAACGACCGAAGAGATCAAGCGGAAAAACATTTAAAAGACACGTTAGAAAAATCGAAAGAAATGATCGAAAACTGGCATCAACCGACGAAAACGAGAGGGTTTTGGAGACGAGATCTGAATCAAGGGACGTACGTGACGAGTCAAGAGCCGCAGTTACGAGGGGGGGTCGGGAGGAGAACCAATTGGGGATGAGTTTTATACCAGTCGGTGTACTCCTAGGAACAGGCCTTTTGGGAGGACTTTGGCGTACGACTTTGACCATTACGTTGTGTATATTTAGAATAGAGCACTATTAAAACCTTATTACTACCGTGCGTACTACTACCACTTTTAGTCTACTAAAAGCTCTCTTCAAAGTGGTGGTGGTTTTCTTGCGCGTAAAGAGAGACGCATCCCGGACGTTTCCGCGCGACGGCGAAGAGGTTGCCGTGCGAAGCGCAGAGGAAGTTTCCTTGGAAAGCCTTCTTTTTATGACTTTTATTCGTTTTACCGTCGTCGTTTACGTCTTCCTCGTCGAACGCGTGTCGCTTCGTAAACGTCAAGCCTTCGTACGCGTGTGTCGCTTCGTTCGCGTGGCCGAAAGCTTCAAAGACGCCTAAGCGGCCGGCGTTGGTGACGACGACGTTGACCGTGGTGTTTCTTTTCGAAGCCGCCTTTATCATCTTTACGTCGTATTCGTCGTCCTCCTCTTCTTCGTCCTCCTCTTCTTCGTCTTCTTCGTCGTCTTCCTCGACGAAGACGTCTGGGCACACCGCGACGGCCGAGACGATGTCACTTCCGTTATTCGCCTTATTAAGACTTTCCCACGACGCGTTTGGACCGACGACGAGTTCTTTGTTGTACGCGCACGCGAACGTGGCTACGGAAGATGGAGACGACGAGTCGGAGGACGAACTAATCTTTCGAAAGTTGCCAAAGAAGAAAATCGGACCACCACCACCCGTCGACGTCGCGTCCGCGCTCGTCGTAAAAGCGCTCTTCTTCTTCTTCTTCATTTTCGAGTTCGAAGCGTTCGGGCGGCTCGGCGTGGACTTTTGTCCTCTTTGTTTCATCATCTTCTTGTTGTTGTCCAAAACGCGCAATCCATCTCTTTCAATCTCGTACTCCGTGCAATAATAGCTGAAAACAACGCGCGTCGTCGAAGCGTCCCAAACGACGACGTGTTTCTTATCGAACACGCACGCTAAGACGTTGCCGTCCTTGGAAAATGACAACGAGGTAATCTCGCACTCTCGAGAGACGCAGTGCGACTTGTACGTCGGGATCTCGAAGTCTTTACAATGCGTGACCGATTTGGCGCATATTTTCGCCGTCGAAAACTTCGTTTTGTTTTTGTTCTTTGATTTCTTCTTTGAGGAGGAGGAGGACATTTTCTTCTCGTCGTCGTCGTTTACGTCGTCATCAAAGTCCTCATTATTCTCGCACGACCACGTCCACAGTCGGCACTTCCCTTCCGCGCCGACTCCGGCTAATCGAAACACGGTTTCGTCGTATTCCTCGCTAAACGCCGACGCGAACTTTCGCGGACGAACTTTCCCAGCCATCCCGGGCGATTGAAGCTCGAAATACGTCTGTTTCTTCGTCGTCTTTTGATTCTTCTTAGTATCCGCCATGGAGTTACCGAAACTATCCCTCGGCGTCTTACTTCGTCGTCGACCGCTCGAGCGTCGTTTTTGGCTTTGATTACTTTTCTTTTCTGACCCGAGAGTGGAATCCTTCTTGTGAACACTTTCCTCCTCGTTCACGTCCACCGGGTCGTGCACGTATACTCCCGATTTCCTGGGAAACCGCCTTCGGCGTTCCGCGGAGTTCATCCCATACAAATAAGTATCTTCGTCGTCTGAATCGTCTGAATAATCGTCTGAATCGCTGCTGTTGTTGCTCCCGTGCGTGCGTTCCGTCTCGTCCATCATCGAAAGCAGAGAGGATTTCTTGTACGAGGACGTGAACACGAGCCCGTTCGGCGCGATGGAAAACGCCCACCGTTTCATCGTCTTACCGCCAGCATTTCCACCACCGCCCTTGGACGACGACGACGTTCTTCCGTCCCGCGCGCTCGGTTTACCGATCAAAACCGTCCCTTTAAACGAAAAACGTGACATAGTCTTGCTATCATCACTACCGCTACGCTCGCGTCTACTACTACTATTACAGTTGTCTGTTTCAATCTTCCACACCGAAATTTCCGTCGCGTCTCGAATCTCGTGGTCAATCTCATACGCCAAATAATGGTCGTGGTTCATCACCGCCGTCTTTGGCGTCGTCGTCTGAATCGTTTGAATCGTCGTCCTCGCCGCGACGTGTCGATAAGAAAAACTCTCGTCTCGCAATACTTGCACCTCCAGTACGGGCGCCGTCCGCGAGGCGTCTCGCGGGTCGATTAAGTGTTTCGCGCGGAATATTTCTCTCAACGGGAGTACGCGATCCTTTTCCTCTGCTTCCTTTTCATCTTTTGTCTCTTTTTCTTCATCATCGTCGTCGCAAACGTGCATGCCAGACGGCGCGGGGACGGTCTCTCGAATCGGCGTAAAAGTCTCCGCGACGGCGACGACTCCATTTTTACCGTCTTCAAAATCTTGTTCTTCCGTGTGTCGATCGCCAAACTGGAAATCGACTTTTCCGCGTCCTCGTTTCTTCGTCGATGTCTTATTGTTCTCATCATCATCATCGCGCTCCTCGGTGATGTTGTTGTCGTTGTTGTTTACATTGTCTATCGCCAAAGTATCCGCGACTCGAATGGTTTCTCCGTACGCGTTCACGTTGACCAAATTTTCCTCCTTCTTCTTCAGAATATCGAATGTTTCCTCCTCCTCGTCGTCGTCGTCGTACTCCGTAAACTCCTTTGTCTTCTTCTTTTCGTTCGTCGAGTTAAACGCAATCTTCTGCGCCTCTCGAAACTCCGCCGTCGGCGATAACGAGCGGCCTTTAAACTCCTCCGAGTCTTCCTCTTCGTCTTCCTCCGTCGCGTTCTTCTGCGTTTCCATCAACGGCGACCTCATTCTTTGACGATGCTGATGACGACGATGAGAGGACGAATACGACTTCTTCGTCGCATCCAGACTCCTCGTTGTTTTTTGAGCTTTCGCGGGCGTCGTCAACTGCGTGTTCGTCACCACCATCGTCTCTTCTTCTTCTTCTTCTTCTTCTCGTTCAGTATCATCATTTTCATCATCATCACTCTCCATTCTTCTCGTCGCGTTCTTCTTCTTTTTCTCCTTCGTATTCTCCATCTGCATCATCTCGCGCGTTCTCTTCTTCGTCTTCCTCTTCGGCGTCGGCGTCCGCCCGACGGGGACGCGCAGAGAGAAATTTTCATCATCATTCGGCATCAAAGAATCTGGAACGATACTTGTTGTCCTTCTTACCATCATCTGTTCAGCATCATCATTTCCTAACTCTTCTTTAGCTTCTTCTTCTCCGGAATAGGCGTTCATTAGAGCAACATTTTGCCTACTTGGCAGCAACATTTTTCCTTTAAGGACGGTTTCGAAGAATTGAATCTGTCTGTCACATTTCACCTGTTAATCACACATGAGAGAGAGAGAAAAGTGAGCATACGCAAAGTAAAGACGAAAAGTGTTCTCTCTTTGTTCGTGTTTTCTCGTTCTTCGCGCGAAGGAGAGAGACTCAGAGAGACACGTTAAGTATAAAAGTGGTTGAGAAATTTCAAAATCTCGCCGCGAAATGTCGCACCTCTTCTTCTTCTTCTTCGAGCGACGACGACGAGGCGAACGCTCCGTCGGCTTTTTTACTCGTCATAATATCGGCGGTGTCCTTTTCCTCCTTTTCCTTTCTGTGAAACGTAGGTTTTGGTGACACCGAGCGCATCGTTCTCGTCATCAACATCTCTTTAAATTCTGACGCGATTTGCTTCATTTTTCTCCGCTTTCGTACTCTCGCAAACAACTTTATATCGGCGTTTAGAGAAGACAAACGCGCCTCTTTAAAGCGACCCGAGGATGACGACGACGACGATGGCATCTCCACTACTTTTGTTAGGCGCTTCTTCGGTGAGGATCGTCAGGAGGCGAGAACAAAAAAGGGAGAGAAGAAGGAAGATTAATCCTCCGCCGGGGGTGAGCGCGTTCTATAAGAAGAAGAACGATGACGACGAGGACGACGAGAAAAGAAGAGGAAAAGGAAAGAAAACCACAAAGTGCGACGAGATACGACCAGGGCAAGGACCGAACGCGCCAAAGTTTCCAGAGATTTGCGAGTATTTGGTGTCGTCGAACTCGAAGTCGAGCACAGTTGAAGGCATTTCTCCCTTGGCGTTTCGAGAGAGATATTACGACGACGATGACGAAAAAGAAATGAAAGGGTTATTATGGAATAAAACGAGTAGTGATAGCAAAAAGAATACGTATTATCTCGATCTTCGGCAACCGTTAGAACACGAGGATTGGCAAGTGCCTCCGTTTCAAGGCGGATGCGCCTACCAGATTCCGTCGAAGAACGCTTTTCGTAGAATATCCGGGTACGCTTTGTCAATCAAAGGAGGTCTGAAAGAACGCGACGAAGAGTTCGTGAAAAAGGTTTATGAAACGTGTAATGAGGATTTATCGGCGACAGTTATCGTGTGCGATTTGAAAGGCGGGTCGATAAAAAAAGCGCAAAGTTCGGAAGCGAGTAACCGAGGCGTGATCGATCGCTCGGATTCGTTCGCCGTGCGAGCGTGTTACGAGCTCGTCCAAGCGGGGTTTTCTGACGTGAAATTCATAGAAGGCGGGTTCCCCGGGTTAATCGATGACGCAGGATTACCGTACACGAGTGAAAAGTTTTCGGATTTATTACGAAATCAATCGGAAGGGAACAGGAAACTCTTAATGTACGCGAAACTCTTACCGGATCCGACGATATTACCCGGCGTTTTGATTCAAGGCGGCGTGTTTCTCATATTCGGGTTGGCGTTTTATAACGTCAACGGTTTTGGGGATTATCTCAGTGAAAACGTCCCGGCTGCGTGTAGCTTCTTGCCTATAAAATCGTGTTTTTAATAGCGACGATGAGATGTCTTCGACGACGCTTCGACGACGTCGTACCCTTAAATAGTACTCCTGCGCTTTCGTCTAAAATTCGCCATTTCACATCTCCCGCGCGATACATACGCACAAAACTAAGCGAGAAAGAGAGAGAGAAAGTATCGAGAGCTTTATTACACACACACGCGCGCACCTAGAGAGAGAGAGAGAGAGCATCGCCGGCGCTCTCGCTGTGAAAGCATCAGACATGGAAGAAAACGAGCACCTTTTACCGGGCAGCCCGTTTCCCCGTGAAATTTCATCATCAAAGAACAAGAAGAAGAGAGGATCGTCGTGGTTCGTAAAAGTCCTCCTCGTCTCGCTCATCATCTCGCTCTCCGTCCTGGGAACGGTTGGTTTCCTCTCAAAAAACGCAGGTGTCGTTACGCGAGAGAGCGAGCACCAGACGAGAACAAAGATGATTCTCATGAAATTCCTCTCCCTCGGGGACGCGGGAGGAGCGCAAAAAGCAAAGGAGGAGAAAAAAGCAAAAAATGGCTTCAAAATACGCGTACCATTCCTCCGGCATCACGGTTCGGAAAAACCACGCGAAACATCCGAAAAGAATGTAGGACCAATCGAAATGGCCAAAAGAAGTCTCTCGAAAGAACACGGGAACAACGAAGACTTGGTGAAAGTGATGGAGGAGAACGCGAAGAAAAGGCTGTTGTTTACGGCGGCGGCGGAGGCGAGGGAGGGACCCGCGAGGGGTCTGGACGAGGACGAGAACATCGCGGGCGACGGTGAGTCCGTTGGGGGTGACGAACAACGTCGCGTGAGTAGTCCTCGCGCTGTATCGGTTTCTTCGTCGGCGGAGGATGACGATGATGATGATTCGAATAAGAGGTCCCCGAGAGAGCAACAACAACGACAACGACAACAACAACAAGCGAATACGAATACGAAGAAGAATGTACCAAAAGCGAAAAACACGAACAAGGAAGTGCCGAATTATAAATCTCAAGCCGAAGCGAATTTACGAATGATACCGACGAGTTTGTTCGATTTGTTCAAAAGCAAAGAGTACGAGGAAGAGGAGAAAGAAGAGAAGAGTTACTTTGAGAACAACGCCAAGTGCGAGAACGTGTTTACGTTGGGATTGGAAGGCGTCGGGCACCACGCGTTTCAGATGGGGAAAGACGCGTTCGTGAAGACACTTTTGAGAGAACATTTGGGGAACGTTGAAGAGAAGAAAAAGAGTGGTAATACGAATAATAACAAAGACATAGTCGAAATGCACGCGCGAGAGGAGGACCGGATGTTTATCGATAACGACGACCATTTTTGGAACTTGATTCTCGAGAACAAATACGACGAGATTTTCAAGACGTTTCGAAAAGGATGCGAAGAAGTGGCGAAAAAGAACGGGAACGAAAAAACGGCGTGTTATAGCACTCGGTCGTTTTCGTTCCCGCATAAGTTAGGTCCGTTTGCGACTGGATCGGGTTTAGACGTGAACCACGCGCAGCGATGGGACCCGAGAAACCCAGAGCATCGAAAATATCTCTTCGATCACGGCCATCCGATTAACATTTTGAAATACTTCGAGGCGGCGGAACGGAACGGATGTCAAGTGAAATTCATCTTGTTGCATAGAAATATCGTAGAAACCGCGCGTTCGCACAAAACCTGGGATCAAGGATTAGAGAAACATTTGAACGTTCTGAAAATGTTCGCGGAATACATCGACGTCTCGTTGGCAAACTTACCGAGCAACTCGTGGCGACGAGTCAACTACGAAGATTTTTGGCGACCTCACGAAGAACGCGACAGAATCTTCCAAACCTTAGCGACGGACTTTTTGCACTGGTCCTCCGACGCGCACGAATCGTTCATGAACAGTCAGTTCGATTTGAACGTCCACCCGAGAAAGTACAAAACGAACGATAAACCGCCGTGCGACGAAGTTCGAGAGTTGGATCGAGTGCAGCGGAATTTCTTCGATAGGAAGTTGACGTCGTACTCGAAGCGAGAGAAACACGTGACGAACTTACCGTTGTCGCATTTCTTCACCGAGTCGCCGAACAAGGCTTTGTACGAGCAGTGCTGGGAAGCGTCCAAGGCGAGTTTACTCGGTAAACAATAAAGAAAATGTAGAATAAAATTGTAACGTATTAAACGCCCAACCACCGGTGCGATAGAGTAAACAACGCGAAAAATGAAACGCTCGTATACATACGAGAATCTATCATGATAAAAGTATTTCACAATAATAACAAAGCTGCTTTTTCTACGCGCGTGTACTTCCTCTCTCTCTTTCTCTCTCTAACATATTAATATTAACTGATAAACTTGAAGCACGAGTTATCGGTGTCGCACGTCTTCTTCAAATGTTTCTCCCACGCGTGCATTTTCCCTCCAACACCGACGTCTTTGTCCGTCAAAGAATTCGTTCCTAAGTGTGCTTCGTCGATGTCGTCTCTTTTAAACGCCCCGAACCCTTCTTGGCCATCAATTTTCAAATCCTGGCCGAAAATTTTCGTTTGTCGTTCGCACAGTTTCGGTTCCTTGCCCGCTTTCCTTCTCTTGCCGCTCTCGCCGTTTTGCAACAACGCGCACAAGGCGTTCTTACTGTCCTCGGTTTGCTGTCTGATGGCTTTTTGGAACAGTTTCGGCCACGCGTTCGGATTTTCGTATCTCCACTTGTGCATTTTCTCCCACTCCTCGTCGCTTTCGGCGATTTCTCTCAATCTTTTAGCTAACTGTTGCGGCGTCGCGTAGTTTCTCAAATCGATCCAACTGTCTCGTCCCGGTAATAACTCGTTCACGCCTTCCCACCCGATGTAAATCGGGATCGATCCTCGACTCAACGCGTAATATATTTTCTCCGTCACGTATTCTGGACACGACACCCCTACGTTTTCTACTGCAAAATAAAACATAAAGTTACTCAAAGGCTCTTGGAAACTCGTCTCGCGATTTCTCGGCGCTTCCATCACGCTTTCTGGAAACGAGTTTGCATTCACGTTATTCGCGCAATTTCCAACCGAAAAAACCGGGTACGCGTCGCTAATCTTCCTCAGCGTTTCCGCTCGATTGCTTAAACAATCTCTCGCCAACCAGGCGACGCCCGGGATCCTCTCTTTCCTCGGAATCGTAAACAACGGGAAATCTTCCTTCATCTCAAACACTGGAACCGCGAACGGGAACCACAACCCGCTCGTTTTCTCGTAATCCGCGACGTAATCGAACGAGTTTCGAAACTTCTCGTCTTTCATCTCCGGCGAGTACATGGACGGACTTTCGTGCGTGAAAAAAATATCCACCTGTTTCGGGTTCGTCTTCGGCCTCACCTCCGGCACGTGTTGATTCCGAAACATCCTCACGTCGCACGACGGATCGTCCACGTTCGCGTTCAGTTTCACGTTTTTCACGCACATCCCTGGTTTCTTCAACCCCGTGTTTATAAAGTTATACGCCCCGAAAAAGTTAAACTTCTCCCCCTCTTTAAAACACACGGTAAACTTCTCGCCTCCGTTTGCCGGAGCGTGTTTCCACCGCGCCATGTTTCGCACCCGCTCGTCGTAATCCCAATTGTTGTTCTCAAACCCTTCTCTCCAGTTAAACGATTGCAAAGGATCGCTCTTCCCGTGCGTGTCCTTTAAATCTCTCTTCTTATACCTCTTATTATCACTAAAACTACCGCTACCGTCGACGCGTTTCTTCGCGCTCGAGGCTAAATCTGCCGCCCATTTCGGTAAAGGCAAGGCTAATTCATCTTGCTTTTCCGTGTCGTATCCCGCTTTGAACGAGAGTACTACGAGCGCAAAAACGGACAGGAACAATAAAATGAGCAGCTTTTTTGAGTGCGCGTTGTTGAACGATTTCTTATTCTTACGAGTCGTGTTCCTCTCGTCGTCATCATCATCGTTTTTAGGAGTCTCTAAAAGGCGTTCTCCCGCGTCGTCTCCAACGTCCATCATCAACGCGCCAAATCCTCCTCTTTCAATGGTGTTCTTGCTCGATGATGATGGATTTGATCGGAGCAGCCTTTGAGACGAAGATGAAGATGACGTGTTGATCGTCAAAGTCTCTCTCATGTTCTCCTTCGTGTGGAAAAAGGAATACTAATGGAGGTGTTTTATGCGCGTAAGTGTTCTGTGGAATTCGTCTGTTTTTTCTTCCCGCGGTCCTCGTCTTCTTGAAACCCTAAATAACACATGTTCTAAAACTTACTCTCGCTTGCGCTTTGCTTTCGCCTTTTGCCTCTGCTCTTCTAGAAGAAGTTAAGAAGAATATAAAGATTCATTAAGCAGCTCTTTTCCTACTTTCGCCGTATTTTTTAAACTTGTTTCTAAAACTTCTTTTCCTGGAGAACGTATCCTCGACCGATCGATTTTCCAGTTCGGCTTTGCGTATGGCGTTGGCTAAATCGAAGTCTCCCGGGAGTAAAATGTTCGTCGCTCGCCCGAGTTTACCGGCGCGAGCGGTACGGCCGACTCGGTGGAGGTATTCCGTGGCGTTTTGGGCGAATTCAGCTTGGACGACGTGTTTGACGTTTGGTATGTCGACGCCTCGAGCGACGGAGTCCGTGGCGACGAGAACGTCGATGTCTTGCGACGCGAAGCGTCGTAAACGGGACTCGCGTTCGAGCGGGTCGATATCGCTGTGAAATGATGCGGCTTTAGCGCCAAAGTTTGCGAGTTCGTTGGATATTGCTTCGCAGACGCTACCGCTGTTGACAAATACCAACGTCTTTTCCACCTGCGCGGTTTTCGGATCCATGTCTAACGCGTCAAATAAAGCCTTCGCTCGAGTCTCCAACGAAACCTCTCTCCACGTTTGCGTCAACTCCGCTCTCGGTTTGTGTAAACTCGAGCTTTTCGTCCACACGGCGTCTGGGAAACCGAATTTTAGAACCGCTCCGGGTGTTCGTTTGCCCGTGGACATGACCGTCGCCGCGGCGAAGACGTATTGTCTGCGAAACTCGCGATTGGTGCCTTTGCCCATTTTGCCTTTGCCGCCGAGACGCGCTTTCGGTTTCTTCTTCTTTTTTTTCTGTTGTTCTTTTCGTTCGTACTCGTATTCGTGTTGTTGTGCGTTTTCATCGTCGTCGTCTGAATCTTCGTCCTCTTCTTTGTCTTCTTCTTCTTCTTCTTCCTCAAAATCGTGATCTTTCCTCCAATTTTGCTCCATGGACGCTTCCGTATCTCTCTCTAAATCGTTGTTCCATTCTCCCGTCGTCGTCTTGACATTTATTTCGCTTTCGTCCTCGAACGTTTTATAAAATCCTCGCGTGGCGGCGAGCTTTTCCTCTCGAAACAAAACGTCGAAGCAGTTCCGCACTTTCCTCGCGTATCCTCCACCCAACAGCATATCTGCTTCGTCTAAAACAACCGTCCGTATAAATTTCACGTACGGCGTAAACGCGCCTTTCCTCCAGCTCCCTTCTCGCCAGTCAAAGACGTCCTGTTCGGCTCGCGCGGGCGTGCAGACGATGATGTCCGGGAACGAAGAAGGCAAACCTCGATCGGGAGTTAAAGCAACTGTTCTCACTATCGACTTTTTCTCTGAATCGTCTTCTAAAACGTCCGGAAGCGTTAAAATATCGATGGCTTTTTTCACCTGGTCGCACAAGTGCGCGTTCGGGCACAAAATCAGCGCCGAGACTTCCTCTCTCCGTTCGATTTCTTTCCTTTTCAAGATATTTGAGACGATTGGAATGGCGTAGGAATACGTCTTCCCGCTCCCGGTTTCGGCGGCGATGACGACGTCCAAGTTTTCCGCAAGCAAAGGGATCGCGGCGGATTGACACTCCGTCGGCTCTGCGATGGATAACCGCGTCCGTAAGTTTTTCAAAATCAGAGGATGTATTCTTATATTGCTATTATTAGTATTATCAACTTCTTCTCCTTCCTCCTGTTCGTGTTATCGTTCGTTTCAGGTCAGTCAACAATAAGAAGTAAGAACGAGAAGACTTCGTCATCAAAGCGTAAAATATTGAGAAGAGTACGAGCGCGGCGCGAGAAGAAAGAAGAACACCTCACGTATTTTTGTTGCTTCATATCGAGAGCGAAACGCAGCGGTCTGTTACCTCCGCCTTTAAATTTCGTTTCTGTGTACTGCTCTCTCGTCGAGAAGATAACGCAGTTTAATGCCATCATTGGTGTTCTTCTTCGATTAAAATGTTTCGTTATACGAGAGAACTCTACTCACCGAGAACAACTTTAACTGCTCGTTGTTGTTGTTGTTTATACCATTACTACTCGCAAGAACAAACCCGCGCTTTTGCAGATGAGTGGTGGTAGTGTTATTATGTGTAGTAGTAGTATTCGTGGTAAAGGGAGCATTCTCTTCGCGTAATCCTCCTCCAAATCGTCTTTCGTGTCGTCGTCGTCGTGATGAAAATTCGCCGCCGGGTGATGATGATGATGATGATGATGACGATGCGCTGCTCTTAATGCTCCTCCTCCTGTTCCTCAAAGCAGGAGGAGTCGTAGTGCGACCAGAAGAAAAAAAGGCACTCAAACTATCACTTGTGCTGCACAAAAGAGACGAACAAAAAGGAGCGCTCATCGCTCTTCTCATTAATACTCTTCTGCTCTAAATACGCACGCTTTCTCTGTGAAGCAATTCGAAGAAGCCTAAGGAGAGAAAAAAGTGAACTCTCTGCACAAAAATTAGGGTTGGGCACCCTAAATATAAAACTGCAGACGTTTTCCTCTTTTCTATGAAGGAAAACGTTACACTTTTGCGCAAAAGGCTTTCTGGCGTTGTTTACCACAGAGCTTCTTTCTGGCGTTGTTTACAGAGAAAGAAAGTTTGTGGTTTCGTATTTATTGTTGTTGTTTTATACATCACCTCATCAGTTAATAACTAAAGGGAAGAGATTGAGAGAGATTTTCATTCGTTCGTTCTCGGGGAAAGATGTCTCAGCAGCCGCGGGATGATGAAGATGATGATTCGATGAAGAACTCGACGACGCCTACGACTCCTACTCCTCCTGAAAAGAACAACGAGTCTTCGTTAGAATCAAAATACTCCGCGCAAAACAGACTCCCCGCTTTACTCTACACCGTCGGATACCTGACGTTCTCCACAATCACCGTGGTTTCGAACAAACATTTAATCAAAGACGCTGGATTTGGGAACCCGATATTCGTCTCCTCGTGCGGAACGATGTTCGCGTTCGCGCTCTCGACGATACTCGTCCACGGAAAATTCGTGTCTGTTTCAGAACCAAAGATGACGTTTAAAGAGTGGTTCAAAGTGTGCGTCCCGGTAGGGTTCTTTTCATCGATAACCTTAGCGTGTGCGAACATTGTATACGTGTACTTATCGTTATCGTTCGTACAAATGTTGAAAGCGTTCGTTCCCGTCGTCACGTATATAACGCACGTGTTCGTCGGGACGGATAAGTACAACTCGGATTTTACGGTGAGTTTACTCGCCATGGTTCTCGGTGGGATGATGTGCATGAACGTGAGCGGGAAAGCGACCGTGATTGGAGTGTGCGTGATGTTTGGGTCGCACTTCGCGGAAGCCATTAGAACCGTCGGCGCGCAGTGGCTGTTAGTGAATAGAAAGTTTGGCGTGATCGAGAGCATGTATTACTTCGCGCCGGCGACGGTGGTGTTTTTTATACCTTTAGTGGTGTATTTTGAAGGCAGTTCGTTGCAAGCGCCGGGAATTTCCTCCATTGCGAATAAGTACTGGTATTTATTCGTCGTGTCTTCCTCCTGGGGGTGTTTAGTCAACGCGTGCGGCCTCGGCGTGGTGAAGAACATCGGCGCCGTCTGGTTCAAAGGCATCAACAATATCAAGAACATCTTGTTACTGTTCTTCGGGATTTTAGTCTACGGCGACGTGGTCACCGTCTTGCAAGCGTTCGGATACGCGCTCTCCTTAGCCGGGTTTGGGAGGTACACGTACGTCAAGAATACGCAAATGCTTAGCGAGAGTAGTAGTAGCGAGAGTAGTAAAAGCGGCGAACGCACCGACGAGGAGAATCCGCCTTTAGCATCATCATCGCGAACAGAAACGACAAAGACAAAAACAGCGTTTCCGGACGAGAGAGAACCGTTGCTTCAAAAATAATAACAACACACTCTTTGTAATGATATCATTGTAATCATCATCACGTCGTCGTCGTTGAAACTCTCACGCGTCGTGCGCTTTAGAGCAGAAGAAGAAAGAAGTCTTGAATTGTCCGCCAAAATCCGCACACACTCAACGCACTTTATCACGCACAAAAGAAGAAGTAAACAACACCGATTATTAAACAACGAAAGACCCGCGAGAGAAAGCATCGCGCATCTGTTTTTTAACACCACCACCAGTATGTTTAAATCTGCCTCCTCTCCTCCATTCGCGCGTTTGCGAGACGACGAGGATTCCACGCCGACGGCACCTTTTTCCCGAGGCGAGGAAGAAGATCTTCACGATCTCGAAAACGACGAAGCCGCCTCGGCGGTGTTCAACTACAGCCCTCGACCAAAAACAGACCGCACGTTCGCGAGAGTGTTCTTACTCATTACGAGCGCGTGTTTCCTTCTCGGCATTGTCGTGGTCTCGAACACGAACGCGAAAGCGTTTGCACAAAGAACGAGCGAAGATGTGCTGTTTAGCACCAACTGCGAAGCGTATCGCGCGTCGTCGTCATCACCAACATCGAGGCTGTTGTTATCGAACAAAGATGAGTTTAAGGATACCAACGACGATTTGGACGATGTGTTCGATGGTGATGATTTTTGGCAATCGTCGCACGCGTGGCTGTTGTTGGCGATCGTCTCGGCGGTTGCGCTCGGGGTGACGTTTTTGTACGCGTTTCAGTATCACGCGAGTACAGCAACCTGGGGGATTATTGGGTTTAAACTCCTTTCCAGCTTTTCCTTCTCTTTGTACATGTTTGCAGAAGGATTCGTCTTTGGCGGGTGTTTGTTTCTCCTGGTGACTTTGATTTTAGCGCGCGTCTTTTATCTCTGGCGAGAGGAAATCGCGCTCGTCAATCGGCTTTTACAAACCGCGGCGACGGCGTTGAGCGATCAGAAACACACGCTGACGGCGACGATGGGGATTAACATGTTCGTTTCTATGTTTGTGTTCATCCCGTTTATCTTTTTCATGTCGTACGCGTGGATGCACGGGAAGATTGGCGCGAATCGGTTCGCGATGACGCACCCGAGCGACGGATCGAAGTGCATCGATCGAAGGTCGTACGACGACTACGTGAACTCCAGAGATGAAGGCGCGACGGGCGATATGAGTGCGTACGTTTATGAGGTTAATTGTTGCGAATGGCAGACGGATTCGTGGGTGAAACCGTTCGTCGGGTTTCTGTTTTTTTCCTTGCTCTGGACGTCCTCGGTTGCGGTGTGTTTACGATTGTTCACCATTGGTGGTTCAACCGCGCAGTGGTACTTTGCGCCCTCTGGAACGACCGCGTTCAAAGGTACGGTGAAACGCTCGTTATCGCACGGCTTGAAATCGCAATTCGGCACCATCTGTTTTGGAGGTTTGATCATGTCAATCGTCGATATGGTTCGAAACATGTTTGAAAAAGCGCAAAGAGAACACAGAAACAACGCGGCGATGGCCGCGTTGATGTGTTGCGTGAACTTGTTGTGGCAATGTTTCGCCGAGATTATTGGATTTATTTCCAAGTTTGCCATCGTGTACGCCGCCATCTCCGGCGACGCCTTTTGCGACTCTGCGAGAAAAGTCACCACGATTTTACAAAACAACATGTTATCAACCTTTGCGGTGTGGTGGTTGCCTCCGATGATTCTCAGGACGACTGCGTTTATCGTCTCGGTCGTCTTTGGCGTCGTCTTTGGCCTCTCGTCCTCGAATTACTTCGACGACGAATCGCGAAGCGTCGAGGTAGTCTTCCTCGGTGTGTTCTGCTTCTTGATTTCTCTGACTATTCTGAACTTTTGCCTGACCGTTTTATTGGATGTCGTCGACGCGGTGTACTTGTGTTACGCCGTCGACAAAGATTTACAAATGTTGACGAAACCAGAGATTCACGACGTCATGGACGAAGTCGTCAAGAAGCAAACGAAGAACGCGGGGGGATTCAATACGAACAATAACGCGTTCAACATCGCGAATCCGTTCGCTGCCAATAATAGAAATAGTAACAACAACAACTCGAATAGCAACGAGATGAGCGCGATGGCTGGAGCGCCTCAACAACAACAACAACAACAGCAACAACAACAACAACAACAACAACAACAACAACAAGTCGTGATCGGCTATCCACAGCAAAGATCTGGACAAGATCAGCGTCCGACGGGTGCCTCGCACGAGGATATCGACGCGGTGTAAAAACAAAACAAACGAACAAGCAAAAAGTTCTCTCTTTTATATAAATATATACTTTTATTACCATTTTACTAACTACACGCGCTGTGTGCTTTCAAACTTCTATTATATCTATCATCATCACACGTGTCTTTACTACTGAGCGCCTAACACGCGCGACTGCTTCTCTTCCAACGCGAGCTCGAAGAACCACTGGTTTTCGAACGATTTCAGCCACTCTTCGCATTTCGCGAGCGCGTCTTTACACGCTTCCGCTTTCGCACCTTTCTTGGACGAGCTTATACCTGAGCCCGAACACCCTCGCACGGTCTCCCCGAGATCGGTCCAATCGTACTCGCACGAGAACACGGACACGTTTTGGGGTTGGCCGTCCTCTTTCTTCGCTTTCGAGACGGACTCGTTGAATCGGACGAATTCAAATCCTCGACCGTCTTTCGTGTACTCGTTCGGCAACGTTTTCGATAAACTGTTAAAAAACTCAAACAGCGTTGCCGTCGGGTGTTTCTTCCCGTCGTGATATTGCTTTAAGAGCTTCTTAGCGTCTTGAAATCGAAGCGTCGCGTATTTGTTCATTGTTTGTAACTCCGCGTTTAATACCAACGCGGCGGCGTCTTTCGGCAACTGTCGTTTGTTCAATTTCTTCGTGTTTTCCGCGTTTCTAAACGAATGCATCCACTGGAGAAACCCGTCGTATCGGTCATTTTCTTCGTTTTCTTCGTATTCGTGTTCGTATTCTTTTATCTCGCTATGGTTGCTATTCTTCTTAGTAGTATCTTTGCGTCGTCCGTACTTTTCATACATTCGCTCGGCTAACCAAACGCCTAAACTCGCGTCTTCCGCGGCATATTTCACCTGCCCTTCTCTCAACGGCGAATTCTCCCAATTCGAAATCTGCACCGCTTTTGGCTTTTCCACGTCCAATCCGAAGTGATTGGCCATGCCTTTCATCCCCGGTCGTTCGTGTTTAAAGACCTCCGAAATCGTCGCCAAGTCGATGAAAGCGTTCACGTCGACGCTCTCTTTATCCTCGTTCCCGTAATGTTCCGTTTTCAGCTCTTTCAAATCGGTTTTAATCCCAAACCCGAGTAACACGTACTCTTTCTCTCTGAGTATCTTCGTCATCATTTCCGGCACTTCCCCATTCATCGAGGCCAGATGGATTAAACACGCCACATTTTTGCTCGCGAATTGCACCAAAGCAACTTTGTTCTTTTTCGCCACTTTACTAAACGTCGGTCGAGTTTCCGTGTCGAACCCGATCACGGCGTACCGATGTCTCGACTCCACGCTTCGCGTGATGTCTTTCTCTTTCAAAAGTTCCGAGAGGTGTTCGTTCGCCGTCGAAGGGTCGTAACTGACCAGGATTTTCGACGGGGAAACGAACGTCGAATTCTCTTTCGTCGTTTCCGTCATGATGTGTCGCACGAACAACGATGAAAGTAACGATCGCTGACGATGAGTACTACTCGTAGTAGTAGTAATAGTAGCAGCAGCAGTAGTAGTAATAACAGCCTGCCGACGGAAAAGCCGCCTCGCCGCCGAGCGCATGTATTATTTTATAAATAAATGTACAAAGCAGAGAAAAGAGTGAAGAAGTTTGTGTTCAAAGTTCGTTAGGACAACATTTTTTCCAAGCGCTCGCGCGCGCATCTATCATCTGCTGCCGCTGCTGCTCCCGAAATCACGCCTTCCTTTCTTCTCGGCTTTCTTTTTTCGCTCTTTCATTTTCTTCTTGATTTCGTTCTCGTAGGTGAAGTAAATGGAAAAGAGGAGGAAGAGCGAGGACGCGAGGAGCCCCGGCCATCCTTTTTGAAACGTGGCGCAACTCATCGCTAACATCGCTAACATCGCGTCAAACGTAGCTATCGTTTTTCTTATTTGAAGAGGAAACGGAGTGGTCATGTTTGCGCTTTGTGAAATGACGTTCGTGTTGATGAGCATGAACATCGCGTGGCCGAAAAAGAGCGCAATCGCGGGTCCGATCGACGCCGGCAACGAAAACAAAGCGCCGCTTCCGGGTACGAGCGAAGGCGACGCGGTTCTCAAACATCCAACCAAAGCGATCAAAGCGCCCAAAATCTCAAACGTTGACTTCATGTACACGTTCGTCAAAAACGTTTCCACGTTCCTCGTCTGCTCTATGCTTTCCACCGTCGTTTCTTTCGCGTATTTAATAGTCTTCAACACCGCGTTCGCCCTTCTAATTTGCCTCGTCGCCACCGCTTTAAAATCCATCAACAGTAATATCACAAAGCCTAAAATGCATAACTTCTCCGTCCAGAGTCCGTTCGCGTTCGTCGTAAAGAACGTGAGATCACCCTGTTTCGTCACCCACGCGAACAAAAACGCCAAAAAATTCATCCCGACGTCTCCGGCGAGTAAAGCGAATATCGAGAGTGAGAGCAAGGAATAGATTTTGCTCGTTGGCACATCATCATCTGTTGCATCTTTTCCAGACGACGACGACGACGAATCATCATCATCATCATCATCGCCGCTCTTTCTTTCTGACGACGATTTCGACGACGCGAACAACGACACGTCTGTTCTTCTTTTTCTTCTTCGTTTTAGGCTTGATTCTCCTCCGGAAATCATCAGCCTCATCTCCAACTGTTTGTTGTTGTTCTTGTTGTTTCCAATTCTGAACGTTTTCTCTCTTTGGTGTACACGTCGTCGTCGTTCGGAGGAGGCAAAAAGACCCTCGCGACGTTTACTACGAGATGAAGAAGACAACAAAGAAGACAAAGAAGAAGTTCGAAGGATTTCGAGAACGACAGGTGGTTTTGGTGACATTTTTTGTCGTCGTTTATTATGCGCGTTGTTTTTGTATCTAAAAAATTTAAGTGAAGAAGTAAAAAAATTCGAAGATGATGTCTTTCGTTTAATATAATAGAGATAAAGTTGATACCAATGAAAACGAACTCTTCAAAGTAATCTACTTATTTACCGATGCTGGTCAAAGCCTCCAAAGCCCCTTCGCCGTTGTTCAACGCTTGCTGCGCGACACCAAACATGGCAACCATTGCTAATCTTCCGTGCTTCAATTCCGCGGTTTTCAATCTGAACGTCTCTTCCGGGCTCTTCGAAGCGAAACCCAACGGGTCAAACGCGCCGCCCGGGTAGCATCTCTTCTCTTGGTCGAGTTCGGCGGATCTGTAAAATTCAAGAGTACCAACCAAAAGGACTTCGATGGCAGTCAACGCGGCCAAGTTGGACCCTTCGCCCCACAAGTTAAAGCCGAGGTATTGCGTTTGCTCCAACTCAACCTTACCGGCGTCTTGCCAGGCGACGCCCGTGCCGGCTTCGCCAAAGATCACGCCGACGAGGCCCAACATCGCCCATCTGGAGTGCAACAACTCGCACTCGCGGAATCGGTTAATGTCAAACGCTTCGTTAAACGGAACGATCGTTCTTTCCGTCGGCTTGTTGTCCGTCTTCTTCAACTTACCGATGACGTTCCCCGACGGGTTCTTCGCCGCCGAGCCGTCCAATCTGTCCAAGTCGAATTGCAAATATTCCGTCGGTTTGGACAATCCAAACGGATCGAAGCCTCTGTCACCGGGCATGGAGCCGTCCAACCATGCGGGCGCTTCCGCGTTCGGGTACCACAGGTCGCGTTCGCCCGATGGCGGGGTGAATTTCTTCTGCGTCGTTGGCTTCTTCGTCGCTGGCTTCTTCGCCGGCGGTGACTTCTTGATTGGTGCCTAGAAATATTGAGAGCGAAACGAGGAGAAAAGGTCAGTTTTTGAGCAAAATCTCGGCGTGGAAAAGATATCAAAAAGACATACGAGATGATGATGGCTTTCATCAAAATCATCATCATCACGCGCTTCTTAAAACCATTACACGCGAACGTTGCGAACGCGATCTGATTCCACGGATGCAAACACAGATACTACTTTCACGCGTTCATTTTTTTAAAGCGTTTGAAAAGAGGGAGCGCGCGTTTGCGCGTGCGTTTTTTCTCTCTCTCTCATTCATCGCGCGCAGGAGAAAATGTCGGTTGTGTTTTTTCCTTCTTTTTTGCTCTTTTTCTCCTCTTTTTCCGCCTAAAATGAGACGATGATGATGCGCTCGGATTTCGAACGAAACCGACGCCTCGCGAACGATGTGCATTCAAAAACGTACCTTCTTCGCCGGAGTGACCGTTTTCTTCGCCGGTGCGGCTTTTTTGAAAACGGCGTTGATTTGTAACTTCGTCGCGAATACCATTTTTATATATTATATTTTATGTGTTCTGTGATGATGTTGTGTGCGATAATGGCGAAAGTGTTTTTGTTCCTCTCTTTTGAGGCTGAAAAATTCCCCTTTAAAAATTTAAGGGAAAATCTCTCAAAAAGTATATCTCTTTTGCCTCTGCTCCTCTGTTCTCTTTGTTTCGAGAGGGTGGTGCTTTTCCAGCTCTTCTTTTCCTCCTCCGATTAAAGAACGCGAGGAGAGAGTGTGAAAACCAAACGAGGATACTCTGCACCACTCGAAGCAAAGCAAAAGCATCCAAAACCAACTTTGCGTGCGAGTAGATATCCACACTTTTCTGCAAATAGTTTTGTAGAGTAGTGCACACCAGAAAGACGAGCATCGTAACGCGCGTAAACATGTCGTGTTCTTCTTTCGCGAAGACGTCTGCCACTTTCCACCAAAACCATCGCGCGGGTTCGTCGTCTTCGTCGTCTTCGCGGGGGAAATTGTCCGCGAGAACGAGATTACATCCGAACCACCTACGTGGCAACCGAAAACAACGCGCGAATAATTTTGCGGCCAATAAGAATGCGACCGCATTAACCACGCGCGCGGGACCTGGAAACTCGAAAAACCAAAAGTTTGCCCTCTTGTTCGACTGCGACGGCGTCCTGGTGGAAACCGAAGAGTTGCACCGATTGGCGTACAACAAATCGTTCGAACATTTTGGATTACAAATCGAAACAGGAACGCAAATGGAATGGGTCCCGTCGTATTACGACGTCTTGGCGAATACCGTCGGCGGCGGGAAACCGAAAATGCGATGGCATTTCAAGGAGAACAAATGGCCCACGGTCACGAAGAGCGATAAATACGGCACAGGAGAGGTTTTAGAGACATCAATCCAAGACCAACTGATCGATGACTTGCAAGATAAGAAGACGGAGTTTTATAAAAAAATCGTCGAGGAAGTCGCGCAGGCCAGAGATGGAATTTTAGAGCTGATGGACGAAGCGATCGCGAGACCGGACGTGGCGGTTGGGATTTGCTCCGCGGCTACGAAAGCCGGGTTCGAGAAAGTCGTCAACTCCGTGGTCGGGAAGGAGAGATTGGATAAATTGGACGTCCTCATGGCCGGCGACGACGTGACGAAGAAGAAACCGGACCCGTTGATTTATAACTTAGCGAGAGAAAAAGTAGATTTACCCGCGGAGATGTGCGTGGTGATTGAAGATAGCATCGTTGGTTTACGAGCCGCTGAAGGCGCAGGAATGCCGTGCATTATCACCCCGTGCGGGAGCACTCTCGGGCAGGATTTCAAAGGCGAAGGCGCCAAATTCGTTTGCGCGACCACGGTGAAAGCGAGCGGCGTCACCTTGTCCAAGATTTTTCCAGACGGAAGTGAGAAACCAAACTTTGACTTTTAATATTATTAACTCTTTATGCTATACTATTGTTATTACTATTCGTAAATCGTTCGTTCGTTCGTTCGTTCGTTCGTTGTTCTTGATGTCGCATGTTTCACCACGCTTCGTCTGTGTAAAGAGATATTTTCCGTATCTAAAACACCACACTTTTAAAGCACGCGAAAATGACTTCTTCTTTTCCCATCGTTTGTTCGGCATTGGTGGTGGCGAACAGGAATAAGAACAAGGCGTTTTTCGCCTCCTTTTCTTCGTCTTCATCGCGTGAGAGAAGAAAAACATCGTCGTCAAAAGTGTTTCCCATCGGCGCTTCAAAGTCCTCGGGAAATTCGAATGCAACAACAACAACAAGACTAAAAACACCATCGAAGACGACGATTCAGACGAGAAGGAAAGGAACGACGAGAAGAAGAGCGAGCTCTGAAAATGACGTCTTTCAGGAGGAGGAGTTGGAGGAGGAGAAAGAAGAAGAAGAAGAATCGACTTTATTCTACCCCGCGCGGTTAGATGTCGTCCCTGCCTTTGTAGGTGGCCTCAACCCGGTGAACAGTTTCTTGTCTTATTTCTCAGGCGCGGTGTTGACGCAAGGGACGGTGAAGACGACGACGCAATGGACACTGTTTGTGGTTTTACCGATATTGTTTGTTATGTATTTGGTGAGGAAGTGGAGATATGAGGGTGATGTAGAGCGACGGATTTTGTTGTCGGCGTCGAGCGGCGACGACGGTAGGAATAGCGGTAGCAGCGGTAGCGGTAGTAGTAATGATGATAAAACGAGCAGCGGTGGTGGTGCGAATAACGCGAGAACAACACCCACGATGAAGATGATGTCGTATTCGCGGTCCATGCGAGGCAGGTGGTTGGACGTGCACGTGTGTTACGCGTTTTTGTTGCCGGCTGGGATTTCAGCCGGGGAGCACTCGTCGTATTGGTTGGTTTTAGCGCCGGCGTTTATGTTGTATCGGTTTTTGTGTCGCGAAGAGAGAGTGACAAAAAGTAGTGGGGAAGATTTTAACGCGACGACGACGACGACAAAGAGACCGTTGTTGTTCTCGTCGTCCTCGTCGTCGCCATTTTTTGCCTTCCTTTCGCCAGTTGGTCGCGGATGGAGCGCGTTGGCGTTGATCCTGCGACGCGCGCACAAATACGCGAAAATCGTCCTCGCCTCGTTGGCGCTAGCGCTCTTGGTCGCGTCCGGATCCGCGACGTTGCACCAATCGTTAACCGCGTTGAGCGGAGGTGGGATGGCTTTGCGCGTTTTGTTGAGTCCGTTTGCAATTGGCGTCGCTTTTCTCGGTTATTTCGCGCCGGCGGCTTTATTGCCTCGGTACATATCGCGCGTCTTTTCGAGAAAAGTCATCTCCGCCGACGAGGAAGAAGCGACGAGGAAAGCGCGGCTCACCAAAGAAGAACGCGTTGAGCTCGAAACCAAACGAGAAACCGAAAAGAAAAACCGAAAGTGGTGGCTACTCATCGGTTTCATTGCCATGGGCATTTCAGCGTTCACGGGTTCAGATTTACCCATCGTCCTCGCTTTCGCGGCGCAGTTACTGAAGGCGAATCCGGACGCTTTGCTCACCGCGATGGCGGAAAAAGGTGGCATGGTGGAGTTTGAAACCAAAATAGCGGACGCCTTCGACCGAGTCGTGCTTTCAAAGAAAGAACGTGAAAGGGAAAGAGACGAAAACGAAAACGAAAGCGAAAACGAAACCGGCGCTAAATAATAACACTAACAAATCTAACCCGCCGAAAGCAAGGGGAAGCGGAGCGCTCGCTCCTCTATTCATACATAGTATTTTCGCGTTGCACAAACTAGTCTAATCCCGCATCGGCGGCGTCTGCATCCTCTATTTCTCCTCCTCCTCCTCCTTCCGCTTTCGTCGCTACAACTTTTACCGCCGCCGTCGCCGCCAAGGCTGCCTCTGCTTTTCCTCCCACGTCGCCTTCATCCTCGTCACCGTCATCATCATTACCACCACCATCACCACCCTCCTTTTTCATCTTCATCTTCATCTTCATCTTCATCTTCTTCGCATTCCGTTTCTCTCTTTTCCTCTCGACCGCTTTCCTCTCCTTCTCTTCTCTCTCTCGTTTCCTCCGTTCAAACTTCGCCTTCACGTCTCTCTCTTCCTCTTCCTCGTCCATTTTTTCCAGCCGTTCGTATTCTCGCCTACGCGAGTGTCTGTATTCGTGGAACGCTCCGGAACCCGCCCCGGCGGTCGATCCTTGCACGTTTTTCGATTCGTACGTGACGTTGTCGTTGATGTGTTTCAACTTTTCTTCCAATCGTTCCGCTTCCAATCTTCGCTTACTCATCATCGCTGTTTCCTCGTCAAAATCCACTCGGACGAGTTCTCCTCCAGCGGACATGTTTTTGCCCGTCGTGTCTCTGAAGTGTCGAGGCTTTTCGCTTCTTTACGACGCTTTAAAGTAAAGATATCGTGCAAGTCTAATTAATGGAGAAAATTGGAAGACGTTTGCCTCATTACTCCTCTTTGGTGCGCGCGCGCGTAAAAGAGAGTAAACAGCATCACGTCATGGTTCTCTCGCAAAGACCGAAACGGAAAAACGGCTTCTTCGTCTACCTCGACGCGCCGTCCTCGAATAATTTCGATGAAAATGAGAGCGATGAAGAGGAAACGACGAAGCGCGTAAAGTTCAGCGGGAACGTCCTTCAACTCCTCGGGATGAGTTTCTACCTGTTTGAGATTTTCGGATTCTACGCCGTGCAAGTGCCATCGATGACGTTTAAGAGAGAAAACGGGAGCAAAAATAGGGTGATTTTGTGCGCACTGTACGGGTTTTTGGTGCTTGTATCTTTCGCGAGCGGGATGAACGCGTCTTTGTGCGATCCAGAGACGGATTTTGTTCCTCCTAAAGCGGAAACGAAGAAAATGTCAAAGGAAACGGAGAAAGAGGATGAAGACGATATCGAGACGGAGGGTAATAACTATAACCATCCAAAATGTCACATATGCCACAAGTACCAAAAGAACCCCTTAACGACGAAACATTGCGGCGCGTGCAACAAATGCATCGATGGATTCGACCACCACTGCGGGTGGCTGAACACGTGCGTCGGCGAGAAGAACTATCGAGCGTTTCTGGTGTTACTGGCGAGCGTCTCGATGCAGATTTGGGGGCAGTTTTCGGCGGGCGTTTGGTTATTAGTCGTGATTTGGGAGAAGTTGAGAAGAGTGGAGAGAAGTTTGAAAAGTTTGAACGACATTGGAGAGGATGGGTACGATCGGAGCGGGGAAATAGACGGACGGAGATGGTTGGATGCGAGGGAGAAGTTGTACGACGGATTCATGTCGCCGGTGAAGATGTTTTCGAACGATCACTATTATCCGACAACGACGGCTGACGATTATGAAAATATGGGTGTGAGTATTCAAACGGTGATTTCTGTGCTGGAAACCTTGCGGAACTGGACGTTGGCGTACGTTATTGTCGGCGCGATCTTAGCCTACGCGGTTTCCGAACTCGCGTGTTTCCACGTGGCGTTGAATATTAGGAAAGCGAGCACGTACGGGTACATCGTCGCGGAGAGGAAAAGAACGGAATTCGGGAAGAAAGTGAAAGCGTCGACGTGCAGATTATGTTGCATGGAAGATGGTTTGTTGAGGATGGACCACGAGAGTCAAGTTCGCCGCGACAAAAGCGGTTCTCAGCGTCACCATCTTTCCTACAACAAGGGGCCGTCGCACAAGGAAGGAGAAGTAGAAGTTGAAGTGGTAGAGAAAGAAGGAGACAAAGATAAAGAAGAAAAAGTAACAGAAGAAGATGTCGTGGTAGAAGACGCGGCGGTTGCGAAAGCGCGACAGAAAGAACAGCGACGCATCATGGTGGAAAAGGAACGCGAGATTGCAAAGCTTCGCGCGGAATTGAAGAGAGCGAAAATTGCAAAACTGAAGGAAGACGCCAAGCTCGGCGGTGACGGCGACGAATACCTCGCGAAAACGCTCGAGAAGAACTTTTCCAAAGTCGTATCAGGTAGCAAATACATTAATAATAGTAGTACTTAGTAGTAAAAATAGCTAAAAACAATACGTTTTCTCATTCCATTTTGCCTCCTCCTCCTCCTCCTCCTCCTCCTCCTTCCTCGTCGTCGTCCGAATCTCCGCCTAACTCGTGGTGCCCGGCTGCTTCAGCTAATTCGTTATCCACCGCGCTCATCTCCTCTTCCGTCCAAAAAGAATCGTTCGCATCCACGCTCCCACTTTTATTCCCTACAAACTTCTCCGGTTCCATCGGTCGCCATAAAAAGCAAATGACCGAGGTCAAGGCGAAATTCAAGACGTGCCAAAACGCCGCGGTGATCCAATCGGCTTCCCACTTCTCGTTAAACGCGTCGGTGACTTTAAACCACATCTCGTACACCACCCACACGAACGATAAAACCACGGATAAAGCTAACGCGTTGGTGAAATATCGGTACAAACTCAACTTGGCCATTTGCCTTCTTTGTTGCAACTGCGCCAACGTTTTACTCAAACTCGTGAAAATCCACAAGATGAACGCGCCGTCTAACGCAGCCACGGGTAAAACCAAAAACACTCTCGCGCCAGACGTTAAATCATCGATAGCACCTACGTTCGCGACGACGTCTAAAGTCGCGCTGGCGATGAAATATGCCCCGGATAATGCGAGTACTTTTGGCGCGAATCCGCCTAAAGTCGGTCGAACGACGCCGTAGCCCATGGAGGCGACTAAGACCAACGCTCTGGAAACGGCTTTCCGGGCGGCCGATACGACGACTGCAAAAATAGTCACGAAATACGGACGAAATCCAGTCGTGTTGAAATTCGAGTAATCGTAATACCACACGCACGTTTCAATCATCCCTAAGGAGACGACAAACGTCATCGAGTGATGGATTTGCATCAGATACTTCCACTTGACGGCGCAGTTCACCGCCCAACAAATTCCGAGCGCTAAATACGCCAACGATAAGAACAAATAAAACGGCAAATTCGCCGCCATCATCCCGGGTAAATACCCGCTCGGATTTTTCCACGCCGTTTGTCCGTTCACCGTCGTCCCGGCCAACTTCGGGTCGCAAATCACAAACCACAAGTAATACATCCCCGTCTCTTCGATGCTCACCGCGTCGTCCACCGTCCTCGATTCCAACTCATTTTTGCCTTCAAAATACGCGTCCGTCACCCACGGCCAATCCACGTTTTCCACCTCCACCAGTTTCTTCTCCTTCGTGTCTTCATCGATTTGTTCTTGCATCTCCTTTTTCGGTCGCACGATGACTCTCCCCGGCGAACACCCGCTCGTTTTCGCCAACGCTTCGTCGCAGCAATACCGCCGTCCGCCGTCTTCGGTGACGTACCCGACCAAGTCTCGGTCGTTCACTTCGAACACCACCGCTTGCACTACCCCCGAATAGTTGTTGTTGTTCTCGTTGTTGTTCGTAGTATTCTCATCTTCCTCCTCCTGCTCCGAAACGTCTTCTAAACTCCTTCGAAAGGCGACTTTATTGAACCGAATGTAACTCTTCCCGTTGGCTAATCCCGCCGGTCGTTTCACGCCCCAATCTGAAAAGTCATAAGTATCATCATCTTCGGACGATTTGAACAAGCCTTCTCGCCCGCCTCGGTATATGAACGCGTCGTTCACTGAAAAGAAGTACGAATCTTCGTACGCGTGTATCGCGGCATCGATTCTTGGAACGAGATCCAACGACAAGAGTAGGGAGAAAAACGGACAAAAGAAAGCGATGCTTTTGATGCTCCTTTTCATTTTAAACGAGGAGGCCACAGCAGCAGAAACGAAAAAGACCGAGAGAGAGAGATCTCAACGCTCTCTCTCTCTCTCTCTCTCTCTCTCTTATGCGATGACGCGTGTCTCTGGGTTTATATGCGTGCGTTAGTATATATAATGAGGTGGTTTTTTCTCTTTTCGAGACAAAGAGACATCGAAGAAAAAACGTCTCTTTTCTTCACCCAAAATTTTTGGTTTTTTTGGCATGCAACAACAAAAAGACACATTAAAAATTCTTCATTTTGCTCTTTTTCACAGTTTTTTGGTCTCTCGTTTCTCTCCTTTTTTTTCGTTTCTTTTTTCTTTCTTTGGGGGCAACAAACAGACACATTAAAAATTCTTCATTTTCTCGTTCTTCACATTCATTAGTGACTTATAGTGCGTCTTTAAGAAGAAAAGGTGGTGTGAGTAGTATATCGAGAGATTTTCTTTCCAAAGTCTCATCTCTGCGAAAGTAGTCGTTTGTTTCCTTCGTCGTCGTAGTGGGGTCGCATTTGAAATCGTCGTTGTGCTTGGACAACAACAACAAAGAGAGAGAAAAGATGATGAACGGTATAATTGATGATGTTCCAACCAACAAATGCATTCCAGAGATGGGTGAAGAATTCAACGACGTAATGGACGAAGACGACGAGGAATTAATCGACGACATCGAACAATACGTCCAAATACGCCCATCCCTCGCGCACCAAAACGAAGCGATATGCAGAGTGACCTGCCCGGATAAAACAGGTTTAGGCGCGGATTTAGCGAGGACCATTTTCGATTTCGGTTTAGTCGTCGTGAAAGGAGACTTCGCCACGGATGGACAGTGGGCGTTCGTGTTGTTGACGATATACGCGCCGCCGTCGACGCACGAGTTGCAACGGTCGTCAAAATCATCAGGGGGAGGAAAAGGTTCGAAGAACAAGAAAAAGAAGACAAAGAATAAGAGCGATGAGAGTAGCGAGGATGAGAGCGACGGCGATGACGATACCGCGACGAGGAACGACGAGACTACCTCTCGTCATCGAAGCGATTCCGGGGCCGAGAACAACAGCGAAAAAAGCACGAACCCCGAAGAAGAAAATGAAGAAGAAAATGAAGAAGAAAACGAAGAAAGTGATGACGATGAAACAGAAGAAGAAGAAGAAGAAGAAGAAGAGGAAAAAGCGGTGAACTGGAAACTGTTACAAATGCGATTGGAGAATTTGTGTCCCAAAAAGTTATCCATCGCGAAAAGCGGTAAAGAGAGCAACGGAGGAAGAAACAGCAGCGTCAACGAGAGCGATCGAGCGACAAACCTTCAGAAAGGAGGAGGAAGACATTCGAGAAAATCGAGCTCGAGGCTGGACGAAATTATCAACGCGAACAACAAAAACGGAGGCAAGAGTCATTTAGAAGATATGAACGGCGATCATAGGAGTCACAACCACGGGGAAGACGATACGAACAGAAGACGGCGATCGCAAGTCTCTTCGTCCTCTAACAATAATAATAATTCATCGCGATTGATGAAGCAGCAACAATCCTACTCGGATTTTCACGATTATTTCGACGACGACGACGAGTATTATAAACCGTCGACGTTCATTTTGAGAGTCGAATTAGACGACCGAGTAGGTTTGTTGAGAGATTTAACGTTGACTCTGTGGGAGTGCGCGTTAATCGTCCAACGAGCGCACATCTCCACCTCGCCGGCAAACACTGCGGTTGATTTATTCTACGTCATGGATACAAAGGACGAACTGCCAAACGAAGATCGAGTGCAAGAAATCGAAATGGCGGTACGGTCAGTCGTCGCGCACGGGAACGAAGTGAAAGTAGGCTTACACCAAGTTCCTTTTTACGCGCAGGGCGATTACATCACCCGGGCCGGATGGTTGGACGATTTTAGCATCTCGCAAGTGGAATCGGCGAGCGCGACAGAATATCCTTCCTGCGACGTTTGGGTGGATAACTTAATGAGCGAAAGGCACACGGTGTTTCAAATGATTTCCAGGGATAGGAAAGGTTTGTTGTACGACATCTTGAGAGCTTCGAAGGAGTTAAAAGTGCAAATCTACTACGCGAAAGTCGAGATGAAATCTGGAGGTTTGTGCGAGATTGACTTGTTTTGCGAGCGAATGACGAACGACGAAAACGCGAGATATTTGTGTCAAAAGTATAAACAGAACATCGAACGGCCGGTGGCTGTTCAGATTACGAGTAAAGGTATCGACGATTTAGCGACCGAGATGAGAGTGATTTGTCCTTTAGATTTTACGGGCGTGACGAGACCGAGAGTTTTGTTGGACGCCACGGAAGCGCTGAGAAGATTGAACGTGATGGTATTCAAAGCGGACATTGTGATCGATCCAGGATTTAGCGAAGGTGAACAAGGGCAGCACCAACAGGAAGATTTTATGATACACAGAATCGATGGCGGCGGCGGCGCGGGAGGTGGCGATGGTCTCAACCAACCGGGAGGGGCAAATGTAGGGGTAATGCTCAACGACCAGACGACGACGACGTCGCAAGGATCGTCGCTTCGTAAATCTGGGAGCAGTAAGAGCGTACACAGAACTTTAGCGAGAGAAGTCCACCGATTCATATTAACCGACGAACGAGGCATGCCAATCAGTAACGTTCGCGATCGCAAAACCGTCTGCGACGCGGTTTTGAAAAACTTGCTCGGATTGAGAGGCGCCAACGAATATTTCCCGGGTATGTCCGAAGTCTCCGAAGGGAGCGACTATTACAACGCGTCGTCGGACGAATACGGCGATAGCGATGACGACGACGACGACAACTTCGACGTCGGCCACTACGGCGTCGGTCGCATTGGCGGCGCGAGACGAGCGAATACTTCTTCGTCGCGGAGAAAGAAAAGTAATAGCGGTAACGTTAATAATAACAACAAAGGAGGAGAAGGAGGAGGAGGATACATCGGCTCGGCGATTGGGTTCGCCAAACGGCTTTTGCTTTTCCAAAAAAAGTAATTTCTACTGTCGCCGTTTACTACTCGTAGTATACAAACACATTCTATAACATTATAATTTTGGCGGCGGCGCTACTGGTACGTAATAAAAAGCTAATAGTAACAAACGGAATATAAAGGTTTAATCCCAACTTCCTCTTCAAACTGATCTATGATTTCATCGATTTCGCACTCCCAATCTTCGCACTTCTCGATCATTTCGCACAGCTTCAGCGCCATCGGCGCCGCGTTCACCGCGTCTTCGTGACTATCTCTCACGTCCAAGTTAATCACCAAACACGGCGTTCCTTTCGCGTTCTTTTCTCGCATATCCGCCAACACTAAATCAAACACCCTCTCTTCGAAACACACGACCACGTCGAATTCTTTCTCGTCGCTGTTATCTTGCCACCGTTCTGGTTTTTCTTTCACGCGCATGTTCCGTTCGAGCATGTCGATCAATCCTTTCTGTCTGTACGCGTTTTCGTCCAAACGAATCAAATCTTTCCTTATGTCTGCATACGTGGCTTTTCCAAATTGGTACACGTTCGGATCGTCTTTCGTCGAGCCTGGAATTTTCACCGACGACCCCGCGCCGAACGATGAAACGTTTAATAATCCTTTTTCGAGCAAAGCGCAGTGTGCCGCCATCGACCGGTTCATGTTTGCCGCGCACACCATCGCGTACGATTTCTTTTCATCATCATCATCGTTAATTTTTGCGTCCTTTTCACCCATCTCTCTTTACGTTGTTCTCTGTGTCTTAAATTATAATAAACTCTCTCTCTTAAACGAGAACAAAGTTCGTTCTTTCAAAGAAGAAGAAGCGTTCTTCTTCTCTTCTTCCCGTTCGGTTTCAACAAAAACGACTTAAGAGTTCAATTTTGCAACGACAACAAAACCCCGTCCGTGTGAGTACTAACGAGTGTGTTTTCGACGGAGCGTTCGGTTTCGTTCGTTTAGGGTTTTTACAATGATGGTTGTTGAAGCACTCGTTAGAGGCATAGAAGAGAATCACACCACACAGTATTCCTTTGTGCGTACGCAACACCAACGGCACACATCATCGCAAAACGACAGTATTCGAAGCACGCGTTATAGAGCATTTGAAAACCTGCAATACAGGTATTTTCGGCGTGAGAAGAAACAAAGTCGTCAACAAGTGTGTATAAAATTGGAAGAAAATTTCACCTCCTGAGAGATCTCATCTCAAATCATCCGTTGAAGAGATTGAAATAGACTCACGACTAAAAGCTTTAGGGAGAAGAAGCAAAAGAGGAGGTGTTTCTACTGAATACGTTTCGTAAAAATGGACAGTCAATTTGCATTCGTCGGGTCGAACTTTGTCGTCGTGTGCGCGGACACGACTTCGGTGCAACAAATCATCGTCCAGAAATCAGACGAGGACAAAATCCTCCAACTGGACAAAAGGAAACTTTTCGCGCTCTCCGGACCGAAAGGCGACGTCTCGAATTTCGGAGAATTCGTGAAGTGTAACTTAAATTTGTACCGATTGAAAAACGGACGATCGTTGTCGACATCCGCGGCGGCGCATTGGACGAGGAACGAGCTCGCGAAAGCGCTGAGATCGGGGCCGTATCAAGTGAACGGTTTGTTCGCCGGGTACGACGACCAGAGCGGACCGGAGTTGTATTTTTTGGACTATTTAGCGACCATGCATAAAGTGAATTCGAGCGGACACGGGTACGGAGGGATGTTTTCCTTGTCTTTGTTCGATAAGCACTGGGTGCCAAACATGTCCAGAGCGCAAAGTTTAGAGTTGGTGAAGAAGTGCGTGGCGGAGATTCAGGAGAGATTGGTCGTCGCGCCGGAGAAGTTTTTGATTAAGATTGTTAGCGAGAAAGGGGTGGAGCAAATGACCATGGTCACCGCGACGGGGGAGATTACGAGTGGTGGACCATCGTCGGCGATGCCGTCGTCGTCTGCCGCCGTCGATGTAGAGATGAAGGCGTAAATTTATATATAAAACATGGGTTTAGAAACAACAGCGTTCACAACACATCATTGACTCTACTCTCTTCTTCATTAAATTTACAACAAATAGTCGACTAAATACGTATACGTATTCGCTAAAACTAATCCTAAACTGACCGCGGCCAACGCGAGAAGACTTAAATCTCCACCCCAAGTCATCGGCATCGATCGATCGCGTTCTTTCCATATCGGCGCGTCTAACCCAAACGGAGGCGAGGCTTTGACGATGGGATTTTGTTGGTTTCTCTTCATCGAGGACGACGGCGTCGATGATGATTTTCCTCCTCGTTCATCTTCATCCGTGACGACGTTTTTATAGGCATCTAAATCGACTAATCCAGTCAAACAATGCCCAGTTCTCGTCGCGCGAACCATCATCGCCGGCGCTAATAAATATAACAGAGGAATGATAAAGCCGCCGCTAAATTTGACGACGCCGTAGAATAATTCCGGTCCGTGACACGCGACGATAACGGACGGGGCGACCGCAGCGACGACGATGAAAAATTGCCCGTAGTATTCGCACTCGTTCTTCGTCGGTATGGAGTGATGATCGCTACCGGCGCCGATGGCGGGCGCGAACGGGTTGCTGGTGACTAAATTCGAGAAGAGCGCTAAAGATTTCTTCCTGAACGCCTTTCGCGAACGTCGCGCAAACACGCCGCAGCCGTAGCCGAAATCGTACGAGATGGCTTGAAACGCCGAAGCGAGCGAGAGGTACGAGCCGATGATGGTCGTCACCACCGCCGATCCGGCGAACATCCAGACGAAAACTTCGACGATGGTGCCTCCCGACTCCAGTAACGCTTGCACGGGATCGATTGGCGCCGGTTTGGAAGCGTCGTCGCTTTCGTGTCGGTGGTGGTGGAATACGCGCCGAATTTTAATCTTCCAGAGTAAATTTCTCCGTCGGCTTTTCGAGCGGCGGTGAATTCCATCGTCGAGAAGACTTTCCTCCTCCAACGCATTCGGCGACGACGTATCCGTATCCGCCTCGTCGTTACCGCCACCATCATCATCTGAACTCTCTCTTCCCAAGTTTGCAAGCGCATCGTCGATATCGCTCTCCAACGCCGAGTTCCACTCCTCTCCGGGGCCTCTTTCGACGAACTCGTCGAGCTTACTCTTGTCGCTGATTAACGCCCGCTCGAACGCCAACATTTCTTTTGCATCATTTTTACTTTTCGCCGCCGCTTCCTTCGGATCGCTCATTAAAGCTTTCACCGTGTGTTGAACTAATTGCGGCGTTTCTTCCTTGACGACGGATTCCGGTTTCGGCGTTTCGCCTTCGAAAACCGCCGCCAACGCAGTCAACGCTTTCTTCGTCTCTTTTTCAGTCACCAACGGCGCGGTCTTCGATGCTTCGCTGCTTTCAGATGTTGACGCGGCGTTACTCACATCGCCACCGTCCATCGAGGACGACGACGCGGAAGAAGACGCGGAAAACACTTCGCCGTCTCGTTCTTCTTCCGAAGTGCTTTTGTCCACGTCTTCTTCGATGACCACGACGGTTTCGTCGTTTTCGTCTTTTTCGACGATGATATCTTTCGGCGAAACCAACGTCGTTTCTTCTTCTTCCGCATCTTCTCCAAAAACGCCTCCCGAGGATGATGCGACAGGTATCTGTTCTTCGCCGCCGCCGCCACCGCCACCATCGATTTTGCCCTTCGTATTATCGCTATCACTTTCATCATCTATCGTCGTCGTGGTTCTCGTCGAAGCCGTCTCCGCCGAAGCCGCGATATCTTCTGCTACGTCTATAATCTCTCGCACTTCTTCTCGCACAATCTCGTCCTTCTCGTTCGAACCTCTTTTCTCTTCTTCTCTGGCCATTTCACGAATTTTGTTATACTCTTCCGGCGTTAACGCAGACGTGCTCGTTTTCGTCGTCGTCACCGTGGTCGTGGTCGTCGTTTTCGTCTTTTTCTTCTCCTTGTTGTTGAATTCATCTTCAACTTCACTCGGCGATAAAGACGTGGACTTGATGAGATCAAACTCGCCCTCGCCGATGTCTTCTCTCTCTCCACTTTCTTCTCCTCTGTTTCTATTTCTATCGAGTATAGCCTGTGCGATGCTGTTCGTCGCGACACCAGACGACGGCGATATGTCGACAACCGGCGATATGACGTTCGCGGTTGACGGCGTGATCCGTAAAAATGTCGCCGCGAAGTTCCACAACAACGTCATCACCAGCGGTATCGCGCTCCCTAAAATAACCGCTAACTTGCATCTCCTCTTCTCGTGGTGTAACTTCGTGCACACCACGGGTACGACGAAGTGAAAACTCAAGGTTTGAAAAATCGCCGGCACCGCTTTCAAGACTTTCGACCAATCTTTCTTCGCGATCGTTTCCGCCACCACGCCTTTACTCGATTGCAATATCCGCTCCTCCGCGATGGTCAACAACCCGCAAAACGCTAAAACCATCACACTCGTCGCGATACTGTTTACATTTTCCGCAATTTTACCTCCGTCCACAAACGCTGGAATCGCTAACAAAACACCTATGAACCACACCGCGGCGCAATACGCCCACCCGGCGAGCATGTTCAAACCGCCGCCGTTCTCTTTACCTAGCGTCGACGCCACTAAGATGTACCCGCCTTTGGAGAGCGAAGAACACAACGCCGCGTTCACCGCGAGCACGTACGAAAACCCAACCAGTTTCGCCCATTTCTTACCGAGCGTCTGAGAAAAGAATAGTTTTTTACTACGAATTAAAGACAGAAAACAAACATCTCACCTGTTCCGCGACGACGTGTAAAGGCACGTCTGCCCTCTTCATCTTCCGACTGGTTGCCTCCACGGATTCCACGATACACAACGCAGAGAAGCATAAAAACACCCACACTAACGTCATCGCCGCCGAGGACGGGATCACTCCAGCCGGTGCCGTCGCTCGAGGGATGGCGAGGCATCCAGAACCGACCGCGGTGCCGGCTAAGATTGCCACGGAGGCGAGGAAACGCTTGAACGCGTCCGCTTCATCCTCCGAGGAGGATGGTGATTTTTCCCCGACGATGTGGTTGTTGGTGTTGCGAGTGAGGGTATTCTCGTTAAAAGAGGAGGAAGAAATGGCGGCAATTTCAACGTCCCCTTCCTTTTGATCGATGTTTTTTCTCTCGTCGCTCTCGTTTTTGTCCTCGTCTGGGTGAAGAGGAGGAGGAGGTTCTTTCATTCTCGTATCGTGTCTCCCTTTTGTTGTGTGGGATTCGAGTCAGAAGGGAATCGAGTGAAAAATATCCTTATAAACGTTGAGTACAGTAAGTATGTTAAATGTATGTGTTTATGATGATTTAGATGATGATTACGATGTGTGCAGTTCTCCATGCTCGTATCGCCAACCGGATGGTAATGGACAGTTGTTGTCGAGGAGGTATTGTAAACATTCGGGGTGGTTTCTCTTGTGCGCGTGGTATACGGCCTGAGAGTCCCAAGGCGCTTTGGCGGTTTCGCGCAAGTACTTCAAACAGTCTAAGTGGCCGTTCTCGGCTGCATTTCGACACGCCCATGCGTCATATTTATCAAACTTACGCTCAACAAGATATTCGAGTATGTGAAGATGACCAGTTAAAGCCGCCCAATTGGCAGTACCCAAATCCCAAGGCGCTTTGGCTTCTTCGTGTAAGTATTTGAGGCACTCGAGATGACCGTATCGGGCAGCACATGCACACGTCCACTCATCAACAGGACACTCATTCGCCACGCAATACTTTACCATTTCTAGATTACCTTGACTTGCGGCGGCCTCAATAATCGTCAATTCATTCCAATCACACTTTTTCTCCTCTCGTATCCACTTGAGCAACTCGAGTTTATTCGTTTTAGCAACTTGATCGCAGAAATATGTTTCGTACCACCAACGCGGCCACAACGATTTATTCTCCCACGCAAAGTCCAAAGTCGATATCGACGACATCTCTCTCACTTTAAACCTCTTTTTCAAATCCCCCGCGCGAGTTGATCTCTTCACCAACTTTCTCGTCTCTTTATTCACCCCGTACAAGAACTTGATATCAGTCGCACTCAATCTCGGAAGCACATGTGTGAAACAAATATCGTCGCACTTCACGATCAAACTCCACAAATTTCTCTCCCCGATCCGCCTTTTCTGCGCTCTCGTCGTCACTCCAGACATGACGACGTTCTTTTGTCTCGCGGCACAAAAGACTTCTCCTCTTCTTCTTCTTTCTCTCAAACGTGTCGTCACAAAAGAAGAGATGTGATATGAAATTGTTTTTTTTCTCCGAGGCGTAAAAACAGCCGTTTTTCTCGTATTTTTGCTCGTATTTTCGAGCTGTCAAATCAAAAAAAAAAAGTTTTCTCAGATCAGATCTCTCTAAAATATTACCGAACGAACGAATATACTAATAATGACCACAACGACAGAAACGAACGAACGACGCGAAGAAGAGGAAGGGGTGGTGGTGAAAACTGCGCACGACGTGGTCGCTCTCGCGCATTGCGTCGCCGCGTTAGTATTCTCCAAAAAAAACAGAGACGTTCAGAACAACAACAACACCTTTTGTGAAGAAATAGAAAAAAAGGCGTTTCAATTTTTTCTCAAGGATAAGAACGTTTACGAGGAAAGAGACGCGAACGGGTTGACGCCGATGAATGTCTATTGCGTGCTCGGGATGTGCGGGAACGAACGATTGGAGAGATTGTTTGAGCACCTTTTTTTGCGTCCGATTGAGGAAGCGGTCGTCGCGGGGAAATCATCCAGTAAAGAGGAAAAGCTTTCAGTGCAAATTGAAACGTTTAAGAGAAACCTATTTTGTCGTCACGTCGAGGACGTCGACGACCCGGAGAAGATGGTACTGGTGCAAGTTCACGCGTGTACAATGAACGACTTGGCGTGTTTGAAACGTATAATTCATCTCGAAAATATGATGATTCTGCGCGTCGCGAAAAATCCCGATCGCGAAGAATATATGTCCTCGCTTCGATTTACTCCGCGCCTCCTCGCCGCCGCGTTGCGACATCCGCACGACGAAAGTTTTCAACTCGTCAAATTTATGCTGGAAAATTATGTCAAATTTGATGGCACGGGCTTGAGCGAACCGTTAGATGATCACGGACGAAACGCGCTCCATATTTGCGCACGATACGACTCCCCTAAAACGATGAAATTAGTCATCGAGTATCTGTCGTCGCGAGAAGGATATGCGCACAAACTGAACGATATCATCAACTGTCGAGACGGATTCTCACAAAACCACGACGGGAACCGCACGCCGTTGATGACAGCCTGCAGCTTTTCACCTTCTTGTGCGTTACTATTGATTGAAAAATACGGCGCAAACAGCTCGTCGATCCGATCTAAATGCGGCTGGACGGCTTTATTTTACGCCATCGAACAACAGTTTCGAGATTTCGACATCGACGGCGATAAAGACATCGCAGAACAAACCCGCGTTATTCGTTTGCTGATGGAAAAAAGAGATATATTCCTGCGTCAAAATCCTTCGACAGGAATGGCAAAATCCGACCCGGGCGTGGAAGAAAACGCGACGAGGAAAACTATCCTTCATCTGGCCGCGATCAACTCGCGATCGACGCAGACGTTAAAAATTCTCTTCGAATCCAAGTCTCTCGTCCAAACCTTCCTCTCGCAACCAGACGCGAACGGTAAAACACCACTCCACGACGCCGCCTTTCGAGGATGCATGGATCAAGCTCTGTTCCTTTTACACGCCATCGAGAAAGAAAAAAAAGAAAACCCCGGAAGAAGAAAAGAAGAAGCCGATACTACCGGAAAGCTTCGCGCCGCCGACGTAAACGTAAACGACGAAAACACTCTCGCAGAACAAATCCAATCCGCGTTCGGCAAATCGAAATTTGCAGGAATGTTGAGTTCGCCAAAGCTCTTCCGCGCGTTTCCGAGCGACGACTTCATGGTCGAGACTCGAAATGTTCGAACCCTCGCCGAGAACACGCTCGAGTATTACGAAGACAAGCTCTTCTTTGATACTCAAAATTAGGGGAAAAGAAACGACGACTGATACGCACAGAAAGAATACTACAAACGCGCGTAAACGTTCCGCTACAACATCTATTTAAACTCTACGCGCGTGTTCTGCTTCGTCGTCGTTACGCTTTCGTCTTCATCTTCTCCATCTCTCCCTCTAAAAACTGTAACCTTTTTTCCGCGTCTTTCACTTGATGCACTAAAATCTGCGTCGACTTTTCGATGTCTCCGCGTAACTTGTAGAAACCGATGGCGGAAGCGGTTGCGAATCCGACCGAGAAGGAGACCAGGCGCGTGCGGAGCATTATTGTTTTTTAGTGCGAGCAGTACGTGAGAGCGGTTTTGTTGTTGTTGTTATGTTGTTTGTGTGAGCAATTCAGGGGAAACTTTGTGAGGCAAATACGAAGGGATTTGAGTCTAAAGCGCTTCTAAATACGCGTGTACGCGATCGACGATCGGTACTACAATGAATACGTTTCTGCTGCTCTGCTACGTTCTATGACGACGACGAGGTATCATTCTCAATTCGAAATCCTCAACCGCCCGATGTTATCGTTTAAGACGGAGCTTTCGCCGTTATCGTTATAAATGTTGTTGTAGTTGTTGTTCCCGTCGCTGTTCACGCGAACCTCGAAATCTCCCATTTTCTTTCGCTCGCTCGAGGTGAGCTTGGCCGAAGCGCCTTGGTGACCGCTCGACGCGGCGGTGGTTAAATAGCGAACCCATTTCGTAGCTTCGTATCCTTCTTTGCTCCACACTTTGAGAAAGCGAATGCGGAGACCGGAGGCGGTGAACATTGGCAAGGAAAATTGGACGTTTAAAGGCGGTTGGGACCATTTTTTCTTCCCTCCGGATTTCTTGTCGTCCGCGTCGTCTTTGATCGAGCCGACGAGCATGACTTCGGCTTGTAATCGAATTTCCTTCCCTCCCGGTAAGTTTTTTATTTTCCATCGCAAGCACTCCTCTCCTGCTAAGTATCGAGCTTTGCCCCCGGAACACAAGACTTTCACTTTCGCGGTGTTTGGCGGGACCGGTATGCGGACTCTTATTTCTTGCGCGACGGTTTTCTCCGCGAACACCGATTTGAACATGACGTCCACGGAGACTCGCGTTCGCCCTAATTCTTTCACCATGGCGATGACTTTAAACGGAATCGAAACGTTTTCAGACACTCGATATTTCATGAGTTCGAATTCACCGTCGGGTGGTACGAACGAGACGACTTTATCGCTGGCGAATTTCGAGAGGTTCACGCAGTGATGAAACTGTAAGTCGTCTAAATCGATCGTTTTTCGTTTATTCGCTAAAGAGGGCATCCCTCGGAAATCCATATCCTTACCATCCCCTCCGGCGTCAACGGCGTTCGGGTTATTCCTACCACCTTTTGCCTCGTCGCCTAAACTATCGTTCAATCCAATCTTCAACTCAGGCATGCCGCTCAACTTTGCGTTCAATACCACCCTTCCGCTACACGAGGCTCTCAACGCGTCGCCGTTCGCTTGCGTCACGCACGAAATAGTCTCAATCACGTCTAAATAAACCTCGTTCTTCTTATACATCAATCCAGGCCGTCTCCATTGCACTGACCCGGTCATCTGCGCCGTCGTCTGCCTCGCTCTCGCTAATTTATTCATCGCCTCTTCTTTCTCGTCCTTCGACGACTTCATCTGTCCGTTGTCTCCTTTATTATTTAATTTCCCTTCGATGATATCCATCACCGACGCTTTCTGCGTGATGAACTCTTTCAAAACATTCGCGGACGTAATCTGCGGGTACCCGTTATCGCACATCTCGTCGAACAACTCGTACATCAACACAAAGTTCGCCCGGATGTTGTTCTCGTTCACTTTCCCAAAGTACGACTGCGGTAATAAGATTCCGCGCGAGACAGACGCGAAACGCAGAGAGAGAGAGAGAGAGAGAGAGAGAAAGAAAGAAAGAGAGAAGAGAGAGTCAACGTCAGTCAATTGTATTTCTTGGTCTTTTTCTTCTTCTTTAAAGATTGAATGTGAATGTGAATGCGATTGCGAGAAAACGCGCAACAACAGAACGAAGAACAGTTCAACACGTACCTGAAAGGTCCCGATCGCACTTTTCAAAAACGCAAAGCACATGGACACGTTCACGTTCAACTTCGTCGCCGCGCATACGTATACATTCGCGACTCGAATGAACATGAACCGAATTTGTCCGACGATTCGTATCGGCGGTAAGGATTGCACGTCCACTTTCGAAGACGTCGTCGAAGCGTTCCGTTTACTCGAACCGTTCGATGATTTCCGTCCCGAGAATGGAGATGAAGACGATGCAGAGAGCGATAATATTTCCGTCTTGAACATATCGATGTTCGCCCGAGAAATGTCAGATCGATACTGCCTCTCGATGAGCACGTCCCCGCGGAGGTTGACGATGAACACCGCGGAGAGAGCGATCGGCGGTGGGGGTGGTCGATTCATTTTTTAATGTGCTTTTGTGGGTCAATTTTGAGGCATTTTGGAGAGAAAAGCGCTCGAAATACGAACGGCAGATCGGATTTGAAATCAAACGTTTTGTAATGCTACTGTACAACGTAAACACTCTTATTTTATGTGTGTGTGTGTTCTTGTGTTCTTTATCTAATCTGAGGAGGACGGTTTTCCTTGAATCGTCTGAAAATCTTCCTCCTCGCGGTGGGTGTTCGTTCGCTCTCGCGAGTAGAGAGGAGTAACTATCGGATCGCTCGAGATTTTGATGGTCATCTTTTTATCGTCGGCGTCGTCACTTTGTTCTTCCTTAACTTCTTCAGGCTTTGCGAATTTTGTTTATGGATGCTATTCTTTAATATATAATGTTCTTCGGCGCTCGCGCACCGCGACTCGTTTCCTCTCTCGTCTTCTCGTACGTACAAAGAGAGAGAGAGGAAAAATCGAGCCGCTTACGCGCCTCAGCATTTTTTAATCGCCGACATATCCGTCGTGTGCACCGGCGTGCCAAAAAACTGAATCTTTCCTATTTTTGTCTGCGGCGCGTCGCTTTGATTCGTCTCCACGAACAACGTGATCGTTCGTACGTTTTTGAACAGCGTCTGCGTTGTTCGGAGGAGAAAGAAAGAAATGGTCAATATCGCGACGCGAGCGCGTATCGGTACACTCAAGAGTACGCATCGTACTCAAACAAAAAAGCGCAAACTCGAAAACGCGAGGAATCAACAACAACAACACTCATAAAAGCGGATAAAAACAAAACGAAACCATCCGCATCTCTTCTTTCCCGCGTTTACGCTCGTTCGTCTTCTAATCTCACCTGGTCCAACTCCATCGCATTTCCCTCCCTAAATATGCACTCTTTCTCCTCGAACAAAAGTTTCTGCGTCGCTTTCTTCGTCGAGCAGTCGTCGAATTGGTAGTTTGGTTTGTTCGCGAAGAGTTTCACGCGTTTTGGTGCGGAAATACGTTCTTCTCCGCTTTTCCCGTGGACGAGAACAGCTCGTAAATGGACGATTTGATTGAACTGAATCGTGAGCAAAAGTTCCCCGTCGTCGAGTTCGGAATCTAACGACAACAACGGGCTGTCCCTTCCTTCGGTCACGGCGAACTTCCAACTCGTCGTCGAATTGAAACACTCGACGTTTTGAGAGTGGATTTCAGAGACGAGGTCGTCGGCGTCTTTTGAGACCGTCGTCGTCGTCGCGTGTTGGTCCTCGCCAGACGTGGGAACCGACTCCATGGGGGAAAAATGTGAGGATTTTTCCTATTCGAGCGATACATTACAAACTACTTTATTCGCACACTGAACACACTACATACTACTAAGATGCGCGCAAAATTGAAAGACAAGGAGGAGCACCACGTAAGAGTCAAAAGCTGCTGCTTTTACCCCCATGAAATTTTTGTCGATTGTCCTCCGCGACGACGCGAAGACGACGAAGAATTCGAGGACAACAACCGCGAGACTCTTTCGGCGACGTCTGCGAAGGAGACGTCGTGCACCGAGGCTATCTCGCGCAAACCTACGAGAAATGCGCGAGCATCAATTTCTACCCCGGTGAGTCCTTCTTTGTCTTCGTCTTCTTCTTCCCCTTTTCTTCCTCTTCTTCTTTGTCTTCTTTCGCGACCGACGGCAAAGGCGAGGTCCGAGCAGTTGGACGCGGTGAAACCGTTGCCGATGAAAGCGCAGGCGGCACATATTTTGACGAATTCGCGTTCGTTTATTGTTGTTGGTGGTGTTCGTGTCGTTTTAGAGGAGGATTGGCAAAAGGTCGTTTCGAAAGCGTTCGCGACTCGGTCTTCGAGGAGGATGTCCTCGATTTTGGCGTCTTCGTCAGCCTCGTTGTTCTGGTATCCTATCAACGCGCGCGCAAAGTTGATATCGTTGTTGTTGCTATTTCTATATCTATTCGTGTACTCTGCCGCTCGTACTCTCCACGACGAAACCCCCAAAGACGAAGCGGCGGCGGCGGTAGTGTGATGAGTCATCGCGCGCCGCCGATTTGAGAAGACGTTGTTCTCGTACCCGTCGTACTCCCGATACCCATCACTATCATCACTCTCTCCTTCTTCTTCTTCTTCTTCTTTCTGCGCCTCCTCTTCTCTCCTCCTCTCAATCGCGTACGCCGTCGCCACCACTCTCTTCCCGACCACTTTCGCCTCCACGTCGTACGCTTTCGCCACCTTACGAGCGAGCAAATGCAAAAATTGATCAAAGTTAATCGATGATGCTCTTCTTCTTCTTCTCCTTTCGTCGTCGTTGTTTTCATCCTCGTCCTCGTCCTCGTCGTCGGGAGTAATATCACCGGCAAAAATGATGTTTTCAAAGCATCTCCTCGCTCGCGCGTCCGAGAAACCATTCGAAAGCAAATTGGACCGTCGCAAGAGGTCGAGCCATTCGTTCGAGTTCATTTCATTTAAAGAGGAAGAACTAAAGAGCGCGAACGCAGATTTCAATCGTTTTGTCATCGATCGAGGGAACACTACTGCTACCTCTTTAGGCCTTGTATTTTCCGCAGCTTGTTGACCGCTCTCACTCTTCTTAGTCTTCTTAATCTTCTCGGGAAAGTGATTCTGATGAAAACGCGCAGAAGCGGCTCCCGAATTGGAATTCAACGAAGATTCCAAAATAACGTCCGCTTCGAGGCACAAATCCGCGAACGAGACGACGTCGACGTGACGGTAGACTTTTTTAGTGGTAGTGTTGTTGTGAGTCTCGTTCGCATCGGAGGAGGAGGAAAAGGAGGAGGACATCTCGTCGTCGCGTTTACTTACTCTCTGTTGTGTATAAGTTGTGAGTTGTGAGGAAGTAGTAAAGGAAAACATTTCACTTGTGTTCGATTATTCGTCGTTCAAAGAGGTATCTTCGCATCTACCAGCGCACGCGTGATGGGATACAACGTATACAGATATACAGCTCACCCGTGCTTACAAAAAGAGCTAATGTTGAGTACGCACGTGCGTTTTCAAACTACTAGATGTAGTAAAACGTTTCTCGCACACATCAC
>JACLAA010006290.1_pt1 | contig 43545 bp, 32 predicted proteins | sample 8027891 | NCBI WGS metagenome assembly JACLAA01 (sample SAMN15724900, study PRJNA655200) | protist metagenome | isolation source: fluorescence activated cell sorting (FACS) single amplified genomes of... | place: Spain: Blaines Bay Microbial Observatory, Mediterranean Sea | collected 2016-01-19 | reverse complement strand
TCTTCTGTTGCTACATCCGGTGCGTTCATCGTCACCATCGACTTCATTCTCATCGGTGCGTTTTCCTTTCCGTTGTTTTGTGCCTTCAACATTTTTGTTTTTGTGCTTCAAAAAAAAACAGACTCTGAGAAAACAAAGTCTCTCAACGTATCAATCACACCCCGCGCTTTCAACGAACGAAGGACGTGCGTAACTTCGCTGAAAATTGAACACCAAGCCACGCCTTTTCCGCACTCTTGGGCGCGTGTGAAATGGAGGGGGAAGATTATTTTTATTTTTATATTTTTCGTTTCAAAAAAGCAAAAAAAAAGGCACGTAAATTTTTTGTCGAATTCAATCCACATCATCAATCCATCCAACACCCCCCCAGCAAGGAAGACATTTTTACCTCTTGGAAACAACGAGCTCACACAAGTATACTTCACTGTCTGGAGAAAGAAGAAGATGTCGTACGAGCCGAAGAATATACTAATCACCGGCGGGGCTGGCTTTATCGCCTCCCACGTGGCCATTCTCTTCGCAAAGAAGTACCCGCACTGCAAGGTGAGTCTTTGTATCGTTTAAAGAGTGGTGCAGACGTATAATGGACGCTATTCCCGTCTTTTTCTTTTCTGTGGACAGCGTCGCACCACACGAAAAGTCGATTGATAAGATTGATTTGATTTGCTTTCTTTCTTTCTTTCTTTTTCTCTTGGGGTGCATGGACAAAACTGACTGGACCGCGTGCCTCTCTCTGCTTTTGTAAACGCAACTACACACAGGTCATCGTTCTCGATAAGCTCGATTATTGCGCTAATGTGAAACACTTGAGCGAACTCTCGCACATGTTAAATTTCAAGTTTATCATGGGCGATATTCAATCGGCAGATTTAGTCTCGTACATCTTACGAAACGAAAATATCGATACCATCATGCACTTCGCGGCGCAAACGCACGTGGATAACTCGTTCGGAAACTCCTTTGCATTCACAGAAAACAACATTTTGGGTACGCACGTTTTGTTAGAGTCGTGCAAAACGCTCGGCACCATCAAGCGGTTCTTGCACGTCTCCACGGACGAAGTGTATGGGGAAAGCTCGTACGAGTTGAACGCCTCGAACACCGAGCACGCGAGTTTATTAGAACCAACGAACCCATATTCGGCGACTAAAGCAGGAGCGGAAATGCTTGTCATGGCGTATGGACGCTCGTATGATTTGCCATACGTCATCACGAGAGGAAACAACGTGTACGGGCCGCACCAGTTTCCGGAAAAGGCGATCCCGAAATTTATCATGTTAGCGAAAAGAGGTTTACAAATTCCCTTGCACGGGGACGGTATGGCGACAAGATCATACATGCACGTTGCGGATGCCGCGAACGCGTTTGATAGCATCTTACACCACGGTGAAGATCGCGGTGTGTATAACATCGGCGCACAAGAAGAACGAACCGTTCGCTCCGTCGCCGAAGATATTTGCAAAGAATTAAAGTTGAACGCGGACAATGTCGTCACGTACGTTAAAGACCGTCAGTTTAACGACCGAAGGTACTTCATCGATTGCTCGAAGCTTCTCTCTTTGGGATGGAAACAGGAGAAATCTTGGGAGGATGGTTTGAGAGAAACCACCGCTTGGTACGAGAAGAATGGCGAAAACGATTATTGGGGCAATCTTTCCTCCGCATTAGTCGCTCACCCTACAGGGGGGCACGTCACGGCGTCGCCGAACGTCTTCGATGAAATCGCGGGTAGCACAGCAGAAGGAAAAGCTGAAGGCGCGGTGGAAGCGAACAAACGAGTGTTTTTGGTTTACGGTCGAACGGGTTGGATTGGCGGCATGCTTGGTCGCCTCTTGGAAGAGCAAGGACACAAGTATTATTACGGCGCAGCGAGATTATACGATAGAAAAGCCGTGGAAGATGACATCGCACGATGCAAACCGACTCACATTTTGAATGCCGCTGGTATTACGGGCAGGCCGAACGTTGATTGGTGCGAATCACACAAGAAAGAAACGATCCAAACGAATGTTACCGGTATGTTAACCTTGGTCGATCTCGCGGACAAGAATGGTATTCATGTCACTAATTTCGCAACAGGATGCATTTATTCATACGACCAGAAGCATCCAATTGGAGGTCCAGGCTTTACCGAGGACGACCCGCCAAACTTTGGCGGGTCGTTCTATTCGCACACGAAAGGTATGGTGGAAGACTTGCTCAAAAATTACGATAATGTCTTGCAGTTGCGTTTGAGAATGCCCATCGACAATCGATTGGATAACCCAAGAAACTTCATCTTTAAAATTGCAAACTACGACTGCGTCGTCAACGTGCCAAACTCGATGACGGTTTTGGATGAACTGGTTCCGTATGCCATCGATGGAGCGTTGCGAAAGCTCTCCGGAGTTTACAACTTCACCAACCCTGGAGCAATCTCGCACAACGAAGTTTTGCAGCTGTATAAGGATTATTGTTCGCCGAATTACACGTGGAAAAACTTTTCTCTAGAAGAGCAAGACAAAATCTTAGCCGCTCCGAGAAGTAACAATGAGTTGTGTGATAAGAAGATTAAATCCGCGTGGCCGCAAATTCTTGACATCAAAGAAAGTTTAATTAAATACGTCTTCGAGCCAAACAAACAGAGAGGCGGTAAAGTCAGGGGTGGTGCGAAAGGAGAGTGTTAATTACTGTTGACTATGCGAGCTCAACGATCGCCGTGTTGTTATCTTCGAGATAATCGTTAATTAGCCTTTTGTTATTGTTTCGTTGAAATACATCTTTTTACGCACACACAGAATCGAATAAGAATAGACAAACGACAGACGGACAGTAAACGTCGATCGATGGATGACGATACTTTTTCACAAAATGGAGTTACAACTGTTTTTTTCTTTTTATCCACAACTAAAACACGTAACAAAAATCTTTGTCGCGCGTGTGTCATATAATCGAAGTACTCCACGCACGAAGAGGTAATCGTCATGGCTACCACCATAACTACCACACCTCCGACAACAGCCGAGAAAGGTGAAGAAAAAGATGATTTAGAAATACCACCGATCCGAAGGAAAAAATCCATTCAGTACATTATACAGTCGAGAGACAAAGAAAACGAATACTTGAAGGAATTTATAAATAGCGACCTGTGCGTGGAGTTTCAAGAAAAGGCAGAGTGGAGGTCCTGGGCGTGGTCAAAGAAGACGTCTCAGCTTAAAAAGGAGATTATTGAGAGTTACGCGGTGGCGAAGAATGTTGATGTTGTCTTGGCAGCCTTGCGAGCGGGAAAAACAAACGCGAGTAAGAAAGTAGTGTTCTTCGACATGGCGAGTGGAAAAGGCCTCACTTCAATTGTTTTGGCGAAGAAGTATCCGAACGCGACGGTGCATATGCTCGATAACAACGGGAAAATGAATCTAGACCATTTGGGTGCAGTGCCAACGGTACAGTTTAAAAATATCGATTTGTTTTCCGAGGAAGCGGAAACATTGATTATGGATGCTCTCATCGAACATGATGGGTTTGGTGTTATGGTTGGCATGCATTTGTGTGGTAATCTTAGCCGGCGCGCGATCGAAATGTGGACAAATATAATGACGAAAGGCGAAAAGATTCGTGAAAATTCCTTCAACCTCGGATTGATCCTTTCTCCGTGCTGTTTGCCTCATAAAGTTAGAATTCCGAAGAGGAAGTATAATGATTTCGGGTATTGGATTCAATCGACACAAAAACAGTTCGGAATCGATTGGTACGACTTGTGGGCGACTTCTTTGTATAACATCGTTTGCTCTCACGTGGGGCATAACATGCGCTCGACGCAGAAGAGATTTTTCCAGGATCAGAGCATGTTATCGCCGAGGAACTGGTTTATTTTAGTGACTCCTTCGGACTCGAAATGTGATGACATCTGTCAACCGTGCGATTGAATGCTCGAATAGATAGTTTAATAGGGATACGCGCTTGTAGCTGCGATGGGTATACATAGATGATGATGCGTTGTTTTAACTTTGTATTACGTAGAAGTACATTTTACCGTAGATAAACCTCTTCAAGACAGATACTTTTCCTTTTTTACTAGTCGAGTAGTTGCAACACGGATTGTCAAGACGACAACAGCTATTCCATAATAAGAGAAAAGACACCACCAAAGAGCATAATAACGCGTGTCTGGACCTAAATACTTGTTAATCGCAACTACAGCAGCCAAAAAGGAGCTCGTTCCAATTGCTGTCAATCCCGCTAAAAATGAAAGTTGTTTCATCGCAACCATAACTCCGTATAAAGATTTCGACACTATATTTGCTACCGTTGCTGCAAATACTGGAAGCACCACACTTTGTGCGCACGCGATGACGGAACTGTCGGTGGTGAAACCAGAAGCGCCAAAATAAAGCAACCAGAAGCATATCGATGCTGAAATGATACCAACCATATATCCCATTCCTTGGATGATAAGTGCCATTTTTCGAGCATTTTTACCATCATTTTTCGGCGTAAATGCAATGTATTTAGGCAACATCGTTTGTCCAACCTGAACGAGTGGATCTCCGCACAACACACACACTGTGAAAACATTTCCTGCTATTCTATGAGCAGCAGAGGCAACGTTTCCGATTGCATTCGCCTGTAAAATAAGAACCACATATAACGTCAAGATGGAGAAACTCAGAAACGTAATGGGAGCAAAAAACTTCATCACTGGTGCACACATCTCTTTTGTTGGTATAATTGACATCGATGATGATATCATTTGCGTGGATGGAGCTGGAGGTGGGATGTGAAACAATTTTCGTCTTCTCAAAACTGCAAAAATAGAAATAGCGCCGACATACAGCGACGCCGATGTTGCCCACGCCGCTCCAATTGCACCTTGTTTTAGCGTCACAACGGTAACATAATCTAAAATAACATTCGTCATTGCTGCTAACGAAACGCACATAAGTGGTGTTATCGTATCTTCGCGCGCAACGAGAGAAGCGTACCCAGCACCTGTTAAAAACGCAGCCGGCATTGCTAACCCTCGGATTTGAACGTATTTCTTCGCAACATCCCTCAAAGGTCCAATCTTTTCTACACCCAACAACGAGAGCAAAGAGTCTGGAAAGCACACAAGTAACGTCGCGAGTGTTATTCCGATCACAAACGAAATAAACATTGCTCCATAAACTTTTCTTTCCATGTCGTGTTTCGGCTCTCTCACGGCTAAACCGTTCGAAACGATAGACGTAACGCCAGCGGTAACGAACATAAACAAGTTCACCGGATAATCCGTCAACGGAGTAGCAACTCCCAATGCGGCTAAAGATACAACTGCGTCCGATGCGTATCTGCCAACGAAAGCAGTATCTGTCATCGTCAATAAAGGCGAAATAACGTTTGAAGCCATAAGCGGCATGACGAAAAGTATTATGCTTTTGATTTTATCACGAACGATAAGTGGCACCGTCGACGGATCCTCTTCATCTTCTATTCCATTTTCTTCGGCGACACCATTGCTACTCGACGTGTACGCCGAAAAAGCATCCCTGTGCGCTCTTATCTCGTTGCTCTGTCGTCGTCGTCGTCGTCGTTGTACTTGTGGGTTCTCTCTGTTCATTATAGAATCGAGTTGCTTTTTAGACGACACATACCAATCGACGACTCTCCCATTGCTGCTATCCCTTCTTTCTTCGCGCGAGTGTCCCCAACGCGAGATGAAAGATGATATGTGAAGAGACGTCGCATGCGCGTGGAAAGATTTGCGGTGAAGGCTTCGAGCCAGAGGCAAGAAGGACGTTGGCAATAGCGTCTTTCTGTTATCCATTACTTTGATTCTTTTTTCATCGGTATTTCTTGGCGGAGGAGAAGGACTTCTCGCAGAACCCACTACGGGTTTGCAATCTGAAAGTAACGCGGAAACCATTCTGTCGTCGTTTATATATTCTCGACATGCAATGATACAATAAATGCTGACTACACATGTCCGGCTTTTTTTGTTGTGAGGAACTCTTATTTGTGGGAGGCGGCTACGAAAAAAACAGTTAGGGTACAAGCGCCCGAGCTATTGGTGGGATTATTGTTTTGAGATGATTGATATACATTTTTACATACAAATTTTCTTTATTACAAGTTATTGTTAATTCAAACTCTCGCGCTCTTCCATCTCGAGTTCACGGTGTACGACTTCGAATGTTCTACGACACCCGCGGTGTCATTTTCCACAACCTCGGCATCGAGACATAAAAGTGGCTCAGTTTTAGAATCGTCACTTAACTCGCGATACCTGTCCGCTTCATCTTCGTCGTCCACGAAAATTCGAGTGATCGCAACATAAATTGAAAACAACACCAAAGAAATCAAGGAAACGGAGACAAAGCTCGTCAACGCACGCTCGCGTCGCAACTTGCGTTCACGGTTGCGCCTGTATTGCACAATCGTTGGAGGTGGCTTTGGCTTCTCACCAAGTTTGCTGTTGCCATCTTCTAAATTACCAAAAAGATCATCCACAAGGGTTTGGAAATCATTCATGACTGTTGCGTCAGCGTCCATGACGTCATCATTTGAAGAGGAGGAGGAAGCGGAGAAGACGAAAGGTTGCAATCGGGCAGATGCGTCAACTTCGCCACTCGACGATGATGTTTCGAATTCAAAGTTATTGTTGATGAAGTCTCTGTTATCCTTATTTTCTTGCACGAAAGAAATCAAAGGAACTCGGAAGACACGGCTGGAAAAATAAGTCGGTTGCTGCGAGAGATAGTTTTGACGCGCCGAACCGAAGAAAGAAGCGTCTGAACTCTCATACTGATCAAACAATGACGACGAAGAGGGATAGGAGGAATCAGGCATTACGTCTCCGAAGAAAGCTCGCATCATCATGCCCGGAAGTGATGTCTCCGAATTTTTATTCATATTCATCATCATTCCGTTCCCATCTGGACCTTCATACGCAACCATTTCCGGCACTGCTTCTTCCTCTTTTGCTTCTCCCTCTTCATTGCTTCCTTCTTCTGCAAAGGACGAGGAGGTCATCATCGTTCGTGCATCGTCGCCTTCTTCATTCACCTGAAGTATTAAACGGAGAGAGAATAAACGTCAGTATTTGATTTATGACGACTTTTCGTCTAACTTTGGAGAGCTGAACAAATATAAATTCCCAGAAAGGGAACCACTCTCTTTCCCCGGTCAAAGGTGACGTGGATTCTGGAGAAAACGAAAACGACTTTAAAAAGTGTTTCGCGAACGGAAATACCAGCAAATTAGACTCTAAATATCACGTACCACTTCTTCACTGTCAAACTCAAAGCCGGCGCCATCACAAACGCACGATTTATACACACCGCCTTGCCATGTTTTACACAGAGTCTTCTTTTCGTTCACGTGCCCTCCGCAATTTTGAGCGCAATTGTCGAGGAATCCGTTGCACTGATCGTCCTCGGCGAAAGCAAAAAACGGCGCCAACACGGACACCATTGCAAGGACAAAAACGGCGAGGATGAAATGCAGCCTCATGGTATGCGTTTTTATCTTCGCAAACGCGCGTAAAGTGTGACTTTTTGAGCGAAAAAATTCTGACGAAATCGTCCTTGTTTTATCGTCTCTTTTTTCCGTTTTCAACGAGGATTTTTATTTTATTTGAGTGTTGAGGTTGAGCTTGAGGAGTTTGGGGTGGACATAATTACAAGTCTTTCTACGGATACAATGGAAGCGCCACCGTTTCGTTACACTTCACAAATATACTCTGTATGTTACCCCACCGGCGAGGTATGTGTTTAACTGCACCTTCTATGGCAACGATCGTGTTTTCGACAACGTCTTCTACGCTCATCGCGGATGTTCCCGTTTTAACGCGAACGCACGTGCCGCTACCCAAGCTCAAATACGTCGCCGACGTCTTGCTTCGAATTTCCTTTGCCCAGTCCTTTTTTGTCAAATCGACCGGAATCGGTTGTCGCTTCTTCTTAAAAAACGTCTTGCCGAGCAGTTTAGGTAAAACCGGAATCACTCTCTCGTCCGCTAAGAACAAATCGTACGAATCGCACAGCTTTCTCTTCGCCTCGTGCGGCTTGTAGTTGTTTCTCAACTTGCTTACGCCTAAAACTTTCGCTATTCCCGCTTTGTCCTCGCCCATGGACTCCACCTTCAATTTCGCCTCTTTGTGTCCTTTACCGTCGTTATCTTTTACAATCAAGCATAATTCTGCGGTTTCTAAGTCAATCATAGAGTGTGGGATGCGAATGGCTTTCATTTTTGCGTTACTCCTCGCGCTTCCAACCGGTTGCGCTCGCAAAGAGATGAGAACGCTATATACATCATCGCCTTCGTCTTCAAATAAAGGATCTTTTTCTTTCTCTTGCTTTACTTTATCCAAATGTAATCGCAACGCAGCGACCGCTTTATGTATCTGCGATTTATCCACTCTGGATGAAGTTTGTTGCTTATGCTCTTCTTCGTCGTCTTCTTTCTTCGTCTTTTTTGTTGATGTTTTCGCGGCGGCTGCCTTCTTCGGATTCACAACCATTTTCTCTCTCTCTTTCTCTCTCTCTCTCTCTCTTTCACTCACTCTCTCTGTGTCTGTGTCCGTTTTTTTATTCAATCGCCTTTGTTGTCGGTTACGCGCGTGTGTCTCTCCGTGTATCGCGTTTGTAACTCGTTCGTTCTTACGTTCGCGCGAACGATATCGTTCTCTTTCTTCGCGGCAATTTTAGTCGCGTCTTTTTGGGGGCTGACGGCTGACAGTCGACAGTGAAGGAAGAATTTTGGAGAAGGAAGGAAAAGTAACAAAACACATTTTATCTCGTTAAATTTTAACACGAAAAAGGAGGCGGAGGAGGAGGGGGACGACCGAAAAGGAAAAGATACCAATGAGTATTACCGGGTTTGCAAACGTACCCGTAAAGTTCGCGAGAGAACAAGGGTATTATTGCAACAACATCTGTTTCGACGTGTTCGTGAAGTGTTTCTTGTTAGGCGGAGTGTGCGGCCGCGACGTTTGGAATAAAGGTGACATGCTGTACAGACAGAAAGTGTTGGAGTTTAAAGTCGACCGGGTGAGATATACAGAACAAGAAACAGCAGAGAAAACGACCCCTCGCACCAGTGAACTAAACAAAATCAACGCGGAGTGGTTGAAAGCGGAAATTGAAAAGCTCGAAGGTGTCTATGAATGTGAAGTACGTACGGGGACAGGAATAGTTTTGGTTGAAATTCGCTCGCTTCGCCTGGAATTGAAGATGGTGTTGAGAGCGACAATAGCGAATTTAGTGGATACCAAAGGCGTACAAATTGGAGCGAAGTTTATTCAGGAACACACTGAACCGCGCGATTGTTGTTGCTAACGTTGTATTTCTACACATGTGTAATTTTAATTAGATACGAGCAACTGTTTACTTTTTCTTCTTATCGTCATCCTCACTCTTTTCATCCTCCTCCCCACCTCCTATAAACATCTTCTTTGTTTCTTTCAAAAGTAAACCACACCAGAAGACTTGCAAAACCGTGAAGAACACGTTCAAAACCAACACACCTACGACGACGCTTCTCGGTACGGGTAATTTTTTCATCTTCAACACATGCAACGAATCTCTCCACGCGCCCGCGCTAAATTGGATCCATTTAATAATTCGAAACCATACAAACAACAAGCCAAATAGTACGGAATTTATCAAGTTTACGAGCGGGTACTTCTCCTTATAATCTGGAAAGAAACGCATGAAATCTACGACCGCTAACGGCAACGAGGATATTTCGCAGACACCCATAAAATATATCCCATAAAATGACATGTATGGTAAACTCAACATCCAATAGCACAACAAACCAGTCATTGCGTGGTGTAACAATAGCTCCAACGAATTTAACTCCGAGTTAAACAGAGATATGGCAAGATCCCACGCCTGGAAAGCTATTTGTACCTCACCTATTTTTCTCACGTTTGCAGAAACTGGACCGAACAATCGTTCCTCCGCCGTTCGCGAAGCTTGAAACTTTTCGAAAAACCACGTGTTGATTCCATAATACGATACGTACGCCAACGGAATAAAACAAGTCATTTGAAATGCGCCCAAAAAAGAACCGCCATTCGCTTTTGCAATTGCCTTGGCGTCCAGGAATTTATGCATAAGTCCACTCGCAAACACGAAGAAGAACGACAGGAATAGGAACCACTGGCAAATGTACATGAAGTCAACCTCTTGTTGCTGAAGAGGAGCAAAGAAAAAATTGTTGAAGCTGTTAATAAAACCAAACATCATCATCGTCGTCGTCGTCGTCGTCGTCGTCGTCGTATTATCGTTATCGCTATTGCTCTGATTCTGTTTCTGTGTGTCTTCGTATTATTCGAATTACTTGCATAAAAATAATGAAGAAAATGACGATACGCGAAAAATGTCAAAGAGTAAATTCAAAGATATCTGGTACCTTGGTACCTCGGGTACAAGCTTCTTAAAGACAAAATGTATCTCTCTCTCTCACACGCACACACGCACACTAATACTACAACTAATACGTTACGAATGGAATCCTTTTCACGCGTTCCCTTGGAATTCTTCTTCGTACGAGCGCATCATCTCCTTGACAAACTGTCCGGCATGCTCTTGCGAAAAGTACTCCAACGCGCCTTCTCCGAGTTCGTATTGATGCGTGTAATCGTTTCCAGAAGTCTTGGTGATTTTATCTCGCAAAAGCACGCGTCGGGAAACAAGCTTTGGTATAATTTCGCTAATCTCGCACTCGAACTCGTTGGACCATTTTTTAAACTCTTGACCTTTGCCGTTATAGGAGACTCGAATACCAAACCGACCGAGTGCTCGGAACAGCGCCGATTCTTCCATCGTGCCTCCGTTGACTTGAATGATTGACGATATCGTGGCGATAAGTCCTCTCCATGCTTTTTTTGTTTCTGGAATGTGTTTGTCTACAAACTTCACACGCGCATCGATCGGCTGCGCTGAACGAAGAACGAACGATGTTGTCGACGTAGACTCCATGTTTTTGCTCTTGCTCTGTTGCTCTTGCGACGTCACTCTTTGGATTTCTTTCAATTCCAAACCAAGATAATCCATAAGCCTCAACTGCGCTCGAGGCAAAATATAGCTCGCCACGTTTCTCATTTTTTTCCCTTTCATGATTTTCGCCATCGCATCTGTATACAACGCTCTAGGAATCGGCGTGTTGCCGCTCTTCTCCGTTTGAAAGAGAAAGAACCGCGCAGCTTCTTTCGTCAAATGCTCCACCTCCTGTGGCGATAGACCCGTGTGCGCTTGCGCGTTTTTTTCGTTGGATACTTTGATGGCCTCTTTAATGTCTTTGATAATCGTCTTCACCGGTGGATCGAACACTCCGACGTACGAGTGCGGTCGTCGCACTTCTTCTCTGTCGTTCTCGTTGTCTTCGTCAATGACGACATTTTCATCATTTTCATCATCATCTTCTTCTTCCTTCTTCTTCACCGTACTTCTCGCCTTTTTTGACGCCAACGTCGTCGTGGATTTCTCCGGCGCGTTATTCGTCACCAACTTTATCTCTCGCTTCTTTCCAGAGAAGCGCGAAACCGAGGACATCTCTCCCTCTCTCTCTCTCTTCTCGGTAAACGCGCGTCGTATAAATAATTGTATTTCCTTTGGTGCACCCAAATCAAACAATTTTTTGATTTTTTTCTCTTGTGCTCAATTTAGGGTTCCATTTTTGTTTCTCTCTAGTCCGACTTTGGCTTCTTTTCCTCTCTTTTTTAGGCTCGTGACGGCTCGACGCATTCGAATCGTCCTCGGCGTTCGAATAGAACACGCGCGCGAAGTGCACAACAAAAAGAAAACCAGCTCGCTAAAAAAATGTCGACGCGACGTGCGGTGCACGCGCTCGCGCAGCGATGGCACAGATGCGTCGGTGTCGGTGGTGGACAAGCGACGACCTCTTTCGGGGCCTCTACTTCCTCCTCCTCTTGTTCTCCTTTGAGTACTGTGTTGCGTAACAACGCTCCCCAAAAGAGAACTTTAGCGTACGACATCAACGCTCGCTCGAAACCACACTTAAACGTCGGGACGATTGGTCACGTCGATCATGGGAAAACCACGTTAACGGCGGCGATTACGAAAGTTATGGCAGAAACTGGTGGTGCGAACGAAATCGCGTTCGATCAGATCGACAAAGCGCCGGAGGAGAAAGCGAGAGGTATCACCATCTCCACCGCTCACGTTGAATATGAAACGAAGAACAGACACTACGCGCACGTGGATTGCCCAGGTCACGCGGATTACGTGAAAAATATGATTACTGGTGCCGCACAAATGGACGGGGCTATTTTAGTCGTCTCTGCGGCAGATGGGCCAATGCCACAAACGAGAGAACATATTTTATTGGCGAGACAAATCGGAGTGCCGAGTTTGGTCGTGTTTTTGAACAAGATCGATATGGTGGACGACGAAGAGTTGGTGGAGTTGGTAGAAATGGAGTTGAGAGAGTTGTTATCGTTTTACAAGTTCCCCGGGGATGATATTCCATTCGTCAAAGGATCGGCGTTACACGCGTTGAAAGGGACGAACGACGCAATTGGCAAAGATAAAATTTTAGAATTGATGGAAAAGATCGACGAGTACGTGCCAACACCGGAAAGAGCGTTGGATAAGGCATTTTCAATGCCCGTAGAAGACGTGTTCTCCATCCAAGGCAGAGGCACGGTGGCGACTGGAAGAATCGAGCAAGGGACGATTAAAGTCGGCGAAGACGTCGATCTCGTCGGCATCGTGCCGACGAAGAAGACAACCGTAACTGGCGTAGAAATGTTCAAGAAACAATTGAACGAAGGGCAAGCGGGGGATAACGCTGGTTTACTTTTGAGAGGTGTGAAGAGAGAGGAAGTTTTGAGAGGTCAGTTGCTTTGCAAACCAGGTTCGATTACTCCGCATGCGAAATTTGAAGCGGAAATTTACGTCTTGACGAAAGATGAAGGCGGCAGACACACGCCGTTCTTCTCCAACTACCGGCCACAGTTTTTCATGAGAACGGCCGATATTACCGGGAACATCACGTTACCGGAAGGTGTCGAGATGGTCATGCCGGGCGACAACGTGACGTGCACGTTTGAGTTGATCACTCCGGTTGCCATGGAACAAGGTTTACGATTCGCATTGAGAGAAGGCGGGAGAACCGTCGGCGCAGGCGTCGTTGCCAAGGTTTTGGATTAATACGAACAACACATTGTCTTTCGTGTGCGCATGCTGGTAGAAGTTTGCGCGTGTGTCTGTGTTATATAAAAATATTTGGATTATTATCAAAAAGCTCGTCTCGTTTTCTCTTTCTGTAGTACATATTCTTCTTCTTCTTCTTCTTCTTCTTCTTCTTCTTCTTCTTCTAACACTACAAAAGCAACGAGTAATTAGCGACCGAAGAAACCACCGCCTTTGTTCGCATCCTTCTTCGCTTGCTCCTCGAGCATCTTCTCTTTCGCCAACTCTCTCGGGCTCTTCTTGTTCGCCGCTCTTCTCTTGCGGAACGCCTCCTTGTTTTTTCTCTTTTGGGCTAAGACGCCTGGGGTGTTAAAGTTTGGCGTCTGTTTTTTGGGTGCCGCGACACCGATCGACGGCGTCATCGCAGGTTTGAATCTGTTCTTCCCGACTCCACACGTCGGGCATTTGTACGAGTTCGGCAACGCGCTGAAATCACCTCTGCACACATATCCGCAGTCAATGCACACCATCGGTTGCCCAGCAGGTGCTCCTTGCTTCTTCCCAAAATTGAAAAAACCGGCTTGGGTTTGGACGACCGATCCTCGACCGCCGGTGGTTCTCAAAGGAGTGCGGGATTTAGACGCCTACGTGAGTCGTGATGAAAGTCCGAAAAGAGACACACACACACACACACACAGAGAGAGAGAGAGAGAGAGAGAGATGAACGTGAGCGTGAGTTTATATGTATGAAAGTTGGACGCGTCATCGCAAACAAAAAATGGATTGAATCGATGACACGAAAAGTTGCGATTTATTCGAGCCGGAGTAAAAAAGCGTACCGTAAACACGTTTCTCTTGATCAAGAAGTTCGGTTGCACGATAAATGCGCTGGACGTCGCCATTTTTACGCGTAATAAATAGGTGCACGCGCACTGCAAAGCGCGTTTTATGTGTGACGAAGGAAAGGAAAAGAGAGAAGTCTCGACGTCTCTCTTCTTTTTTTTTTCGAGAGAATATCTTCCTCGGTTCGGTTTCGTTGGTGGTCTCGCCAAATGAAAAAGCACCAAATTTTTAAATCAAACGACTTTGGAATTGTACTAAATAAAAGGGGGGTGTCCAAAATACTATCTATTGAATTCCCCGAAGAAGAAAAAAAAGGAAACAACAAACGACACAGAAAACGGATTGAGCAGGAACGGGATAGATAACAACGACGACGCGCATACTTTTTACTACTCCTTATATTACTATTATTAACGATCTGGTTTGACGCCGTCGCCTCCGCTTGCCTCCAAGGCTTCTTTCAGCTCGCGCGGCAACGCGTCCGTGCACTGACTGGACATGCCTCGATATCGCATCTTGTGCTCCTCCCATACTAAAATGTGGACTAACCCATCGCTTGTTCTTGCCGCTTTTCTCGCGCGTTCACAAATCTTTTCGTGTTTCATGCAACACGGAAACTTGTACGGAAGAGGATTTTTCGGATTGCGCATCAACTTTTTCAATTCGGCTTCGGTTAAACTACTCGGCGCAACCGCGACGGTTGGATTTCTAGCGTACTCGCTCGAATAATCCACCTGATGTTCACCTGGATGCATTTTTTGTACCCAGGAACCGTAGGTATCGTACTCTGAAAAGTAATAGTGTCCACCTTGGACGGTGGCGACCTCGTTCGCTATGGCGTGAATGTCCCACGGGAACCGTTTCTCTTCCTCGCTCAAGTGTTGCAACAAATGACTATCCTCTCCAGTTTTCAAATAGTTCGTAATGTAATCGGTCATTTCGCGCACGTATTCTCTTTTCATGACCATGAACCCACAAACGTAATTAAACGAATCGCCTTTCGGGTCTTTCGGGTACCCTCCCGGTTTCATCAATTTATCGCCTACGATGCGCTTATAAAACTTGGCGTACCCGGTGCTCTTATGCGTCACCGGGTTGGCGCAAAACCGAACCGAGTAATTTTCACTGTTCGTCGTCTCTCTCACTAACTCTAACGGACGTGTGGCAATGTTATCCGCGTCCCAAACTAAATAATATTCCGATAAATCTTTCACATGCAACGCTACGCCCAACTTGAGATACTGTTGCAAATACCACCCGACTCGGTTGGACCCTTCTTTTTGGCCAATCTGTTTCAGTTTTTCTCCTCGTTCAGATAACGAGGAATAGGTCACCCCAGGAATGACTTCGTTTTCGTCCAGACATATGATATTCTTCGCCAACGAACGCAAATACGGGCATATTTCTACCTGCTTCACGACGAAATAAATTTTCCGAAAGTGATAGTGAAAGTTTAAGCGTTCGACGACTTGTTGCGTCGTGCAGACGGGCGCGACCATGACGATGACAACATCCATATCGGTATATTCTGTTTTTGTCGGTTCGTTTTTTACTCGTTTATTCGTCGTGGCAGACGAGCATCCAATGTTGTTGTTGTTATTATTATTATTGTTGATGTCGTTTATGTAAGGGACAAAGGTATGAGTGTTGCGTTCTTCATGTTGTTGATGATGATTATGCACATCGTCCTCTTCATCATCGTCGTCGTGCGAAGCAGAAGAAGACATCCAGGAAGGAAAGTAGGAAGAGGACGAGTATTCGTGCCCAACGCGATGGTTTCTACTCGACGACAATTGTGGTGAAGTGGTTGGCGATGAAGACGATGGATATCTCGAGTGATAATGCGTCGCGATAAAATTCACCGTCATGGCGAAAAAGAAACAGACGATGCCGAAACGAATCATCGCTTTCAAGCCTTGCGCCGGCGTTGGCCGTTTCATCTGGCGGAAGCTTACACCCATCGTCGGTCTCTCGTCGCCGCTTTGCTGATCCTACTCTCTACGTTCTACTCCTATTTCTCGATGCTATTACTCCTCACGTATGTATATATGTATGTGTTTTGTGTGTGTTTTGTGTGTGTGTGAGATGTGAGAAGAGTCCGAGTCTTCCTTGTGCGGCTCTTTTTTTGTGTCTTCTTTTTTTTGTCTTTCACACATTCATCTTCTCACGTTCACGATTTTGAGTTGTCGTCGTCCTTCAAATCAAAGTTTTGTCTTGTCCCTCCCTTTTCTCAAGAACATGTGAGAACATCGAAAAAAGGTTGCAAAAAAAAAAAAAAAAGAGGAGGAGGAGGAGAGAAAAAGGGGCAACCAAAGGACGCTTTTTTTTCGAACCAACTTTAAAAGTCTTGTTGTTGTGTGTGGCACATTAGAACGCCGCCACGGTCGACGTTTGGTAAAAAAAGGTACCAAAAAAAAAAAAAAGGAAGGAAGGAATAAAAGGTGAGGAAGCAAAAGATAGGCCAGACCGCACTATTAGTCCTTCGCGACGGTGGGTAAAACTGCACCACTACACGCGCCGCGATGTTTGCTTCCACGTCAAACCAAAGCGTGATGAACGTCAACGTGTCTTCTTTGTCTTTGAGAAACGAGAACAACGGGAATAAGACGGGGAAGGCGACATCTAGGACCATTCGATCGAGTATTCAAAATAGATTAACCTTTAGAAAAAGACAACAACTTAGCAAGAACAACGCAACGTCAAAGTTTAGCGGTGGATATTCTTCTAACGCCGATGTCGTCGTTTCTTCTTTTTCTTCTCCTTCTTCTTCTTCTTCTTCTTTATTAAAGCACGAAAAAGAGGCTTCATCGAGAGCGTTTGACGTCAGCAACAACAAGAGACAAGTCATCGCCAAAGCGGGCGGTGGCGCAAGCGCCGAAGATACGTCTGGTGTTCCAGAATCCGAATTATTCGACTTGAGCGAAGGCACGAACAAGAAAAGATGGGCGATGGTGTTTTCCTTGTTCGTCGCGTTCGTGTTGTGCAACTTGGATAAGGTCAACATGTCCGTCGCTATCGTCCCGATGGCGAAATCTTTCGGATGGACGGCGACCCAAAAAGGTCTTGTCGCTTCTGCGTTCTTTTGGGGTTACGCGTTCACGCAAATTCCGGGTGGTTGGCTCTCGTCCAAATACGGCGGGAAAGCTGTTTTGTTTTATGGTGTCATTTTATGGTCTTTGGGTACGTTGATTGCCCCATGGTGCGCCGGGTTAGGGATGGGTCCATTGCTCGCATCCAGGTTTCTCGTCGGTTTGGGCGAAGGTGTTGCACCGTCCGCCGCGACTGGCATCTTGGCGAAGACCATCCCGGCTTCGCAGCGATCTAAAGCCGTGACTGCTACCTTCGGCGGTTTGGACGTTGGATCTTTGCTTGGTTTGCTCATCGCGCCGCCAATTATTTTGTTCCTTGGTGGCTGGCAAGCCGTCTTCTACCTCTTTGGCGTTCTCGGCTTCGCCTGGGGTCTTTGGTGGTGGTTTGGCTATGCCAACGACAAGTCCGTCGACATGAAGGAAACTGAAGCCGATAGTTCGAAAGTTTCCGGTGGCTTGAACATCCCGTGGGTCAAGTTTGCCAAATCCAAAGAGTTTTGGGCTTTGATGGTTGCACACTTCACGTGGAACTACTTCTCCTACGGTTTGTTGGCCTGGTTACCGAGTTTCCTTTCCTCCGCGTTGAACGTTTCTCTGGCAAAGTCATCCTTCCTTAGTATATTGCCGTATCTTTCTACCGTTGCGGTGACGACTTTGGTTGCCCCGATCGCAGACTCCTTGGAAAACAAGGGTATTCTTTCCAGAACAGACGTGCGTAAGATGTCGCAAACGCTTTGCTTTGGCGGCGGTGCCGTCGCGTTGTCGACTGTTGGTTTCATCGTTTCCAGAACCCCGCCAGCGTCTGTAACGAACACGACTATTGTTATGATTATGTCTGCTCTCGCCTTCTGCTTTGGTATGGGCGCCTGGGTCAGAACCGGTTTGTTCTGCGGCCACCAAGATTTGAGCCCGAAGTACGCTTCGATCATGTTGGGTGTCACTAACACTGCCGCCGCTATTGGCTCCTTATTGTCCACTTTCTTTATTGGTTACTTCATGGAAGTCACTAATGGCTCGTGGGCTTGGTCCCTCTTCTACCCGATTGCCGCTTTACAAGTCGCGTCGGCGTTGCTCTTCTCTGCTTTGTGGAAGTCTACCCCGATTGATTTTGACCCATAAATTTTAAGCTCATGAGAGAGAGAGAGAGAGAGAGAGAGAGGTTTATACCTATTTGATTTGAATTTTTAAACGAACAAGTTATCTATATATATTTATTTATCTCGTAAACCGTACTCGTTTTCTATTACAATATTCGATTAAGCAGATCCTTCGGCGGCTTTTGCAGCCGCTTTGGCCTTGTTCTTTTGGTCCTTTAAGTAGAAAGTGTAAATGGTAGAGACGACGACGGCAGCGAAACCGGCGATGTACTTCCAGTTCAATTCTTTCGGGAAGAGAATGAAAGAGATGACTATGGACAAAACCTTACGTAAAGATTTCACAATTTCAGCTTCTGTGGCGCCAAAGTATTTGATCAAGGATAAGATGAAGGAGACAGAGGAGTACCCCATAACGGAAAAGCCCATGATCATCGGAACGACTTGCGTGTATTGCATGGAGTGCGCAATAGCGGGACCCAAACCACCAGAGGCAATCAATGGAATCAAACCGTAGACGGTACCAATCATAGACGCGTAGCACAAGACTTCTTGCGTCGTGGACGGCGTTTCGCATCTAAAAAAGTTCTTCTCTTCGAAGTTGGCGCAGATGGCGTCAACACACAATGCACCGGCAATCAACGCAACACCGATGGGCGCGAACGCCGGGGAAGACGCGACGTCGCCCAAGGTGAAGAGAACGATACCGGCGACCAAGATGGCGGCAGACAACCATTCCTTCCAGTTATACTTCTTACCGACGATCACCACGGAGAACGCCATGACTGGGATAATCTTTGCGGATTTGAAGACGATTCTCGTCGCGTAGTTCAAGTAGGACAAGGCGTAGTTGGTCAACGCCATGCCGCCGTAGGTGTAGACAGACAAGATGCCGTAGTTCTTCCACGAACCTTTTCTAGAGTCGTTCGTGAGCTTCATTTCCAAAGCACCACACAAAAAGTACGTGAACGTGGTCAACACGGTCATCCACGCGGAAAATTTAAAGCCTGGGATGCGGAAGACGCCTTCTTGCAAGGCGGCGAAGCCCAATGCGGACCCGAGAGAGCCAGAGGCGAGAATCAAAAATGACACCGCTTCGTTGTCCGGTAAGTTGATACCAAAGACTTGCTTCTTCTCTCCCGGAGCGGCTTTCGGGACACCAGCGGCTTGACTGATTGTACCAATGTTTTTAAACGAGAAGGCATAAATGTCAGCGCGTGGTAGGTATGCTTTTCTTCGAGAGAAAAAAGAAAGAATCCTGAGGAAAGGATAACAACGGCCTCACCGCCGCCACACCTACGTCTTTTGTCCCCCAAAAAAGGGAAGAACAAAAAACAAAACGACGACAACGACGACGACGACTACTCGCGTCGCTCTCTTCCCGGAAGAAATCAACGAAGACAAACGATCGAACCGCACGAAACGAGACGAACACTCACACTTGCAATTTTCCTCTCGCTGGCGGGTGCATCAACACGGAGTATTGGTTTCTTTGCGTGGCCATTTTCAAGCCCTTCGTCAAGGAAGGCGCACCCAACGTGATCGAAGCGGAGGAGGAGGAGGAGGAGGAGGAGGAGGAGGCTTTGATACTACTAACGCGCGTTCTTCGAGAAACTCTGGCGTGAGTTTGCGTGAAGGTGGAAGCGGTTTGGATCGGTATGCTCAAAGACAACGCCGACATCCTCTATTTACGGTGGTGTGGAATGAACTCGGAATGAATGAGCGCGTTTTTGGGATGTAAGTGTGGAATTCGGAATTCGCGACCTTTTTTTAACTTTTTTGTCCCGTCGTCGGTGTTTTCGTCTTCTTTTTTGTTCTTTTTTTCATGTCGGATGTCTTCTTTTTTGTCTTCACAACAAAAATTCTCCTCCTCCTTCGTTATTTAAATTCGAAGAAGAAGAAGAAGAAGAAGAAGAGTGCGGAAGACGAACGATGTTTGTTCACCCGCAGTCGGTCACGACAACGATACCAAGAACAACAACAACAACATCATCATCATCATCATCGAAGAGAAGGAACATCATGAGGAACACGAGCGCGTCACCTCGAGCGACGAGTGCGATGACCGGCCGAGGAAGCCAACGTTTAAGAAGAAACCAAGCGTCTTCATTACACGTTCTATCTCCTCGGCACCTCTCCTCACCGTGTCAAAGTCAACTCGTCGGTGATGAGAGTGGAGGAAATGGACGCGGACTCCTCGCGACGACGACGACGACGAGAAGAAGAAGAAGTAGTAGTAGTAGAGAACAAAAACTAGGAACGTGTGGAAGGAATGCAATTATAACGCGCGCCGCGTCGGATGGAGGAGAGCCGCAAAAGAAAATTTCGCAGTCCGAATTTACCGAACGTGCGTGGGAAGCCATTGTGGCGGCTCCCGAAAACGCGCAAAAAGCGTCGCAGCAAATAGTCGAAACGGAACACTTATTTTTGGCGTTATTGGAACAACAAGAAGGATTCTCCGGGAAGATTTTGAAACATTTAGGATTGGACATGAAAACTGTGATCGATAAGACGAACAAATACATCGAAAGGCAACCGAAAGTGCAAGGCGCTTCGCAACAAGTCTTGGGGAGACACTTGGAAATAGCCGTGGATAATGCGAGAGACCGAGCGAAAGAGTTACAAGATGCGTTCGTGGCCGTGGAGCATTTATTATTGGCCATAGCTGACGACGCCAGGTTTGGCCAAGATTTGTTTCGAAAGGAGTTAAAAGTCTCGACCGAACAATTGGAAGCAGCTATCGTGTTTTTACGAAAAGGACAAACGGTGACAGACCAAAGCGCGGAATCGAAATATGATGCGCTGTCAAAATACGCGAGAGATTTAACCGATGAGGCGAGGAACGGTAAGTTAGATCCGGTGATAGGAAGAGATGACGAAATTCGTCGCTCGATTCAAATCTTATCGCGAAGATCGAAGAATAATCCCGTGTTGATTGGCGAACCGGGGGTTGGGAAAACCGCCATCGCCGAAGGGTTAGCGCAGCGCATCATCAACGGAGACGTGCCTACTTCGTTACAAGACGTTTCAATCATGTCTTTAGATATGGGTTTACTCATCGCCGGTGCCAAATTTCGAGGTGAGTTTGAGGACCGTTTGAAAGCGGTGATGAAGGAAGTCGTCGATTCTATGGGTAAAATCATCTTGTTTATCGATGAAATCCACACCGTCGTTGGTGCGGGTGGGAACGGCGGTGGTGGCGGTATGGACGCCGGAAACTTGTTAAAACCAATGTTAGGACGAGGTGAACTTCGATGCGTCGGGGCGACAACTTTGGACGAGTTTCGACAACATATTGAGAAAGACCCCGCGTTGGAGAGACGCTTCCAACAAGTTTTGGTCGAAGAACCGTCGGTGGAAGATACGGTTTCTATTTTGAGAGGCTTGCGCGAAAGATACGAGTTGCACCACGGAGTTTCTATTTCTGACGCCGCGTTAGTTGAGGCGGCAAGTTTATCCGATAGATACATCGCCGATAGATACCTTCCGGATAAAGCCATCGACTTAGTCGACGAATCGGCGGCGAAATTAAAGATGGAAATAACTTCGAAACCAACGGCTTTAGATGCTATTGACCGGGAGATTATCAAGTTACAAATGGAAATCTTGTCTTTGTCGAGAGACGGTTCGGCGATGGCCTCGGCGGCAGACAAGAAATCTACCGAATCTAAACTGAAACGCATGAAGAAAGAAATTGACACGTTGAAAAGCGAACAGAAAGATTTGCAGGATCGTTGGCAGGAAGAGCAAGACAAGTTGGTCAAGGTGCAAACTCTGAAAGAGGAAATCGAACGCATCGGCGTAGAAATTGCCAACGCGGAGCGCGCGTACGATTTAAACAAAGCGGCAGAGTTGAAATATGGAACTTTGATGGAGTTGCAACGTTCTCTCGCCGAAGCTGAGGAAGTCTTGCTCGCTGAAAAAGACAATAGGAACAAGCTTTTATCAGATGAAGTCACCGAAAACGATATCGCAGAAATCGTCGCGAAATGGACCGGGATCCCAGTCGCAAAATTACAACAAGGTGAAAGAGAGAAGCTTTTAGATTTGGATTCGGAATTACACAAACGAGTTGTTGGTCAAGACGAAGCGGTGCAAAAGGTCTCCGAAGCTATTCAACGTTCCAGGGCTGGGTTGAGCGACCCGAACAAACCGATTGCCTCGTTTGCATTTTTGGGTCCAACTGGTGTTGGTAAGACCGAGCTCGCCAAAACGCTCGCGGATTTCTTATTCAATACCGAAGACGCGATGATTCGAATCGACATGTCTGAGTACATGGAAAAACACGCGGTGTCCAGACTCATCGGCGCGCCGCCTGGATATGTCGGCTTCGAGGAAGGTGGACAACTTACCGAAGCCGTCAGAAGACGTCCATACTCAGTCATATTGTTCGATGAAATGGAAAAAGCGCACGCAGATGTGTTCAACGTCTTGTTACAAATTTTAGACGACGGTCGCGTGACGGATTCTCAAGGGCGAATGGTAAGTTTCAAAAATACCATTTTGATCATGACGTCTAACATCGGCTCACACTTTGTTTTGGATGGTTTACTCAACGCCAGCGAGGAAACGGAGCAACAGGCGAAAACATCTGCGGGTGAGAGAAAAGCAAAAGTCATGGACGCCGTCCGTGGACACTTTCGCCCAGAATTCATCAACAGAGTCGACGAATGGATTGTCTTCGACCCGTTACTCCGTTCGCAAATCCAGGCGATTGTGCTTCAGCAAATCGAACGCGTTCGATCTCGATTGAAAGACAGACGCATTGCGATTGAAATCGAGGACTCTGCGTTACAGGCGTTGTGTGTTATTGGATACCAACCCGCGTTTGGCGCGCGCCCAATTAAAAGAGCGGTGCAGCAATACCTCGAAACATCCGTTGCGAAAGCTATCCTGCGAGGCGAGGTCGCCGAGGAGGACATCGCGGTGGTATCCGCAAAACGCGTTGAAGATGGCGATTTTGTCGAGGGGGGGCAACAGTTTGAGTTTGAGGTCAAGCGAAAAAGGAGAGCAAAGAAACAAAAGTCAATGGACTCCATCGACGAAGCAGTACCGGTTGAATCACGATAATAATTGGAAAAACAAAGAGCATAATGAATATGTGTATAAAGGGGGAGAGATGTACACAAAAGCGCGCGGCATTGCGGCAGTAGAGTTGTAAAATTTTACACTACGAGTATACTAAACTTTGAATCACATATAATTATCTGCTATCGCGCGTTGTCTACCAATCTAAATCTTCTATTTATCGACGTTTAAGCCTTACACCCTATCCTCGACTTTCAAATCGCGTTTCTTTCAAGTCGCTCCACAGCCACAATCGATCTTTCAACTGCCTGATTTTACACTGTTCGATTTCGTCTACCTTTACCCCTAACTTGTAAATACCGACCGTCGGTGTCCAACGCATAAACTGAGCCGTTTCTGGAAGTAAGTCCACATCCGTGAATACGAATTCTGAATTTGGATACTTCTCCGCCTCGTCAAACACGCTCGGCGAGAGTTTGTGACAGTGTTTACACCAACTCGCGCCAAAGTTCACCACGACTAGTTGTTTTCCTTTCGTCTCTTTGAGTTTTCTTCTGAAATTCTCTTCGCCCTTCACGACCGAAACGTTTTGATGATTTTGATTATTTTGATGATTTTGAATTTGATGCTGATGCGCGGCGGAAGAAGACGAGGAAGATTGAGCATCGACGAGACTCCCTCTCATCGTTTCAGTTCACGCGCCCAGATGCGCGTGCGCGTTCGCGTGTCTGTATAAGAGAGAGAGAGAGAGAGAGAAGAGAGAGAGAGAGGAGAGGGGGGGGTCGCGACGCGTCTTTTGTGAGAGAAGTGACGTACAAAAAATGAGAGAAGTGTTGGAGTCTTTTGGAGGGAGGAACAAAATCTCCTCGACGATTTTTGATGAGAACACAAAAAAAAACTCAAAACACGGCATAAAATAAAATAAAAATTCTCGACAAGAACGCGTTTGTCTCACACACAGACACCACGCGCGCACCGGCGGAGGAGTCACGGGAGCAGCAGACGTAAAGATCGAACGCGCGACACTCTTTCTCTGTTTCCATCGAGAAGAGCATAAGAAAAAGAAGGAGGAGGAGGATCCCGGAAAGAGAAAGAGAGAAGGAGTGAGACAATTCCCTCTCGTCAACTATAAATCCAAAATCAAATCCGACGTTTTGCGTGCTCGACGGCAGTTTGACGGCCAACCCGGGCGTCCTGTTCGAATGGCGACGACGATGAACGACGCGGCGCAGCAAAACAGTCCGAAATCATCGAACGTCATCATCGGAGGAGGACAAAAGTTTTTCGCCTCGAAATGGCTGACTTTACTCTTGTCTCAGTTGGTGATGCTTTCTTCGGGCGCGTTGTATTGTTTCCCTTTGTACTCGCAAACTATGAAGGAAAGATTAAATTTAACGCAAGAGCAGTTGACGTTTATCGGGACGTGCGGGAACTTTGGGGCATTTTTTTCCGTTTTAGGCGGGATGTACTTCGATCGATTCGGAAGTAAAGCGACGTTGTTCTTCGGAGGGACGTGTAAAGTTATCGGGTTCGGGATGACGACGATGATTTTAAGAGGGATTATTTTCCCACAAACCATATTTTTCTCGAGTGTCGCCGCGTATATCATGGGGACCGGGTGTTCGACGAGCTTAACTGCCGCGTTAGGGGCGAACTATGCGAATTTTACGGACAAGACGCAACACGGGCGATTGGTTGGTTTAATCATGGCATTTTTTGGTTTATCGAGCGGCGTTTTTAGCATAGTTTTTGACGTGTTTTTCGTGAACACTGGGGGTGATATTGGGAAGAATAGCGTAGCATTCGTGCAGTTCTTGGCGATATTTTGCGGCGGCGTTGATATTTTGTGCTCCACCGTGGTCGGCGTTCCGAGAGGATTCGCGCTTCCATCTTCATCCGCTTTGGATGAAATGAACAGTAATAACAGTATTAACATGAATAACGAAAGTAGTAGAGGCGCAGTGTCGATTATGGATGATGTTAAACGAGCGTTCGTCACTGGAAACTTAACCATCGACGATCGTTTGCGCTGGAGCTTGACAATTACGGCATTAGGCGCGGTACACATCGCGGTTTCCGGGTACTTGGCGCACCAATTTGGATCGCAAACGACGTCTCCGTTTGCGCTGTTTATTTTTGCATGCATGGCATATTCGTTGTATCGAGTGACAACCTTAGGCACGAATCCATTGCTGCACCACAAGAACGAATTAGTTGCCGCGAGTTTGGTGGTATCGACGGATCAAAAATCATCGGAAATGAAATCGATGGACGATGTGGAGAATCCTCAAAGTAATAACAGCAACGCTCCAAACAAAAAGACGAACTTGTCACCCACGGAGGTTTTACAGGAGATGAATTTCTATTTAGTCTTCGTAGCGCTCATGTTTTCGCTCGGATCTGGCGTCACGGTAATTAATAATTTGACGCAAATCGCGAAAGCATTTGGAGAGAATTTGCCGACTTCGATGCCGTTGACGCTTCTGAAAATGTTTGCGTGTACAAACACGTTAGGTCGATTACACGCTGGGTATTGGAGCGATAAATTGTCCAAACAACCATCAGACGGTAATGCTACGAGAGAAACGCACTCGGCGCGAAAGTTACGCATCATGGGAGGACCCTTGTCGAATGTCGTTTCGAGCTTCATGTCAAATTTTGACACTTCCGGACGCGTCGGTCGCGTTCGGTTTACGTCGTTTCTAATCGTAGGCGCATTTTTCGGCATGATTGCGTGTTGGATGGCGTCTGAAGATATGCCGAGTAGTATTTTAGCTTTATCTTTAATCACTGGATGTGCAATTACCGGTTGGTTCTACGGCGCTCTGTTTTGGTCCATGCCGACGGTGACGATTGATCTCTTTGGACCAAAACATTTCGGCGCAAACAGAGGCTTGGTCGGTTTAGCGCCGGCTCTTGGAGGGTATCTCATGAGCACGAAGATAGCAGGTGCGGTGTATCAATACTCAGCCGTGTTCGATGAAGGATGGAAGTGTACATCCGGTCGCGTGTGTTACGCGCAGGCCTTTTTCATCAACACGATTCTCGTTGTCATTGCGTATTGCTCGATTTTAGTTTTGTGTAGAAGAAGAAACGAATAAAATTATTTTGGGGTAGTGTAATACATGTAGTACTGGTATTTATAATTACAAGCCTCTTGAATATGTTACCACGAGGTACCGTTATATTGTTATTGATGTTGTTTCACATCAATATATATAGCGAAAACGCATTAATCCCATCCGCACAATTTTGGCCGTATAACTTTCTCGAACACACCAAACGCCTCGTCGGTGGATTCTGGCAACACCGTCGGCAACACACCTCCCTTGACTCGAAACGTAATCAAGAAAGAGTTTGTCACGATTGCGTTTATCGTTTTGGGATTTACCACAATTGCTTCCACTTGCATCACGATATCTCTTTCAATATCATCCCCGCTCTCGTATACGTTCGTTTCTTTCAATTCTAGAGTTTCCTTATTGAACTCGTCCGGTTCGCCGACGTGGATGATGTGCGCTCGAAACCTCAACAAATCGCCAACCTCCACCGGCGCTCTAAAATCCACGTCTGACATGTTCACAAAAAGAGGAAACGTTCCCGCGAACGTGTACGCGTTTGCTAGCGCTAATTCAAACCCGCGACGTAACAAAAATCCGCCGAATATCCGCCCGGATAAGTTCACTTGTTGCGGTTGCGCGACAAATAAATTTTCGTGCATAGTCTGCGACGTCAGCACAGTCTTCGATAACTTCTCGTCCAAAACCGCTCTTGATGGCATTTCTTTCGCTACTCGAGACATTTCTCGCATTTTCTTCACCCATTGTCTACGAAGCACTCTCACTTCCTCTCGCATCGGCATCTTATCCATCTTTCTGTTCTTCTTCAACTCAATCTGTGCTTTCACTTCGTCGAACGTCACTTTTTGTTCCTCCGTCAGCGCCTCCACGTCCAACGGGTTCACCGGCGTGGCTTTACCCGTCGCGTTCGACCTTGCCGCGAATACAAAATCTGCTCCCATTAAAACATCTCCTCTTTCGTTTTTTAAATCGCATCTCACGACGATCGAGGACGTCCCAACATACGTCACGCGTCCGTGTAAAAATGTCTTTTGGTCCAACCGTAATTTTTTAAACTGCCGAATATTATCTGCGCTCGCGGTGACCGCATTTGGTGGTCTTGTTGCCGGGTCGTTGTCATCTATATGCGTGAACACGACATTTCCAGCTAAGGAATCCATATCTTCTAACACTCGACCAATTCTCGCGGTATTCCAAGGCGTCGCGTAATCTCTGGCCAATTGTTTATCGTTTTCGAAATCGTACAAAACCACGTGTTCTTTGATTTTCTTCGTTTTCAAAATCGATTGTTCCGGAGCGTGCGGATGCTCTAAATTCATTTGCTCTAAACGATCGTTCCATAAACGCTTCGTAATGGCTGTTCTTTGGTGCGAAATGTATCCCATGGACGACAGAGTGGACGTGGATATAAACTTTTGTTCTCGAGGTTGTTTCTCAAATTTATTCTTGTTATCCAATCTAACTGTCGTCGTCGTCGTCGTCGTCGTCGTCGTCGTCGGTGTCATCCTCGTCGCGGGTGAAGAAAAAGAACAACAACAAGAATTAAAAGCACTTCGCTTAAGAGCGAGCGCTTTGCGCGCCAACGATCGCGCGTTTCTTCGCATCGTCGTCGTCGTGTTCGACGAAAAAGGAAATACACAACGTCAAAATTTTTGATGTTTGTTTGTTTGTTTGTTTGTTTTTTGCGAGACGAGATGATTCTCTTTTTTTTTGGTTGCACACGTGTTTTTATTTTTGTGTCGTCACATGATTTTGGAAAAAATACGCGAAAGAAGAAAAACTCGTGAAACAAAAGAAGAAGAAGAAGAAGAAGAATGACATCATCCACGGGATGCGGACTCGTGTCGCGACGGACGACGAGTAACGGCGGCGCGAACTCGTTACCCGGTGAAGCACCGGGAACGAACGAAACGTTCGTCTCGCAAACGTTGAAAACTGTGGACGTGTTTAAACGCAACGACACTTTGGACGAGTTCGGGAAAGACGGCACAAAAAAAGGTGGCGTTTTAACGATCGTCTTCGCGGGGATAATATTCGGACTGATTTCCTCTCAAGTGCAAAAGCTATTCGCGACGTCTCTGAGGACGGATTTAAGCGTCGATCACGATATGGATCCGACCATGGTGATGAACTTTGACGTGTCGTTTCCAGCGATTAATTGCGAACATCTTTCGGTGGACTTGGTGGATGCGGTTGGCCACAGAGCGTTCAATTTGAGCGGAGAAAGCATTTATAAACACTCGATGTCGAAAGAGATTCCATATTTGGCAATCGAGCACGCAACGATGGTTGTAGGGTCGCGTGCTCATTTTCACGAGATTGCGCCGAGGTCGTTACATCCGTATTGGGAGAGAGACGAAGGCGAGGAAGAAGATGGGGGTACGCCCATAGGAAGAATCGTACCAGGCGACGAGTTCGATTACATCGTCGGAGATTACGACGACGACGACGACGACGACAACAACAACAACTATAACAAGAACGAAAATGACGACAAAAGTAAACGCGTGGAGCGACGGCGAGATGAGTACGGGTATCGGCGTTTTGCTTTGCTCTTGAACTCTGAAAACTTCCAGAGAAACATCAACGCGCACGGAGTGCTTCTAGTTAATTTTCACGCGCCTTGGTGCTCGCACTGTGCAGCGTTAGCGCCACATTTTGAACGAGGAGCACAACTTGTTCAAAAAGCACTCGGAAAGTCTATGATTTCGAGACTTTCTGCCGGGTTTGCTAGCGTCGATTGTACCGCGGAGGAAAATAAAAAACTGTGCGACGACGAAAAAATATTAGCATATCCGACGATACGAGTGTACAGAGGAAGTACCAGCGACGCTATCTTGCTGAATAAGAGTAAAGGGTCTGAAATCCGCCATTTTGAAGTGTATCATGGACCACGAAATGCGGAAAGCTTAGCCGAATTTACGTTGAGTTTGTTGCGCACGCTACGGGAAAACAACACTCGAACGACAACCAATGCGCCTTCTGCTTCGTCGTCCTCTTCTGAAAGACGTGGCGGTGAAGAAGAAACGCCATCAACAACCACTCGATCGCATCGATTGGGGTGTGATTTTAATAAAGATGGTCGACACGAATCCACGGTTCGCTCGTCTGGATGTACGATGGAAGGTAGAATTCGATTGGCTAAGGTTCCAGGGGCAGTATACTTTTCCGTAAGAAGTTACGGACAAACCATCGATCTTCACCGAATCAATACAACTCACATCATCAACCACTTTTCGTTCGGCGATTACGTTCCAACAGCGTCGACTAAACGCTCGTACGTTCCCAAAAAATTTCGCAAAGCTTGGTCTTTAGCGTCTAAAGACGGTGGTTGCAAATTTGCCACGGAGAAAGGCTACGCGGCGGGTGAGAACATTTTTGATTCGCGGCAGAGAAATACCATTCACGAACACCACATGCAAGTCATCACGCGCTCAATTATCCCATTAAATGCGGCGACGTTGACGTTGAACGAATATACGTTTTCGTCGAACAAATTCAAAATTTCACCACCATCTGCGCAACAAGAGGGTTTGTCGTATTTTGATGGCGTTTCCGGCGAAGACAACGACTTTTCCAAAGGTGCGACGCACGCGATATCGCAGCGTGGCGCCTACGTCAAGTTCAGCTTTGTGATCTCACCGATAGCAATTTCGCACGTGGAAACGGAACAAAATGTGTTTGAATGGTTGATGAGTTCGGTAACTATCCTCGGTGGCGTTGTTGCGTTTACATTTGCGTTCGAGTCGGTGTTACACTCGGGCGCTCGAAAAGCGGCGAGGATGTATCGGAAAAAAAGGGTTGCTGCCTCGAAGTGCACGTGATTGTTGAGAAGGGAGAAGTATACCACACACAGAGACACAAAGACATTCTAATACATAACTATATGTATTATAATTATCACTATTCTATATATCTATATATCTATATATCTACAATGTTGTCGCCAGCGACGGTTTCGGCGGTTCAGCCGGCCCATCTTCTACTGGTTTCAACGCCGCTACAAACTCCTCCACAATTTCTCGACTATTCGCGCACAACACCCGTCTCGCATTCAAATGCATCTCCTCTCCACTAGGATCGACCACAACTCCGCCGCTTTCTCTGACAATCACCGTCGCCGCGCAATTATCCCAGGGCCCTCCAAACCCAATCTCGAAGTAACCGTCTACCCGTCCGCTCGCCACGGCGCACATATTCATCGCGCACGACCCGGTACACCGAACGCTTCTCGATTTTTGTACTATATTCCTAATCCTTCCCATGATGGCATTTATAGTTTTCTCGTCTCTTCCTACCCCAATTTCCGTGGCAATCAGAGCTTTCTTTAAAGCGTCAGTCGTCGACACCTGGATAGACTGCACTTCCATCTCTTCGTCCAAATTTCTCCCACCAACTTTGATTAACTGCGACCCTCTTCCTTTCACTCCGACAAACATCTCTCTCGATATCGGATTAAACACGACACCAACGACTGGTTCTTCGTTCACGCACAGACCAATTGAAACGCACGAGTTTGGATAGGAGTGGATAAAGTTCGTCGTCCCATCGACCGGGTCGACGTACCACGTTGGTTGTGCGCTCATCTGTGGAATGACGTCGCCAGCTCGCGCGGTTTCCTCTTCACCAACGATCGAGTGCTCCGGAAACGCCTCGCTTATGCATTCTTTGATCATTTTCTCGCACTTTTCATCCGTCGCGGTGACTAAATCCACGTCGTTTTTCTTGCTGTTTTTCACCAGAGACGAACTCGTCCCCCAGGCGTTGGAGATTTCTTTCCCGGCCAAGAACGCGCAACGTTTCGCGACGCGCAAAGTTTCGTCCAAAAACGCCTCCGTCGCGTTCACCGAAGACATGACCCTACTCCGCGGCGTGCCGTGGGTGCGCGCGTGCGAGGAGAACGAAAACGGACGCAGAAACGCGGTTGCTACAAATAAAGAAGAAGAACAACAACAACAAGAAGAAGAAAAGGGTGTTGTTGTTTTGTCAAAGTGTGTTTTCGCAGTGGAGTGTCGTTTTTTTTGCCCAAACACCATTTTTACCATTTTTACCTCTCAAACGAATAATAAGGGCGTAGGGAGTCATTATATCCATTGTGTATTGGGGCCGATATCTTGGGTGGGGGTCTAAAAAAATACAAACGACCAATGAAAAGGGACGACGGACGAGCACTTTCGACAAAAAAAAAAAGAAAAGAAAATTCGTCGTCGCGTATCTTTGAGCACACACACACACAACACACACTACACTCGCGTGACCTTCATTATTTTATTCCATTGGTGCGATGTTGTCTTCCGTCTGCCAGAAGATATCTACCGCACCCTGGACGACGTCGCGTCAAACGCTCGGGACGAAGCGCCGCCACGATGGGGGAGGTCGCAAGAGGACCGTGGGCGTGTACGCATCGTCGTCGGACGACGTCGGAGGAGACGATTTCGGGAAGCTTTTACTGAGAAGCACAGCCTCCGTTGCCATGTTTCATAACGGGCTGGATAAACTGAACGATACCGAGGGATTCGCTCAGTTTGTCGTTGGCGAGCACCTGACGTTCCTACCAGACGTCCTCGACGCCACGCAGTGGACGTATGTCGCGGCTGGCGTCGAGTTGGTCTGTCCTGCTCTTCTCTTAGCCGGCTTTTTCGCGCGTCCTGCAGCTTTCGCATTGTTTAGCACAATGGCAACAGCGGTAGCGTTTCACATCGATGAGACGGGCACCGAAGGGTTCCCACTCGCCGTAGTTCCACAGCACCAGGTAGGTTGAGATCGATTTTTCACTCTCGCGTATGCCTGCGCATCTTTTGTTCCGTTCGCGAGACGCGAGCAAGATCAGTCAGCGAGTTGAGCATCCCAACTAACATCATAATTTTCTCTCAGTACGGGTTCGAAGCCGCTTTGCTCTACGCAGTCATCTTCCTCTACCTCACGATTAGCGGTCCGGGAAAACTCTCGGCCGGTGACGATTGAAATCGCCACGGGAAAATAGTCCTCTGGCGTTTGATTTTCGATATTTTGGGTGTCGCGACTATCGAAGACGCACTTTTTGTAATTAGTATTACAGCGCTACAACTTGTCCGAATTTGTTTTCTCACAAATCCACAATATCAAACCAATTCTCACGCGGAGACCTGTGAAACCAGGTCTCCGAAGTGCATGTAAAAAATAGGAAATAGACGTCAAAATTGACAGTTGCTCCAGATTATATCCATCTACAACGCTCAAGTGACACATGTTTAGCTAACGAAGTCCTAAAACTAACCTCGAACTCCTTATATATATATATATCGTTCTCTCTTTCCGCGCGCTTTTTTCTTTCTTCATTCGTGGATACTACTGATACAAAAAAGGAAACACTGCACACGTATGGTTTGAACTTCCAGGGCATCCGTTCTTCAGCGCGTATTTTAAACACTCGACGTGACCATTTCTGCCAGCATCCCAACAAGTATCTTCATCCCAAGGACACCCGTTTTCGTGCGCGTATTTCAAACACTCGAAGTGACCATGTACGGCAGCTTCCTAACAAGTCTTTTCATCCCAAGGACATCCGTTCTCGTGCGCGTATTTCAAACACTCGAAGTGACCATTTTTGGCAGCACAATAACAAGTCTTTTCCTCCCAAGGACAACCTTTCTCGTGCGCGTATTTCAAACACTCGAAGTGACCTCCTAAAGCAGCCCAAAAACAAGTACATTCATTCCAAGGACATCCGTGTTCGTGCGCGTATTGCAAACACTCGAGGTGACCATTTTTGGCAGCATTAAAACAAGTTATATTGCCCCAAATTATATCGTCCCAAGGACATCCTTTTTCGTGCAAATATTTCAAGCACTCGAGGTGACCATTTTCGGCAGCATCAACACAAGTCTTTTCATCCCAAGGACATCCGTGTTCGTGCGCGTATTTCAAACACTCGAGGTGACCATTTGAGGCAGCTTGACGACATGTCCATTCAGTCCAAGAACATCCATTTTCGCGCGCGTATCTCAAACACTCGAGGTGACCATTTTGGGCAGCATTAGAACAAGTACCTTCAAAAGTATCAGTATCTTCGTTATAACTTTCATTCCAAGGACACCCGTTTTCGTGCAAAACCTTAAGCAATTCCAAGTTTCCATTCTCAGCCATTCGTGCACAAAATCGTTCCCTCCTTTTAAGACACTTTTCTAAAGCCCAAGATATGGTCGACTTCGTGTCAAAATCTCCAATCTTGAATGCATCACGCAATTGCACACCCGACCGTTTTATCGCCCTTCGACTCTCACTATTGACATCGTAAAAGAACTTCACGTCGTTCCCATTCAGCTTCGGCACGACGTGCTTCTCGAACACGTCGGGATGATCCGTCACGAGTCGCCACACCGCTCCGTCGTCGCGTTCACCCTCCATCATCCGCTCAAGGTTTTGCTCAAAGTTCGTTCGTGTAAAAAAGCAAACAAAAAATGAGACAAAAAAATGACGAGAAACAGAAGCAAAAAAGAAGAAAAGAAGAGAAGAGAAGAGATCTGAAAGAAGAGCTCTTCAAAAGAAAACCACTTTGCGGAGTCGTGTACGAGCGAGACTTTTCTGTCGGTCGGTCGTTTCTCTGACGCGACGGGGACGCGACGACGCGCGACGACGACGACGAGGATGGACGAGAAGAACGACGCGCTGAAAGTGCGGCACGTGACCGTGGAAATCAAATGCGACGCGTTCGATTCGGTGGAGAATGAAAACGACACAGAAAACAACGAGAAGAAAAGAAAAATACGAATCGATGCGAGGAAAACGGTCAAAGACTTGAAAATAGCCGCGAGCAAACGGTTGCTGATGACGTCGACGTCCAACGCACCCACCCCGAATGCTAAACCAATCAATCCAAAATATATTTGCTTCCTCTACCGAGGAAAAGTTTTGAAAGAAGACGAGGAGAAATTGGAAAAAGCACTCGGATTGGACGAAAAGAAGTTGAGATACCTGAGCAGCGACGACGAGGAAGAGGAAGAAATGAACGATGAAAACGAAGTGAAAATCGTCCACATGATCGTGAGAAAATCGGGAAAAGAACTGGAAAAAGAGAGAGAAGAGAGAGAGAAGAAGAGAGAGGAAGAAAGGAGGACGCGTAGTAGCAGCAGCAGTACCGTTTTGGCGAGTCCGCAACCAAACATATCCCAGCAGCAGCAGCAGCAGCAGCAGCAACAACAACAACAACAACAATCACCACCACCAGGCGTGGTAATGGTTTCACCTATGGTGATGAGTGCATACAATGCGGCGTATAACGCGGCGTTTCGAAGCTTAAGACCGAACGCGACAGTAGTCCCTAGATCGCCAGGATTGTCGTACATGGAAATGAATACTACTACTGAACAACCATTTTTTCAACAGCAAGAAAACGTGACGAGCCAAATAGGAGGAGGCGATGCATCGGGTGTAGCCAATACAACGACAACTGTCGCTCCTGACGTTCCACAAGCAGCAGCACTAGCAGCAGTACCAGCAGCAGCAGCGCCTGGAGCAAATAACGGCAACGACGATCCAAACGTCATCATCGATCCGAATCAACCGTATCAACGTATTGTTCGAAGAGGCGAGGACGGCGAGGAAATCGTCGAAGTCATTCGAGTCATTCAGTTTCGAATCGACGTGAAACTCATGCTAAAGCTCATATTAATAACTGCTTTTGCATGTCAAGACGCGTCGAGGAAGAAAATGGCCATGTACATCACCGTGGCGGTTATCGGATACTTGTACCAAACGGGCGTTTTAGAATCAGTTTGGGACGCTCTGTTTGGCGGCTATTTACCTCCCGAAGACGAACTGCAGCAAGGAGGAGCTAACGCAGGAGCTAATAATGAGAACAACAACGTGAGAGACAGAGGAAACAACAACAACAACAGAAACAACAGGAACGGACGTCGCCAACGTTACCGGCGACCTCCTCACGTCGCCGGGTACACCAACGCCATGCCGCAAACCTGGTTCGGTGAGTTGAAAATATTCGCGTATTCTTTCTTGGCCTCGTTGTTCCCGGCGTGGAGAGTTCCAAACTTGCAGCAACAAGGCCAAAACGAGACTAACAATAATCCACAGAGGCATCTTCATCAAGATTGAACCACTTAGAGAAACTTAGCGCGCAAGCACTTGTATAAAATAGAAAAAAATAATCCAACTAACGAACGTTCTTCAAAACAAAGTCGCGTGCGTGCATATATTTGCTAATACAATGCTACGGCGGCAGTCACGCAATCTCATCAAAACTCTATCGTCGAGTGTTTTTGCTCCTCCTCCTCATCCTTCTTCTTCTTGGAGTTCGCTACCATGTGTGCCTTTGCATCGGACGAGTCATGTTTATCATCGGACGATGAGCGCGACGACAAATGTAACATCCCACAAAAACGGAATCGTTTTTCCAATCGATGTTGGCAAATCCTTACGCGTGATGAATTTGAATAAAGGACAGATTATAGTGAAGAATTTAGATCCTGGAGACGAACGCGTGGAGCTTTCGAGTTCCTCGTCGCAACTAAACGCGAAGAAAGCGGAGAATGGAGACGTGTATATTTTTACTATTATGAATGAAGAACAAGAGGAAACAATGAAAAAATACGATAACAGCGACGATATCATCATCGAGTGCAAAATTCCACCTCGATTCGTCTCTTTGGACGTATTGATGGGGAGGGAATGCTCGCTGACGGTAGACGCGAATATAGCTGAGGCGAACGTGGACGTGACGGTTGTAGATGAAGACGACGATGAGACTGAGGACAATGACAACGCACACGATGGGGAAACGACTCAAACGGTACCACCACCACCATCATCATCATCCACATCTGTGCGATTCTTAAAGAGCATTAAAGGCGCGTACGTGAACGTAGAAACGTTAAACGGACACGTTTACTGCGAAACGATTCAAGCGAACGCGTCGATTAAAACGAACGGAGGGAATGTGATTGCTAAGAGAATAGCGGCGAACGATTTACGGGTAGACACCGGAAACGGCGGTAATATTCACATCGACTCCGTTTTTGTGCACGATTGTGAGTTGCAAGCGAATAAAGGCAACATAATCGCCAAGAAGAACTTTCGCGCGAGTGGGAAGACCAAGTGCGCGTCGAACGGTGGTGATATTATGTTGGAAAACGTTGAATGTGGAGACGAAGATGCGGAAGTGACCGTTGACGCGAGAAGTCATCACAGAAACGGTGGCGATATATCGATACAATTTGCACCGAGATGTACGAGCGTTCTCGTGTATACGAACAACGAAGGGTCGATCAAAGCGCGTGTGCCGAGTGGGTTCCCAGCGGTCGTCGTGCGACGAGAAGAAAACCAACCAGACGAAGTCGTCATTCCCGAGACGAAAGAGGGTTCTTTCGAAAGCACCAGCACTATTATTAATCCTTCCGGCGAAAACAGAGACGTTTCCACTTTCGGTTCTCGAATAGTCCACGATACCGACGATTTACTCGCGCGGAAAATCCGCGCGGAATACGAGAAACAATCCAGCGTTGTCTTTTCCCTCGGCGACACGAGTAGAGGAGGTACTTCCAAGAAACTCTTATCGCTCGTCGAAACGTCTTGGTTAGATGAAGTTTTATCCTCAAAGCGGGAAGAAGGGTTAGATGTAGAGAAATAGGGATGATGTGTAGCAGCGAATAGTGCGAATAATTATCTGTAGTAAAGGGTGGTGTAGTGTTGTTGTAGAAGAAACGAGCGCGTATTTTGCCATTTTCAAATTCTCTTTGGCGTTTGGGAAAAATCTAAATTTTTTTTTCCACCAAAAGTGTCGTCACTTATCTTTGGGATAAAATCTCATATCATGGTTGCTCACTCCATCTTACGAAGGGGGTCTCGAGCGGCGTTGAGCTCGCTCGGCCGACAGTATTCGTCCGTGCCGAACGTCATGGTGAGTGTCGCGTGTCCATCTGCGCGCGGGTGTTTGAATCGGAGCGTTTTACTGTATCGCGCGTACTGAAATCTTTCGCCGCCGATGAGAGAGAGGTTGAGACCTTTTTTTGTAACGATTTCTCTCTCTCTCCTCTCTCTCTCTCTCCCTTTGTTCGATGAAGTGATGAGTACGGGCGCGCGCGCGCGCGTGCGCGTGCGCGTGCGTGATTCTCCGTCTCTACATCCTCTGTTCATCTGTTGGTGTCGCGATTCCCTCTCTCGCGATATTCGCTGATTGTTTCTCTTCTCTTGAATAAAATGTTCGTACGAACAGACGGCCGCAGTCATTCGCGAAACCGGTCCTTCCTCGGTGATGAAAGTCGAAAAAGATTACCCGACGCCAAAGTTGAACCCAGGGTCGGTATTGATCAAGAACAAATTCAGCGGCATCAACTTCATCGATACCTATCACCGCTCAGGTTTATACAAAAGAGACTTGCCATTCATTGGTGGTCAAGAAGGCGGCGGTTTCGTTGCGGCGACGTCGCCAGAGGCGGAGCAGCAAGGCGTGAAAGTCGGCGACAGAGTGGCGTATTCGTCGGTTTTTCAAACGTACGCGGAATATACCGCAGTTCCGGCACATAAGGTTGTCACGGTCCCGGAAGAAATTCCGTTAGACGTGGCCGTGTCGTGTGGGGTGCAAGGTATGACGGCGCATTACTTGACCCACTCCGCGCACGCGCAGTTGGTCAAACCGGGTGAGTGGATGCTCATCCACGGCACCGGATCAGGGACCTGCCAATGGGCCGCGCAAATGGCAAAGTTGAGAGGATATAAAGTCATTGGGACGTGCTCTAAATCTAAGGTGGACATCGCCAAAGGTACTGGCGTGGACGAGTTGATTGTGTACGACGAGGCGCCCGGAACTTCATACGAAGATTACTCCTCGTTGGATTTAGTTCCGAAAATTATGGAAATCACAAACGGGCAAGGCGTCAAATGCGTCATCGACGGTATTGGATTAGCGACTTGGGAAACCTCCATCGAAGTTTTGGCTACCAAAGGTATCTTTGTCTCTTTCGGTAACGCGTCTGGTGCAGTTCCAGCGTTCCCGCCGTTGAAATTAATCAACAAATCTGCGTTTTTGACTCGACCGAAGTTGAACGACTACACGCAAACGAGAGAAGAGTTGATGTGGAGAGCGAACGATATTTTCGGTTGGATTAAATCTGGAGAGTTAAAGGTGGCCGTCGATAGATGCTTTCCGTTAGAGCAAGCGAAGGAAGGTCACGACTATTTGGAAGCCGGGAAGAGCAGAGGGAAGGTTTTGTACGAGATCAACTGATTTAATTAATTTCCATATTGTTTTTTCTCTCTTGTGCTACTACATTACTTTGTACTCTCGAATGCATCAGCGCTTTAAAAGCAGCATTCGTCGGTTGTTCCCACCAACCACGCCTAACTCTTTCACTTGCTCTAAATCCGCCTCGAACTGCTTCTCTAACTTATCTTCCAACTCTAATCCTTCCAAACTTTTATCCAACTTTTCCTCTCGATCCCACGCGTTTTTTCTCGCCTGTAAAACGGTCTCTTTGTTTTTTATTCTCGTCTCCGTGAACGTCTTGAGGCGATCCAATTCGTCCATGAGCTTGTCTTTATCTTCAAACTCCTGCGCGTTTACCGAAACGGCACCGAAGGAAAACGAGACTAAAAAAAGAACGAAGAACGCGAAGATAAGTTTCGACGGACTCATCGCGTGTGTGTGTGTGTGAAACCTTTTGAAAACAAACGTTAGAAGCCGGTCGTCGAGTTTTGTGAAGAAGGTTGAAATTGGATTACTTCTTCTTCTTCTTTTTATTTATTATCCATTTTTTTGTTGTCGTTGTCGTAGAGTTGACAGTCGGCTTTTTTTCCCAAAAAAAGAATCGAAGAAGAAGAAGAAAAAGAACGAGAAAAAACCAAAGTATGTACTATAGACGTGTGCACTCGTTGGTACCATGTTACATAAGTATGTGGCATTAAAACACGGGTCAATCAATCGTAACGGTGATAAGAGTACGAATAGTAGCACCTCGAGTAGTAAAAGCAACAGCGGTGACAACAAACCTCCTCGAGATACATACTGTAGTACGTCTTTGTTTATATAGGTATTTTTAAAATCAGTTGGTATCGCCCCATCTAACGTTCCAGCGACTGGCCAAATAATGCGCGCCGATTGGACCTCTGGAACCGTACGGGTACAATTCTGGAGGGATGTTTTCGGACTCGATGGTTTCCAACAATGGCGTGAATAACTTCCACGCGGCTTCTAACTCGTCGTTACGGATGAACAATCTCTTATCGCCGTGAATGACATCCAGGATGAGACGTTCGTAGGCGTCCGGTAACTCGCCGACGGAGTATTTTGATTTGTACGTCAAATCTAAAACCGAGCGGTCCATTTTATGCCCTAAACCTGGAACTTTGTTGTTGATTTTCAAGTAAATAGCCTCGTCCGGTTGAATGCGAATGACCAATTCGTTGCACTGCGCGTTGGAGGAATTTCCCGTGGTACCTCCACCACCACTCGATTTCTTATCGGCGTAAATGTTCCCGGGCGCGTGTCGAAACTGAATTCGAATTTCGCACCCTCTCTTATGTAAAGCTTTTCCTGCTTTCATCAAAAAAGGAACACCGTCCCACCTCGCGTTATCGATGAACAGCGCGATCGCCGCGAACGTGGCACAGTTCGATCCTTTCGGGACGGTCTCGTCGTCCAAATACGCCGGAAACACGTTCGAGCCGCTCGTTTTCCCTTTGTATTGTCCCAATACGACGTTATCGATATCGATTTCTCGGATCGATCGAATTACTTTAACTTTCTCGTCACGAATATCTTCCGCGTCCAACGACGCCGGCTCCTCCATTGCAAACAACGCCATGATCTGTAACAAGTGGTTTTGCATGATATCTCGAATGATGCCGTAGTTATCGAAATAGCCGCCTCTGCCTTCGGTACCGAAATTCTCGGAGAAGTTAATCTGCACGTTCCGAATGTAATTTCTATTCCACAGCGGTTGAAACATGATGTTCGAAAATCTCAGAACGGTTAGATTTTCAATCAACTCCTTCCCTAAGTAGTGATCAATTCTATACGTTTGCTTCTCGCTCAACTCCGCCGCCAACGCTTTCGTCAACGCTCTCGAACTTTCCAAATCTCTCCCGAACGGTTTCTCCACGATCACTCTCGTCTCTCCGGTTTTCGATTGCACGTTTCTGGAACTCATTTGTGCTACCGGGACAAAAATCGAAGGTGGGATGGACAAATAAAACACTCGCATCGCTCTCTTCCCCTCTTCCGTCTTTAACATCTCCGCGTCCAACTTTTGAAAATCTGCGTCTACGTCGTAGTTCCCGTGCACGTATTCGCATCGACTCAAGAACACTTCCATGAAGTCATCGCAGTCCGCGTTGGCTTCTATTCTGCATCCTAGGCTCATTCGTATTTTTTCTCGAAATTCTTCCGAGGACATTTTCGATCGCGCGTACCCGAACACCGAAAACGACTTTGGCAGCCTCCCTTCGTAAAACAGCGCCAGGAGCGACGGGTAAATTTTTTTCTTCGCGAGATCGCCGGATGCGCCAAAGACGCAGATCGTCAGGTGTTCGTGGTTCTCTCCCGAGGGCCAGTGGTCCACGCCGGCGTCTTTGGCCGTCGCCTCTTCATCTTTTCTCGAGGCTTGGAAGTCTTTCGAGCGACGTCGCCGTCGTCTGTGCGTCGTCTCAGTCGTCGTCATCCTTTTCGATGTCGCCGTCGTCGTCAAGAAGGACGCTTTTTGGTCGTTGCCGGAACACCTTTGTTGTTGTTTCTGGTGGTGCGATGGAAACCACCGCGATCTCATCGAAACCACGGCAGATCTGCCCCCGAGGGTCTTCGATCGCGCCACGATCATCGACGATCTCACGGTGGTCGGGGGACATCGCGAGGCGCTTGTTGGTGTCGCCGCCGCGACCGCGCTGCGCATGATTCGATTGACTGTTAGTAAGTGTACTAATCTGTCGTCCAATTCTCGTTATTATTTGGTACTTTTTGTGAAGCGCTTTTTTTCCCTTTTTTCCCATTTTTTCCCTCTTTTTTTTTTGAAAAAGGGAGGACAGATGGACAGAGGAGGAAGAGGACTTTTTCTTCTTCCCAAGTTTCTTTTTCGTCCCTTTGTTGTAACGCTTCGTTTTTTTTTTCTCTTCTTTCTTCTTTTCAATTCTTTTTAATTGAGTTGTTCTATGAACTCAAAGCAGTGTCGTCGTCGTCGTAATATCCGCTCGATACTAAAACGAAAACGAAAACGATGAAGGGCACGATACACAGTTTGTGTCCGATGGACCCGATCGAAGCCGGCGAGACGTACCGAATGGAAAAGTATAAAGATTTAGAGTTTCGAGCGAGAGTAGTCAAAGGGGCGAAAGACGATCCAGAGATTCAACGCGCACTAAAACAGATTCGAAAGTTAACGGTGGAGCTGTCCGATATCGCGAAGAAAGAGAAAGAGGAGGAAGAAAAGAACGCGACGATGAGAGAGGCGAAAGTGGTGAGGGTAAAGGAGAAGAGAGAGTGGTGGAAGGACGGAGAATACGACGCGGAAAGAGCGGACAAGGCGAACGATCTCGGTTCGCGGTGTTTGAAAATGGCAAAGGAAAACAAAAATAAACGTAATAATTCTGCTCAAAGAATAGAGTACGAACACGCGTTCGAGGCGTACACGGAAGCTATCAGGTTAGAACCGAAGAAAGCGGTGTATTTTGCAAACAGAGCGTTTTGTACGTTAAAGTTGGAGAGATACGCAATCGCCGCGGAGGATTGTGACATCGCGTTGAAACTCGATCCGAAATACGAAAAAGCTTTGCTTAGAGGCGCCAAGGCGCATTTGAAATTAAACAACGAAACGAAAGCGATTGAAATGTACGAGTTTATTTTAAAACAGATCGATCGAACGCACAAAGAAGCCACGAAAGAACGAGAAGAGGCAAAGGCAAAGTTGAAGAGTAAAACGGAACGCGCTAATAAAATGAACGAGGCGACGTGCAAGGGCGAACTGAGAAAACCTCTCTTTGAAGAGGCAGAATTTTTGAAAGAAAGCTCGGAAAAGAACGCGGAAAACTTAATCGCGAGTGAAGAAATGTTGCGACAAATTATCGCACAACCGTCGACGTCCCCTTTTGAGAATAACGCGCGACTTGAGTATGTTGAAAATTGCATAAAGTGTCAACGCGTCTTATTCGCCCTAGACGAGTGCGAGAACAAACTTCCCAGAGACTCTGTCGATCGTTTGTACCTTCTCGCTGAGTGTAAGTGGAGGTTAAATGATGTGATTGGCGCGTTGAGGTGTTTAGAACCATCCAGCACGGAGCACGAGTGCGACGAGGAACATTTGAAACACTCGCAAAAATGCAAGACGCTTGCGACTCGATTGCGAGAACTCGAAACGATTTCAGAATCCATCGAAAGTTTAGTAGATCGGGAAGATTATCAGTTGTGCGTGGAAAAGTGCGATTACGTGCTGGAAAAAGTATCCATGGGTCGACAACCAACGCGGTTTCGCGCGAACATCCTTGTTATTCGCGCGTCGAGTTTGGTAGAAATTTTAAAATATTCGCGCGGCGGCGCTTCATCGGGAACAAGTAGTAGCGACGACGACGCGTTATCCTCAGATTCGGATTCAACATCATCATCTTTTCTAAATGAACATGGATTTAAATATACAACAACGAATACCGCTGACGAGGAAAAAGAAAAACTCGACCTATCTCGACTGGCAAAGACGGCGCTGAAAAGTGCCAAGGAGGCGTTACTTTTACATGCCAACAACGTCGAAGCGCACGTAATCTCGCACGAAATTTATCTCCTGGCCAACAAACGCATGAAAGCGTTTGAATGCATCCGTTTAGCGCAAATGCTTTCACCGGAAGATGCGTTTATCGCTCGAAAAGTGCAAAAATTGGCCAAGCTCGTTTCCGCGATGAACACAAAAGCGGGGAGAAAGAAAAACGGACGCTATGGCTCCGACGTCGATTTGAACAACGACGACGACGATAACGATGACGATACCGGTGGCGAATCATCCAAAACTCCCAAGCTGTATAAACTATTGGACTGTCGCCAGACTGCTCGCCCGAAACAAATCGCCAAAGCGTACAAAGCGCAAGCCATGAAGTGGCATCCGGATAAACAATACTCGAAAGACGAAACCGCGAAACTCCAAGCGGAAACCAGGTTCAAGCAAATCGCGTTCGCGTTTTCCATTCTCAGCGATAAGAGGAAACGCATGGAATACGACGAGGATAACGCGAAATTCGATCAGATGTGTGTGTAGATGTGTGTTGTGATGAGAAGAAAAATAGCTTGGCAATTTTTTTCGTACTCGTTTGCTTTAGGTCGCACCACCCC
>JACLAA010003149.1_pt1 | contig 43900 bp, 33 predicted proteins | sample 8027891 | NCBI WGS metagenome assembly JACLAA01 (sample SAMN15724900, study PRJNA655200) | protist metagenome | isolation source: fluorescence activated cell sorting (FACS) single amplified genomes of... | place: Spain: Blaines Bay Microbial Observatory, Mediterranean Sea | collected 2016-01-19 | reverse complement strand
ACATTGGTTATTGAAGGTGGTAAGTATGCTATTTCAAGATCTCTTGTTCCGTCTGGCTTGGCGTGTTCTCTTGACTTACTTATTCTAGAGTATCATTCGCACAAAGTAGCGAAAGGAACAGTTCTAGTTGGAATAGATGAAGTTATGAATTGGATTTTAGAAGGCAATAATTGTTGAGTGAAGATAATACATGATGATTGCGAGCTGTAACAAACAGCATTTTTGATGGACCTGTTGTCTTCGATCCAGAGAAAGTGTGTATGAGTTATTCAGAACAGGTGCTTTCATGTTCGTGTATTTTATATTTCGATTCTTCATTCTTTCTTAGTCGTCTTGCTATGCGATTCGCTTAAAAGATGGCGAAAGGAAGCTTCTTGAGGCGATATTTACATCAGAAAACGGAGGGAAACACGATCCATTAATTTCACCGACACGAGATCCAAAACACAGAGTCGCGAACCGATAGGCTTTTTGGATCACTATATGAAGAAGAGTGTAATGTACCGGGATTAGTTGGTCCGAATAGAAAAAAATGCAAAAGCTCTTTTCCACACGTTCCACAGGCAACTTGGCACTACTTTACAACCCTTGTGCATTTGATTTTAGGATTCGAAATACATATACCGTTACATCTTCTCAAATGGTCCAAGACCAAACGATATGACTTTTCAATCGCCGTTCCTTCCCATACTTTGGCTTTGTATTGTGTTGCTGAATATTGACCCTTCATCCATTTGAAATGATGAACATTTAGCCTTTTGGTGAAAGGTTTTAGAGCAAAGTGCCTTTCTGGTGGGCAAGTCTTCCAAGGTGTCAAATGCAAATAGCTTCTTCTATTCCAGTACCAACATAATGCTAAACGGTGATGACCACGGTTTATTCGTAAGTATCCCTTGAATGCCATAACTTTCTTTGGTGTACCCAAATTAAATAAAAGATGTAGCCTACATCCAATTGGAAATTTTTTAGCTAAATTCTCGTTCTCACCTAAATCTTGCAAGGTTCCATCGTGTGCCAAACGATCTAGAAAAATTCCGTTGACTAAATTATAACCTTCGGCATCAATCACCGACAAAAATCTCGAAATATTGTTGCCTGGGTATTCATGAAACTCATCGGAGTCTGCAACTACAATCCAATCAATTTCTTTTGTACAGTGTAAAAGCTTGTGTGATTGATGATACATCAGGGCTTCTGATGACCAGTTCCCGAGAAAAACATCGAAGTAAGTGCCTCTACTTGATAAAATATCGGTGACTCTTCGTAAATCACGAACATTCACACCTGCATTTATTTGAATCGTGAATAACATGTTCTCGTTCAATATTCCAAGTTTTGAATAATGGTCCATAAAATATTCAATTAGCTTCGGTCGAAATCCACTAACACTGATCATTGAACTCAAATAGATGACAGTTTCATTGGGTTTACTTAAGCATTCAATTTCTGAAGGAAAAGAAACGAAACCAAAGTCCACTTTTTCCCAAGCCTCGTCTGGCATTTGGAAATCAATGTAACCAGTCCCCTTGTCTCTAAAGACTTCGTCTGCAAAAGATTCTGCCTCCGTTGACAATACCCGAGATCTTATACTTGGAATGTTCTGATAAAGACGTTTTGATCCAGACGTGATAGCTCTGTATCCATGAATAGTGTGATTAGTAGACTTGGTACGAATTACTTCATAGAGCTCATCGTCAAGGTTGCAAAAATTTTCACATTCTTTCTTCCTGATGAATGGGGTCTGCGACAGTAGAGAGCTCAATATAGTTATCATCGCAAGGGACGTTATAGCATATTTCAGTATTTTGGCTTTGCTTTTGGATTTCTGAGCGTACATACGGTAGCTTAGCTTCAAACAATAAAGATGTCTTTCACTTCAGTAAATTAGAAAAGTATACGAATGTGGCATATTAGTAAAAGAAAGACGTTCTGCGAGCTCTACAAACTGTTCTCCAGGTACCCCATCCAAGAAATTTGTACGGGAAGTAGCCAGAAGGAAGGTACAGAAAAGGCAGAACCGCAGAAGTCAGAAGGCGTGAGAAGGGAAACTGAGAAAGGAAAAGCATCCCCCCCAAAGAAGAGGGAAGTAAATAAATAAATTCAACGACGAAAGAATTTGCACGAACGCAAGAAAATTTGGAAAAGATTTGGCAAAATTCAAAGATGAAAGAAAACAGCCCTTTACGAGGTTTAAATTGACTGGAGGTAAGCGTGGTTGGGTATTTACGAGAAGAAAGGTATTCGAGTGGTTACTCGAGAATGTTTACACGTCCACGTACTGAATGAAGAAGGAGAAGAAAACGGCGGCATACCGATGCCTGTCGAAGATGGTTTTACATATGGTTCATATTAGGGCATTTGCACCATTTTTTATTTTTGTAGTGATTTTAACCATAATATAAATAATATCTCGGAAAATCAGAAATACAGAGGGGAGAGGTGAATAAACTCTGCAGCCGTGAGATATCATAAAGAAAAATAAGAATGAGTATTCTTCTCGCGAGACGTATCCCCTGGGACGCCCAGTTCAGAATTTTGATTTTTGTTTTGTTTTTTTCCTCTAAACTGGGCGGTTAAACTTGAGAATGAATTCATTAGTGGTACCCTACTGAACGCAAAAGCGCGCGCGAGTAGCTAAAAAGAGTCCTATTCTATGGAGAATAGTTAGTTGAGTTAGTCGCACTTCTTTTTTGTAATTTTTGAGCGCATTTGTATATCACTTTAGCGCTCATTCTAAATCAAGAGAATGATGGATTTCTTGGGAGCCATATTTTTCTGGTACTTATTAGCCTGAGAAAAATATTTAGAAGAAAACAGAAATTTTGTTGAGTCCAAATGTACTCTATTTGCTGCTCGTGTTCCTGAAGACCCTGAAGACTGAAGCGTAAAATCTGAAGACCTTCTCGAGGAAGTCTTCACCCGTGTTTTGGTTTAATTGTGTGTATGTTCGCGATGTCCCTGAAGACTTTTTAATATAATATACCAACCCGGGGATAATCGATCAAAATGCCGCTTTAACTCCGTTTGGTTCGACTGGAACGATGAAAATGACTATCCTTTCCAAGAAGTATACAGACGCTCTATTCCGGGAGCCCAGTAAAATCAGCTGCTTAGGGAATCGAGCTGATTCCCGTACTTATCTTTCTTTCAACAAGCTTGCCAAAATGGCCCAAAATGGACGAAAAACGCCCCTAACGGACGATATCACGCTCCAGATTTTTCTTTAAAAAACGCAAAGTTACGACTAAACATCATCATTATCGACATTCTACGCGCTGCGTGCGTTTTTATCGCGTTCACATTCCCGCAACCATCCGAGAACGAAGTGTAGTCGTTTTTCGATGCAAAAGAGAGCTTTCTCCACTATAAATCTTCATTGATCGCGCTTAGTGATATGTGAAGATCCAATGACGTCATGAATTTCAAAAAAGACGACGCAGATCTATTCCTCTAAGTATTATTCATGTTCTTGAATGCTTTTTACGCGTTATTAAAGGCCACAGGAGCCGTATATCGATGTTTACTGTTTTTGCGTGGTACAAATGGAGGAATTGTACACAATCGCGGTTAGTTTTGGGAAAATTGTACACAATCGCGGTTTATCGTCAAATCGCCCGCTCTTTGAAACGTATGTCAAGTATGTCAAGTCGGAAACATCTTATCTTTAGCCTGAAAAAAAACTTCAAAGCCGAATCAAAACAAATCACAACCACACGCGTGTGCATGTCAACCATCCGTTGGGAATCCTAACACCTCGCATAGGAGCACGTGCGCAACTTAGGCGCGCGTGCATCACAACCTCACGTCTCTACGCCCGTTTTATGGGCCTCGTTCGTACTTACGTTCAACATTTATAGTTCTTGCAGTATTCAGCTACCACTTGTTCCTCGATTTGCTCTGAAGTATGATTGAAAACATCCTTACAGAATGGATCTGATAAACGCCCAGAGCACCAATTCAAACCATTTCGAATATTTCCATGACACATTTTCTCTGCCCTGAGATTCTTTGGCACCATGGATTTTAACCAAAATATGTCATTCAAACTCTCATCAATTGTGCCTGAATACCCCAAATATTCGAGAAGGCATCGAACCCTCGTGTTTTTCAACACAAAAAATCTTGAAGCTTCCACGAGTATTACGAAAATTCTTACTCTTGAGAAGTCGATCGAATTTAGTACATTTAGTTCATAGCCTTCGACATCAAGTGAGAAGAACTCGATTCGTGTAAAGGAGTGCGAATTCAACACCGCTGAAAGAGGGAATTGCATGACGTAGTGGGTATGAGAGTAACCTTTCTTCTTCGATAACCAATATTTGTTATAAGTTAGGTCATCTGAAGCCGTCGCAACTGAGGAACAGGCCTCCTTACCAAAAGAGGTAAACTTTGTCAGGGTGAAAGGGTTCACACCGGATATAATTCCATGTACAAATATATTCTTTTTCGAAGATCGATTCTTTACCATCTTAAGATAAGCGTCTGGGCAAGCCTCTATCAGCATACCTGTCCAATTCAGCTGTTCAAAAAATAAAGTATTTGTTCCGTCCAACCCATCCCTTCCTCCAATCTCTAGATAATTTCCTGTGGTACAACCAGTAAAAAAATTATCGTAAACCATGATTGCTTCCCCATGCTGACCAGCTGAACTTGCATAACGGTCTGACGAAATTACTTCCATGTTAGAATACTTTCCTATACACCCTCCTTTTAAATTTACACCAAAAATTTGTTTCTCAGTTATCCCTTTTCTAAAAGAAATAGAAGATAGCAGAGATAGCAGAGGCAATAGCAAAGCAAAAAAAAGAATTAACCGTCTGAAGCTCATGTGATAGTGTGAATAATGTGAGTTGTACAGCTTGATATAAGATTGCGAAAATACGAAAGAGTCTCAAAGAAATGGCGTGTTGACGCCTCCTCCTCCTCAGCCTCCTCAGAGTGGCCCCAATCGATCGAAGGACTCTCACATTTTCCTAGATTCCCTTCAAAAATTTAGGGTAGCAAATTCACTATATATGTTTTGAGACCACAATGTGTGACGGTTAGGAGCCCACGTTTAGCACTTCGTTTAAGCCTGTCTCCCAACAAGACTGTATCGTACCTGCCCATAGTTGAAGTACAGCTTTTCTTTCACTTAGGTTTAATTGTTTTGTTTCTTACGTTTTTATGCACTTAAAGGTTACAATTACTCCTCTTAGATTAGACTCTGAGTTGCGATAAATATGTGCATTGTACTCAAGCTCTTGGCTGGGTAGTGAGAGGCACTCCATGCACGATGGACCATTAAACGTCACATTCAAAGTGTTATTCAATGACTTAAAATCCATGAAGCATGAGTCAAAGATGAGAGCAAGTTCTTCCTCTTTGATCATTTCGAAGCGTTCGTCTTCATCAGTGAGGATCGTGCTTCTCTCCCTGAAAGTATTTTTGATATATTTGTTCGGTAGATGGTGAATTGCAGCTTTTTTCCACTCATAATTTTCAATTGGAATTAATAGCTGAACTTTCTTTCTATCTTTGAACCAACAAGAGGATCCTACGAGAGGATTAAACTCCCCCTTTATTCTACTAGGATCTATCCATTCTTTCTCATTTAACACCCATTTTTGAAGAAGTCCGTTCGTCATTATATAGCTTCTCCCTCCACAGCCATCGTCAGCTCGACGGAAAAATAGCCTATCTCTCAATGAAATAATCTTGCCATTTTTTTCACGCCATGATATATATCGTTCTGGACCGTAGACTTCGAGGTCGAAAAAAGACGGATGGAAAAAAGTTCCAGAGAAAAAATCTAGCCACACATCCGCATAGTGTATAGTCACCATGCGGACGCTTACATCATCTTCCTGTACTAAAAAGATGTCGTAATTGTATTTTTCACGCAGAAATATTTCCCTGTGACGAATCGTAAGATCGCCTGCTGTCCCAAAAGCTCTTGGAGTTAGTTTTCTTAATTTATACAGCTCCATTCGAATGTTTATTGGAGAATTTATTCTCGAACACCAGTACTCCGATATGTCGATGTATCTTTCCCAATCTTCAAATCCTTCATATGTATAGAGCACGACAGTAACATTATATCCGAATTCACACAAACTAACATAGTTGGTCATAATAATGTTAAGGTACAAGAAATGCGTTTCTGTACGCCAGGTCTCCAATCCCCAACCGCCAGTAACAATACATTTCTAGCAGAAGTAGAAGTAGAAGGGCTATACATAAACGGCTTCTGTTTCCATTAATTGTTCGATCCGACATGTCTGCATTTAGTTGCGGAAAAAAGTAGACTAATCGCTTCAAATCGTCACATAACCGTAAAAAGGGTAATACCTTTCTGAATCAATCATCTTTGCGCGTTCGATCGTTCTATTGCGCGCATGGTGATCAATTTCGCGCGATTATTTTTTCTCATTCTTCTCGATTTTCAGAATATCCCCTTCTAGCGACGAAAACAAACTTTTTGGATAATTCTCGACACGCGCTCGCGGACGATTTCATCCAGCAGACCGAATCGATTAGAACAAAACCTTCCGTATCAGAACAAACGCATATCATTCCACACTGCTTTGCCACTGTTTGCTAAAAGCAAAGCGTATCCGATGTGTAAACGAGAAACGCGTAACACCTACCACAATCAGGGTGTTAAGAATCATAGTATAAAAATCCCCCACCGCTTTTTGACGCACGTCGAAAAGAGCGAGTTTGATACCAATGAACAAAATCTCGCGGTTACGATGTCTCCCTGCTCATTAGTCCGTGTTTGACCACTTTTTGCCGATTTTAATTCTATATCATAGCGCGTTTGGAATGGTCGTTTTAGTGCTGTTTTGAGAGCGCATGCGAGCGCTCTGTTTTTTTTTTGAAAAAGATGGGCCTTTCAAATCGCTATTTTTTATAAAGAGATAAAGAATAAAGTTAGGGATGGTGCCAAAGCGCTCTGAGCCAAAAAAAAATCGCCAGCGCGCTTCCAGCGCGTTCAAAGTGCAAAGCGCTTTGACATTTCACCACCCCTAACTAAAGTTTCGGGTTCACGGGAACATGAAAACAATTCACACGCACTTCAAAAAGATGCGCCCCCTCTAAACCTACGTGCACACGTGTTTTTTCGCAGTGCGCATGTTTGCGCTAAAGTCAAAGAAAAGCTACGTGCGAATATTTGCGACTATCATATCTGTGATAGCGAGTGTGTGTGCACTAGTGAGCTTTCCGAGTCTTGATAAGACTTCCTCGAACTATCAAACTCATCTTATAGAAAAAAAAGGTCAGTCCGTCCATGCAAGTATACCTGTCAACCAGTGGCGAAAAGAGACTGTGAAATGGTCTCCTTATACAATGAAAGATTGCCCAATGTTGAGTAAACCTTGGTCGCTGGAAAAGTTCGAGCAACGTGGACGCAAAGCTCTGGAGTACACGTGGACCCCGATTGAACAGGAACTTAGGAATTGGGAAAGCCTGCTCGATGAGATAATAGTTAAATGGGAAAACAAAACATTTGCTTTTATTGGAGACAGTAATACTGAAGCACAGTTCACAAGTTTTGTTTGTCTTTTGCATGTTAAATACGGCACGAGTTTAAGACCGACAAAGGACAAGTATAGTTCACAATACGATTCAAATGGTATCAGTATGGTATTTCTCCGCTCTGACCGTCTCGTTGAAAAAGTCAACTGTAGAAGTTCCTGTAACAAATATCAATTCAAGAGAGTTCAATACAGCTTGTGTCTTTCAAGCTGTAAGCAAAAAAATCTAGTCTCTGATAGAGTGAGCTCCAATATTATTTCTTTCATGAACGTGAATAAACCAGATGTCCTTATAATCAATACCGGTGCTCACTATACTCGTGGTAAACATGGAACGGAGCATCTAGCACTTCAACTTTTTGAAACGGCTGTAAATGCAATCATTGAATGGCTGACCAGAATTGATTGGAACATAGCCGTGTTTTGGAGACTTTCGCACATAAACTTATATTCGCATGGAGACTGGAATACATTTGGAAATTGTTCAGCAGATAGACCAGGTACAGTTGTCAAAAATATACATCCAATACTATATGAAAGAACAAACATACAAAACAAATATGTAACTAAGAAATTTCGAGCATTGAGGGATAAATCATTCAAGGCGGTAATTTCAGTTCTCGATGCATATACTCCTTCTTATGATCGTCCAGATGCTATGTGCGGGAAAATTGGAACAAGAAATGTATGGGATTGTACTCATTTTTGTGCTCCTGGTGTAACTGATACATGGAATATATTACTTTTATCTTTATTAAAATATGACTTATTTCTTTAGATTAGTACTCCATCAATTCTGCCATGTGTATGAAAAGAGAGGATTTCGTATGTGATATTTAAACACAGCAGCGCAGGGCTTCCATGATGGTTCACTGCACAAGCAGAAATTGGAAGTTCATCTTGTAAAAAAGAACTCTTGATGATGGCGTTTGTGTTGTCCCCGTATAAATCATTGAGAATCCGAGGCTATGAATATTCAGTGGATCTATTCTGTCAATATTAAGCGCAGACGAGTGCCATATGATGCATCTCATGTGCGAATCTCAATCTCTATTATTGTTTATTTTTATACTCTTCATTGTCACTCAAAAATGGCTCAGGCAAAAACCAGAGCAAGAGCCAAAAGTAGGGGGAGATATAACTTGAACATACCGAAGAATTCTACGTGGCAGGTCTCAACATAAACTGAAAAATAGCTTTCGTTATTCACGACCACTAAATGATACGATAGAGATCAACCCACCAAATATGACGGGGAACGTCGAGAAAACGATGAACTATATCGTAAAAAAGAACGGACTTTGGACGATATATTTGAACGTGTATAAAACGATGGATTTTTTTGAACGGGTCGTGGTTCATTTCAGCGACGCGTCGCCCAAACTCATTTCGAACTACATCGCAAAAGATCGACTCAAAAATGGCGAACACCTATTCGGCACGTTCGGTAAGGACGGTAAAATGTCCGCGACAATTGCGGCGTGGTTGGTCGAGGCCGGGATAAAGGACGGTAAAGTTCAGGGACAAACCAAAACGCCCGGTGAGATTAATCTCCTGCGCCACACGTACACCTCGCAGAAAATCACCGAAGAAGACGTTATGAAGTTATCCGGGACGATGAAACACTCGCCGCTCGCGACCGAGTTATATGTACGCAAAATCCAACCCCTACTCGTCGAAAATAAGATTAAAATTGACGAGAGAAAACTCGTCTACGAGGAACCCGAAATGATACACACGCGGTCGAGGGTACTCGAGAAGAGAAAACGTGAGGAAGAGGCAAAGAAGAAAGCGAAGAAGGGACGAGTAGTGGTGATTTGATTTCTCAAAGCACGTTTACTTTTAATAAAGAGACGAAGTCCCCTTCGTCGTATTTTTTATGTTTGAAAAAATACTTTCGATACCGATACGAATTTTCGCGTATTTTATACGAATTTTCGCGTATTTTTCTTCTGGGGCCCGAAATTTTTTAGGCGAAAACAGGTATCTACCATGTACTAACTACTCAAAGGAAAAGAAATTTGCCTTCGTTTTTAGTATTTGAGGATGAGTCTAAGACTATCAGACAATTGTCTGAGTGCGGAATTTCCTTATTTTGCAGTGTCTTTTGTCAGCATTACTACAAAGTCTTTGATGCATCATGTTCCAATCAGAGTAGCTAACTACTTCAAGTCTTTCCCTGTCATTCTCATATAAAGCTTGCCCGACTTTTGATAGACGCTTAAATATCATATCTACGGCATTCGTTTCATCACTGTTAAAATAGCTTAAACGGCTCATGTATTTCAACAACAGAACTTGCATCCTACGAATCTCATTGTCCGGAATCCGATTCAATTTGTCGATAGTATTTTGGACATCATCCCTTTTGCTAATAAATCCTGCAGAGATAGTGATTTTTTCATATGGTATATCTGCTTCAAACGGAAGAGCTAAAAGAGGATCAAAAATTACTGGTATACACAGGGAACTGATAGCATCAAAAAGCCGCTTTGAAGCACGCGTGTCACCACCTAAAATTGCACAAAAGGTTGAGTTCTTGTACAAAATTAGCGATTCTTCGGTATTTATAAGCTGTCTTGAATTTTGATTGCTCTGATACACACATTCAGTGCTCAAGTCACAGATTTCTTTGAAAAAAGCACGAAATGGCGCAGTTTTTGGAAGAAGACTGCCTGAAAAGGCAAGCAGTGTTCTTCTTCTTCCATATGTATGATCACCTTTCCCAACATCTTTATGAGAAAATATATGCCCAAACGCACTTTTTACGTCAAAGTGTACGTACGGTACAATTATTATTCTACTTAGCCTTTCTTTGGATTTTGATTCAAAAAACTGTTCAACTTTTAGTCCAGTATACTCTACACTCAATTTTATAAAGTTTGAATAAAACAATTCTTGATGAGAAAATCCAAGGCATTTTGCCGTTCTTTGCGCAGGATTATTTGGTTTGCACCACGAGCGGCTTGCACCTAAACTTAACACATGATCTCGACCTGCTTTTCGCTCGAAATACGATACACCAGCACGAGATTTTTGGGATCTCAGCCAAGTAAAAACAACATGCTTGATATGGTACCTATCCTTTGAACCCGATCCCCTCATACCAGAGCCATATAGAGGCACATAAAAAATTTGCGCTTCCTCTGGGTTGCTCGTGGTGCAAGGATGTTCCTTTAGACTTTGGTGTAAATAATACTCAGACTGCCACTGTGCATACTTTGTCCCAGGGACCAGTTCAAACTGATTCTCAGTGAGAAGATCGGTGGTGAAAGCACTTGGCGCATCGTATACAAAAAGCCTATCTTCTTTGCAAATACTGATGTTTAGTTCAGGTACTAAAGAAGCAGATTCTGTCAGTACTCTTTGTTTCCTGGTAACATGGTATGTTAGAGGAAATAGCACAATTACTGTCCATTTCCAGAATTTCCTTCTCGACCTCTTGAATCTTGACTCACTCATTCTTTTGGAGTTGAAGAAATTCAGAGAAAGAAAAGAAGACCAAATATTGATATCAACTTCATGCGATTACCCAGTAGTCAAGTAGCCACTCAACTCTATCGATCCTTTAGTTCTTTTTGAAGAGTTTTCAGGAGAATGTGTGAATCTGAGAAAAAAAATATTCAGCAATGAAAAGAGACATCGAACCCGCCGAACGCCGTAGACGGAACAGCCAGAACTGGGCCAGGAGGAGGTCCGGGGTGTTAGAGTGCAAGCCAACTACTAACCCTAACACCTTCACAGATTAGATATCAAGTTTTATTTCACAAAACTTCATCTAGGGTATGAGCTTTTTTTTCCTTTGCAATCATCATTTAGGGTAACCACCTAAATAAATAAATTACGATCGCTCAAACTACTCTAGCGTCTTTCACACACGTGTAAAGTGGACCAGGTACATGTAATCAACGCACAACTTCCCAATGAGAAACCTTAGGAAGACCTATTCATCAAGTCACTTTTGGAGCGTAAAATACAGTTGTGGTCACACGCCTTGCCCAAAGCGCAGGGTCACTGCAGTACTGCTGATTCTATTTCTCCTCGCCATATTTTTCTTTTTTGCATTCTTCTTTAGTCTACCAACATCCAGTTTCGGTTATACTGCTGTCACAGAGACACTGCAAACAGAAGACCGTAAGAACTTGAGCAAGTCCTGTGATCCAGAGTTATCCTTCTTCAAAGTGAACGGGACAACTGGTGGTGTTTTGACAACTTTTATCGATAGTTCAACAGAAGAATTTGGTTTTCTGATAGAACTACGCAGCTTGAAAGAATGGTCCGATATTGGATTTGTTATTGATGAGGGAGAACAGGTAGATGACTCAGTCACGTTCCAACGACTGCTTGTGATGGAGGATTTGGTGACACGACTGTATTGTAAATATAAAGATATTACTTCCATACTAAGGAGACAGGAAAATCCTGCCTTCACTGAATGGAGATGTCCAGTGTTCAGACAACTTCGTGTTCTCAGCAAATCCTCAAAAACACTGAGAGTAAAAAGTATTGATGTTGAGTTATATGCAGAAAACAACACAGAAATAATAATTTCGCAGCATGCATGTTTGGCACTTGGAACATTCAAAGCACGACTTGGACTTTGCGCTGCTCCACTTAGCGATGTGAGCTTGAAGTTAGCTGAATGGATCGGTTATCACACGCGTTTAGGTGTTGAGCAGTTCATTATGTATGAGCATTTTAGTGCACCAAAGCACATTAAGTTGCATAATCAACTGGTAAACTTTGTATTAGATGCAAATCTTGGAATCAAACATAAATTCACGCTCAAGATTGGAGCTACTTATAAAGATGCCAGCTCAAGGTATCAGCAAAAAAGTGCATTAAATGCGATGCTGAGACTTCAAGTGTTAGCTCAAAATCATTGCTTGTACACCTATCGAGAATCATTTGAGTGGCTGTTGTACATTGATGTTGATGAATTTGTATACTTACCCAGAGATAATACGGAAGTAGGCTTGAGGCGAATTTTGGACTCTTTTAGCGTTAATGAGAACTTATGCGCGCTCAAAGCAAAAAATATGCTCTACTCTGGCGAAGTAACAGGGGACCCTGGATCATGTCTTGTGACTTCGAGGTATCGCACACGAAAGTTGAATGTTGTCCGTGTAAAAAGGCAGAAATTTTTCGCTAGAGGTGGTAGAAATGGAGCAGCAGTGGTGACAGTTCATGCTCCATTGAGCTGTAGAAAGATAGGGGCATGTGGTGCGAGGGGTTACGGGGCTTGCTCTAAGGTCGTGCTTCCGCTAGACTCGACTATCTTGAGAATTAATCACTATCCACTTTCTCAAGGCGTGCGAATGGACATCTGGAATAAGAAGATCAAAAAGTCGAAAAGCAAAGATCTACTTCTTGGTAGAGATATTCTCGAACATGGGGAGAATACCAATTCAAGAGTAATTGATGCGAGTTTAGTAGAGTTTTCTCATCAACTACAAAAATGCTTGAGCAAATGTCAAAACATAAACATCTCCTGCATCCAAAAAATATAAGCTAGAACTAGAAACTTAGAGAGTTTCCCTTTTTTTATACATGCTTGAATGCATATCCACAAAAGAACTAATGGAACTTGAGTACTCTCAGTCATAAGAGCAAGGTATTTTCGTTCCAAGTATGTAACAAGTGGTAACAGCATTCCATGAGGAAGGATTATGATCGACAGATAGTGTGTATCTTTAAGTGTATGACGCAACCACCTCCATTTCCTTCGCCATTTCCTCCTCTGACCATAGTAGTAGAAGCTCGATTTCAGTAGACGCCCGCCATCAACCCAGAGTCCCCATCCATCACCTCAGCCGGTTTCCCCCTTCCACCACCACCTCAGAGGCTACCAAAAGCGAGCGCGACCATCGCGGACACCTAATTGTCACGCGTTACGGTCTCAAAATATACGTTAACGGATGATATTTGATGAGCTACATACATATCTAAAAAATACAGTGTCAGAGCTATCACATGATATGTTTATAGTTGAAAAGAGCTAATTAATTGAGCGTTGAGACAGAAGACTTTTTAGGGTGTGGTACTGAAGGAGATGTTGATATCTAGGGTGTTTGGGAAAAAAGCACTGATGAATAATATCAACAGGAGAAAAAAACTGATCCAGCACATTTTTCGCCAAATGGTAGAAAGGGAGACGGGGTGGTTCCTGACACCTGATTCGCTGATTGCCTGATTCGGTGACTCCAGCCCTGGGAAATTTTTTGCTACTCGTAACTTTTTCGTAAGTTGCAATGCTTCCGATAAGAAGGCAGCAGTGAACTTTTGTCCCTTGAATTCTTAGTTTGGTGTTTGTAGCTATGGGCGAACTTGTGACTTCTATTGGGAGGACGTGGTCCTTTGTTGCCCACGTGCCAGGATTTGCGATTTTTGTTTCACTACTGTTGTTCTTCCATACAGTTCTGCTGTATGAAATAAAGTTTGATTCGAAGGATAGTATTGCTTTGAACACGGTCCAGATAGAGCACGTGCAGACAAATGGTACAGTGCAGACAAATGGTACAGAGAGTATCTTTAGTTCAAGTTTGCAAAAATGTAACCGATATGCTTTGGTAGATGGTGGCGTTACAGGATTGGGCCACATGTATACTGCAGTAGTTTTAACTTATATTTTTGCCCTTGAGAATGATGCTATTCCTCTCATTGATCGAAATAAGTTCATGAGGGGAGGACGTGGGTTCGAGGCTTATCCTTGGAGTCTGGAGAAACTTGGGTTAAACAAGCTCCAGGATGTTAAGGAGAGGATAAAGAAAGTTAAACGTCTGAAAGAAATCAGGCAATTTAATTGGACCATGAGTACAAACTTAAGAAAGCACAAATGTAACATTCTCTTCCGAACGTGTGAAAATTGTTGCTACAGAGCCGATGCTACAAAACAAAGGTTTTGTACTATAATCAAGGAAAAAGTTTTTTCCAGGGCACAGTTTTTTTTCAGAAAATTAAGACAGAGCTCAAGAGCAAATGAGATTGTTCCTGAGTTGTTGCAAGATATTAGGACCATGGGCTATATTGATGTTGTATGGCATGTTAGATTAGGGGATATAAGTCTACGCAATAATGTTAGCAAGGACTTTGTTTCAAATTTATTGCAAACAATCCAAGAAATTTTTGCCAATACTCACAAAAAAATCAAAGTTGTTGTATTATCTGAGAAAGCTTTGGAGGATCAATTTTATTATAGCAACTTCGAATCCATTGGTGCAACATCTCTTAACATGAACGTCGAGGAATCGTTAGAGCTTATGATTCACAGTAGCATACTCGTGACATCGGGAAGTTCATTTGCAGCACTAGCAACTATGTTAAAAACAACTGAAAGTATCTCCTTCCAAGTATCTCCTAAAGAAGGTAATACAAGTTTTTATGACATTTACGAGCAACCCTTCATAAATGAATTCGGTGAAGTCACCAGTCACTCGATTTCAGAACTCAGGTTGAGAGGGAGGATCATAATAGAAAATATTAGTCGTAAAAAGGCAAATACAATGTAGGGTTGCAAATCTCATAGATACCATCTAACCTTCCAAAGACGAATGAGAATTTTGGATACCCCGGGATCAAGACTCTCTATTGTAATAAAATATGGAGATACTCGTCCATGACGACGAATCACAATTCCTCTATGTTACCAGTGTCTTCAACATGAAGCTGAAAATGTTATACGTCATTACTCTAGTGTAGTGCCCCAGACGTTAAATACAACCAAGCTAGTATATAAGTTTGTAATACTTATCTCTATGCAATTCTATTACAACAAGCCTGACTGCTTGTTGCACTTGGATTTTATCGTTGTATCTAAGTCACAAATTTCATACCATGAATGTAAAAAATGCGGTAATGGGAAGTACTGCTTGTGCACCTTCTTCTCCAAGAGGAGCTACTCTGAGACGACGACGACATTGTCAAAGGAGGCAAAGAGTGAGGAGTAATCGAGCAGTGCTTCAAGAATATGATCGGCTACGACGCAGCAACCACCATAGTCATTGTCGTCTATCCTTACCACCTTGCGGTACAATTGTGAACTTATAAAGTATATGAATATGCGAAAAAAATAGAAAAAAGAACATCGACGAGCTCTACGAACTATGGTCTCTATAAAAGGACCATTTGTCTCTCGAGCACTGTTTATTCTCGCGCATTCCTCTGCGGGATCTGGAACCCCATTATAAAAACTGTCCTGTTTGTTTTGACAGAAATTGACCTGGTTTGAACATCCCGTCTTACATTTGACAACTTACATCTTATTAATAGGGGGGTCAGACTGTTTTGGGGTCCCGGGCAGATATTCCTCATGAAACAATTTTTCACCGCTTCCTTAATCTGGGCCCAAGTACTTTCATTGGATGAATACCAGGAAAAATGGGAAAGTCGCACCCGCTTCATCAATAAAGCTTTGTGCCCATATGTTCAGCATCAAATGACCTACCAATGCGCAATCCCTGCGAATTTCATTTCCATCGTGCGAGCTTACACACTGAGGAAATTTTTCATCTTCTCTGCTGGGATACCTGCTCATTTATTTTCTTGATAAGAGGACTCTTCTTATTAACAAAAAGTGCATCAACTGCAATCAAAACCCCTTTTCTTCGCTGAAGATCAACAATTTCGACGAGGGAAAATCCATTCTTATCTAAAAAATTGAAAATGTCTGCGAACTTTGCTCCATTAATATTGTAATCAACCAGAGACATTTCCAAAAGTAAAATCGAAATACTTGGTAGAAGCTCCTTTCCTCCTCTCAAAATATCGAGCTCAGCACCTTGAGAATCAATTTTCAGGAAATCTATGCACTCTTCTTTCCCTATCTTCTCATTAACAAGATCTTCTAATGTAGTCATTTGCAACATCTTCACAGATACTTCTCGATTGTCAGAACTAAAATGTCTTGTGTTTTCTCTGTAAATACTGTTTCCTGTGTTTGCATTTGCGTTAGAAAAGTACTGAGCAAAACCATTCCTATCGCCCAATAATTTGTTCGACAAAAGAAATCTAGCACCTTGAGCACCTTGTTCAAATTGTAGTGAAACCAAGCTGTCTTTATGCTCTGAATTAGGCTCACACAAGAGAAAATTTGCTCGTGGGAAAATTTTTAGAATTTCTCTGGACCAGTCACCTTTATTTGCTCCAATGTCGATAATGTTACCTGGAGCAAAGTCATACAAGTTTCGGAAGTTTGTAAGTACAGTGCTTAGCTGGCTCGAAACTTTCCTTGATTTCAATTTATCCCGCTGAAAGGGTCGCAGAAGGCAACTTTCAATCCCAAGCTTCTTGCTGGCTAAAATATCTGTGGATATGTACATGCTACGAATAAATGTCAATGTAATAACCGATGAAAGGAAAACCGCGAAAAATCGCGCTCTCTTCAGACTGCAATGGTCAAGGTGCATGTTGTTGGTAATGTTAGGCTGACTATATCAGTACTACTAACGCAAACCTTTTGAAGTCTTCTCTTCTGGTTCCCTTCTGTCGGGAACTATCCTTTGTTTTGCTCTCTTGCAGTTGCAGTCTTGGAGTCTTACTCTAAAAAAATGGACAAGATATTCACCGAACTTGCGCCTTTCACGGGGAGAGTAAGGAATATGCTATGTTATATCCTCTGTGAAAACGGTGTCGTGGCTAACACTGAGAATACCCTAACTCGAGCTTTGAAATGAGATTGGAAAATAGTGTGTTGTGAGTTGTTGGTAAATTGTTTCATTACAAAGACAGAAAGACAGAAGTTCTAGTTTTTTCCTCGGAAAGGTGCAAAAATCATACCCATTTTGAAAAATGGGTATGATTTTTGCGTCAACAGCTTGTTTTCGTCATTTCAAGGCAAAGAACGACCCGCTGAGTTAACATTAGATCATAAAACACTTCTTAAAGACTTTCTCAAACTATATCAATCACGATTAATGCATCTTTTTCTTCTCCGGATGGTGAGTCTTCGATGCAAGTGGGAGATTAGGAGAATGCGCTCCTAAATTCAAATCAAGACCAACTACCCAGCCATCCACCACCTAACGACCAAACCAACACCAAACTTGAAGACGAAGACGCCGTGGTAAAAGCTCTTTATAGTCTTAATGGTAACAATAGAAACAGTAAGATAAACGAGGGCGCGAAGCAGTGTGATGGTATTTCGCAGAAGAATGGTAAGCGACCTCGTGATCCATGTGATATTGATGACTGCAGTTTTTTGCAAGAGAAAATGCGAGACGCTCTGAAGGGAACACTTGATGAATATGTAGATAATGAACTCGTCCGTCATGATGTCAACGAGAAAATTGAAGCTGTGTGTAAGGAAGCAATTGATGCACTTGAGAAGAAGAAGCGTGAAGCGAGAAAATCTGCGCCTGACTCGAACAAGGACCTTCCTCCCACAGAGACGAAAACTGTTGGCGGTTGGGAAGTAGTAGGCACTTTCGACAAGGAGAAAAGGGCTAAATTGAAAGCAGAAGAGTATTTTGCTAAACAGACGTCTAGATGCCTTAAAGGGAAAACCGTGCCGGGGAAAGGGAAACGCTGGATCTACACATATCTTTGTGCGGAGCATTGTAAGGAGAAATGTCCGATGCGTGCGCGGATTCGATGGAACAACAGCACGAAATGGAAGTATGTTGTAGATGTTACGGATTCCAGTACGTGTATAGCTACATTTTTTAAAAAAGGGCAATGAAGAAGTAAGATTAATTGAAGCTGGGAAAGTGAAAGATCAAAACGGGGAAGAAGCTGAGGGTGTTCATCTAACCTTCGTTTACATATTTGATTCCTCACGAGGTCGTTTGATTGCTAAATGCGCCTTTAGATACGAAGAACTTCGAGAGCAAAGTTGGTTGACGCAAAAATCATACCCATTTCAAAGTGGGTATGACGCAAAAAAATGGGTATGATTTTTGCGCCCTGCCCTTTTTTCCTGATCTGTGCTCTATAATTTGTGATTCATTTTTTTAGTCAAAACCGAAAGAGAGATGAGAGAGAACACTCTCTCTCAACACTCTCTCTCATCCCTCAACGTTTCACTTTTTTCTTTACGATTTGTTTATCAGAGGATCTGTTGGGAGGTTGAACTACATCGTCGACAACCGGGGTCTCGGATGCTTTAGCGTCAGTAGAACGAGAAGATCGTAACCTCCGTTTTGGAGCAAGCTCGGTCTTCAAGACGTCAAGAGGCGGAAGCAAAACATCATCGTTGTCTGGGGAGAAGGGAAAACGAATCGAACGTCGAAGAAGCGACTTTTGCGCGAGGGTCAAAAAGGACACCTGGGAGGTCAGTTGGTAGTTCGAGGTCGAAGGCCGAAGCATGTAGCGAATCCGCACTGAAGGGACTGGTTATTGTTGCCGGTGCTGGGTCTTCGAACGCAAGCTGGAGAGCGTCGCTCGTTGGTTTTTCTTTTTCGTTCAAGGCAAAAGGTGGTCTCTCCTTCTTTGTGCTGTTGTATTCTGTATTTTCCTTTTCGCGGAGGCAGGAGAGGGGAGATCGTCAGTGGAAATAAAAGAGTGCTTACCTTTCAGTGGCGTCGGAGCGGAGCGCTCGGTAGAGGTGTTGGTGTTGTCGGTATGTGCAATGTTGTTATGTACAGGAGTTTGCGCGTCCGTGCGTGCGGCAGAGACTGTGCGCGTGGCACGCATCGCCATAGTTGGCGGAGTTTCGGGCGTCGCCGCAGCCGGGACGTCGGTAACCCGGAGCCGAACCAAGAGAATATCAGCCTTGGATAGATCGACGGAGATGTGAGGTCCCATAGCGTCGGAGGATGGAGGAGATTCCGGTTGATCCAGGTGGAGTTGAAGTTGATGTTGCTGAGTCTCGGAATCGTAACCGGTAACCGTCGCGGAGAGATATTTTTTCTCGGGATCGTCCGTGGTATCCCGGAAGAAGAGGCGACGGCCGACGACGCGGGAACCGCATGTTTTGAAGAGGTCACCGGCTTTGATATCGTTAACTTTTAAGATCTTCGTCGTTTCTTGGTCGTCCCAAGAGTAGTCAGTAGATTCACCGTCGCTGAAGAAAGTTACCGAAAGCTTCTTCTCTGTGCCATCGACTTCTCCAAAATAGTACTTCTCTACTTCGGACTCGTCTTCGCACCGCCACGGTGCCGCGACGATATCTCCCGGTTTAAGATTGGAGACGAGGAACTCGTTGCGCTTGACTTCAGCCATCGGAGTTACAACTAGGTGAGAGACGCTCGACGACAGGAGAGGGAAGAAAAATTCGTCTTCTCGTCTCTCATAGCGACCTCGCGAACTACGGCGTTGCTCTGGGAACGGGTGCTGTACCGAAGGTGGAAACCTTTACTCGACAGGAGGTGCGTCATCATGGGTACGGTGATATGGTCTGTATTGCCAGGCGTACCAGTGAAGCGGACCGCACAGCCATCCTCGTCCAGATGCCCCGAGAGGATTTTACCAACTTTTTTGGCCATAAAAGCGACCGATGCGACGAGACGCTTTTCTCCTGAGGAGGCTGGGCGTGGAGACTGCAGAGGGTTCAGAATTGCCGGGCTTCTCGCTGTGGCTTTATCCTTACGGCGCATCGGAGGCTTCTGTTCGGTTCGACCGTTTGGGAGGGAGCAGAGTAGAATATCCAAGCATCTCGTTTGCAAAGTGTGCGCCAACGCGCGAAGATTTTTCTCCAAACGACCAGCCGTTACCTTCGCGTAATTATCATTAGTATAACGATGTTGTTCATTGAACGTCGTCCTTTCTCGCGTAAGGCATGTTTTAGCAGACTAGAATTTTTTTGGAAGCGGTTGCTTTTGTGCACTTTTTGCACGTGTGGGCTTTGTTTTGGAACCCCCACTCTTTTTTGTTTTTGAAAACCAAATCACTCAAATCGTTTTCGTTCATATTTCTCCTTTCGTATTTATCTTTTCTCGCGTTCGATGTCGTGAGTTGCTCGCGGGGTAAACCTCTTTCTCTTTCTCTTTCTCTTTCTTTTTCTCTTTCTTTTCCCCCAATTTTCCATAGTTTTTCTTTTTTTTGCGACGAAGAAAATAAACGGAGAGAGAGAATATGTAAAAAGCGCGTATTTTCCCGCTTTGAGTTCCTGCGAACGTTTTATGAGGTGTATGGGTACATCCGCGCGCTTTTCAGCACCTCTCGCGCGCGCGCGGTCCCCAGTCAACGCGCGCGCGTGGAGGGGACGGGAAGGGGGTGACGTGTCAAGCTCTCGTGCAAAGTTGGTTTCTGTTTAGGGTCTCAAATTCTCAACTTTCATTCTCGGTGCGTTTCTGAAGCTCTTTTTTTTTAAATAAGATTATTTGCCGTACTTGGTCGAAAATCAAAATCGTCCCCTCCACGAATATCTCTACTTCTTACTTAGTGAGAATTACCACACAGTATCTTGCGTTGTGCAACTTAGTGTGGGTTGAAATACAACTCTCTGTGGAATAATCTAATTCATATCTAGGGTTTAGGTAGTCAGGGTTGTGACTAACACATGGCCAGGGGAAAAAAATTGGGGAGGGGGAAAGTGCGAAAGCTCTGTTAGCCAGAACAAAAAAAAAGCACTGAAGCAGAGAAGGGAGTAGAAAAGGCACAAGGGAAAGGAAAGCCCCCCCTAAAAAAAGAAGGGAAGCAAACCAGGAAAAGGCTGCAACAAAAACCGTGGATCCGTAGGACGGAGGAGGGGAGGAGGAAAGCAGGAAATTCGACCAGAAATAAAAAATAGAGCACCTTGTATACAACACTTATTCTACGTGTCCATCCGCGGCGGTGGTGTGGAACTCTACCTCGCGGTTCAGTGGACGTCAGAGAGGCCTATTAAGTACTATTAACCGCAATCATAAAAATCTAAGCAGATTTTGAAAAAAAAGTGAACTTTTCGTGAATAATTCAGTGTTGAGGGCCTATTCAGTACTAAGTTTTGCTCGATAGATATGCGCTTTAAAAGAATTTTCCAGCTGTTCCTCCCATCATTTCTTTCCATGGGTTGAGACTCGCGCACAAAATGTTGTGCCCAACTGCTGTTCTCTGCCCTCTACCGGTCTGACCATTCCCAACTGGCTCAGGGAGTTAAAAAGTACTAGTACCCTCCCCTACTCTACCGCACCAAGCTCCAACCGCTGTGACGTTGGAAGGGCGAAAATTTTAGGAAGTTCTTTTGCGCTTTATTTGGACTGGGCAAATTGGAGCGGTTCATAGTTCTTGTCCAGCATGTCAGCAGTTTCCTCAAGAGTTTCTTTCGTAATTCCACCCATATCTGTTTCTCTTTTTTCAGACCAACCTCTAAAGCTGACTCTATGTTCCTTGAAGTCTTTATCCCATTTCTGAAGAAGCTCAGGCATCATCAAATCAACACAGGTCCTAAAAGCAACTTGTGCAGCAGCTGCTTGGGCAGATTTCCTGGCAACGACTGCATTTCTTGCATTATTGGCCTGCTTATTCTCTGCAAGTGAGAGATCAGTGGCCTTCTTTCGAAGCCTTGAGAGTTCCTCATATGCTCTAAGCGGGTCGCACGCAAACTCTTGCCCTGCTAGGGAAAAGAGAAGTTCCTGCGTTGCAACCTCACTATCATTGGAGTCCTCTTTAACTTCATTCTTGATCTTTGGGAGTGTAAGCTGATCGCACATTTTAAGTTCAGCACCGATATAAATCCCGATTAAAATTGAGCATATTAGCATCACAAAAATTGCAGTGATATTTGGATACTGAGGCTGATCTCTTTTGCATTCAAACACCATTTTATTAAGATCTATTTCTCGTTCAGACTGCCTTTCAATTTATCTTATATCCAGGAAAGTATGTGAAGTGCAAGTCCTCTATGTATTCTAACCTTGAACTGAGCTCTATGTCAGGCTATCAGCAAAGACTTTTGGCTTCAACTTTTCGAAATATTGCCATCTTGCCAACTTCCAGAACCTTTAGCTTTGTTTTGTTGGATACTTGTGTTGACCTTTGAACTTCACAGCCCTCGGCCAGCCCAGTACATGCTTATATGGAAGGGGAGAAAAATTCCACCCCAAAAAATTTTTCTCCCTGGAAGTTGGACTGGTCCAGAGGAGGTCCAGGGGATAAAGGTGAAGAAATTTTAACACACAGTTCCCTTCAACACTGTTCAAGTGTTCAGATATCAAAATCGTTTACGCGTGAAAACGGTGTCGTGGCTAACACTGAGAATACCCTAAATCGAGGTGTGAATGAGATTGTGTAATTAAGTTTGTCTGGAAATAAGTGAAATAAGTGAAGTTTCGTGAAATACAACTACAACTGTCTATGAAATAATCTAATCTGTGTCAGGGTTTAGGTGTGAAACTTTCGATACTCTTTTTTTCTTTGCACATAGAACATGCAAGTTTCTTGGGAGTGATATTATCTCTTCTTCAGGATCCGTCAAATTTACGACGTTTGTCTTGATTTTGATTTTTCGGAGTTGACTCGAAGGGTCTTTTCTTCTCCATAAAAGGACCAACTGTTTTGAAATTGAAGACCGTTTTATTCTTAATCTGATCAATGAATTTCTTAAAATGATATGTCGCGAGATTGCTCGTAATCAGAATGAATGTTATTTACGTCAGATTCCCACTCTCTAAAGGCATAAGAATGAGCTTGATTCATGAGTGATTGAAAATTTTTCATCCGTAACCGGAATATATTTAAATTGATTTTCCTGTGTTTTTCCTGTGAAAATCCCGTGAACTCAACAACGTCTTTTGAACGTTGAAACAACTGACCTTTTCCTTACCAGTTCGACCAGTCCAAATAACCACCGTTTCAACGTAAAAAAACGTTTTTGAGTTCACAGGAAAATCTATAAAATTAATATTGGAATTAAACGCAAACCAATAATAAAATTGAAATTTCTTCTTCACCGGAAGCAAAGTAGAATCTTGAATGCATTTCTCATCTGTAATATCAAGGCTATTATGCATTTTATATTGAACATCGAGTTTTAACTCTATGATATCAACCTTTTTAAAAAGTTCAATAAGAATATGAAGTACAGAAATCGCATTTGTGTTTTCGATTTCTAACAAACTGTGAATTATTGGAAATTCTCTGTCAATGCTATTAAGTAATTGTCGACCTGCAGTAGTATTAGCATGTGTAATTCCAGGTTTAACATCAGTTTCAATATAAAGATCTTCGAGAGTTAATTGCAAAATAAAATTTTGAAATCTGGCGTTGGATAAATCGCCATTAAAAGTGATCAATTCCAGTCCACTTTTAAGCACGAGCGCAAAGTACATGAATGTGCATGAAAATCAGAAAAATTACCATCTAAGAGCTCTACAAACTATGCTTTATGGAATACGACGCTTTTTAGCCACTCTCGCGCGCTTCTGCGCGCGGTAGGGTATCACTAATGAATTCATTCTCAAGTTTACCTCCCAGTTAAACTCCGAGGGCCAAATCCTCAAAAAAAATTGCGACATGTTTTCTCGGCTAAAATCAAAAAAATTGTGGGGGGGACAAAATTATTTTGGCGGAAAAATCGCCTCAAATGAGCAAATCGTTTTCATGAAGACCTATAAAGAGATAACAGATAAGGCTATAAACAATAAACTGGGTAGCTGCTGGCGTAGGGACGCCACAGGGGATACGATAAACTGGTGAACTTGTAAGCACGATATAACATCATATACAAGAAAAGACGAAAACACAATAGAGCTACCGTACGCACAGAACAAGAGTTAAAATCGTAAGAAGTAAACGCTGACTTTCGCCTACACACTGACAACCCTACAAGATATCATCCTATCACCTTAACACCCCAAGGAGTTAAGCAGCTTGTGAGTACGTCTGTCCGTCTGCAGGAGTAACAATCCTAAGTCGCACCAACCGGTGGATAGTAGAAACGACTTATTTGCGTAAATAGGTCAGAGGTGACGAATGATAGAACTGTGTATAGCCAAACACGAATACAGTTAAGCCAACAGTAGTTTTGACACAAATTCACAATCGGTGACGCAACTACAATTGGTGCGCTCAACTTTTTACTGTTGTTAAGTGCAGGGCAAATAAGCTCAAGAATTGGGTTGAGGGGGCTGGTTGGCCGCTTCAGTTCTCCTCTTTTGATAGGTAAGAGAATGCCAAAGTTTCAGGTTGTACGCACTTCGCTGATTCGTAGATTATTACTAGTTATATGCTGTGTTCTATTTCGTCTGCTTTATATGATTTGGACTGAGAGATTTGAAGCGGAGCAAAAAATAACTGACTCAGTTACTAATAGTGTTTTTGGTATGGCAGTTGGATATAGAATTAGTGACTTATCGCCTTTCGTGCTATCCCTTCGACACACAGGATATAGAGGCAATATAGTATTTGGCGTGGGCTATCCAATATCCGAGGATTTAAAGCTATTTGCCAAGAAGTACAAAGTAATATTGAAAGGAATTGATCCTTATTCTATACAAAATTGCACACTTTGTTCACTGGGTCTGGCATCACGTAGATATCTATTTTACCTTCACTGGCTGGAAGAGTTAGGAGAAAACACAGGAAATATTCTCATCACAGACGTAAGAGACGTCATATTTCAATCTGACCCTTTCCTCGAGTATTCACCGCAAGAAAGTACCGAAATATTTGTTTTTGAAGAGTCCTTCAATTTTTCGATTGACACTCGCCGTCCATTTAAAACACCTTGGAATAGGAACTGGATTATAGAAGCTTATGGCAGCGGAGGCCTTAAAAAAATTGGAAAGGAAACAATTTTATGTTCAGGTACTACTTTCGCTAAACATGCTGGTATGAAAGTCTATCTTATGGAGATGGTACATGAGCTAAACTCTTTTCGAAGACCTTGCCTAAAGAAGAAGTGCTGTTCATGTGGTGAGAGCAAAGGTTTTGATCAGGGGGTACACAATTTTTTAATCCATACAGGAAAAATAAAAAATGCCTCAAAGAAGAGATATGGGGAAAGTTCTGTACTAACATTAGGTTCACTAAGATTTACAGACCATGTTATTGTTGAAGATGATGATGGATATGTTCTCAATGCTTTGGGTAAGAGAGCAAGTATATTACATCAGTATAACAGAATTCCGCTTAACTTAACATGGTTACGGGAGATAGTGTAAGTTGTACTGCTATTTCTCCAAATGGAATTCTTTCCTTACAAGCAATACATAGTGGGCATAGGAACAATGTGAAGTCAATTGGTGCAGTGAAATTCAGATGTCTCGGAAATTTACATTATCCATTCTTGTCGCACTCAACTGCACGCTGAAAAAATTATGATTAATTCTGGTCAGAAGTTATGTAATGTGTAAACACACACATGTATACTTAATTTTTTACCAGATGACCTGTTTGACTCTATGTGGACCATATTTTGCTTGCCATTCCTTCCTCGCATGTCTATACCTCAGCCAGAGAGGATCATCTTTGTCCGGACCATGAAATGGAGAAGGCCCAAAGGACCACTCATTGCCTTGTTTAGAAGCAGGTTCTTTCAAAGAATGAGGCCAAATGTAATGCGCATCATATGGGCGATCTCTTTCATCTTTCTTTTCCAAAATAATCACGTTTTGATAAAAAGAAATGCTTTTGACCCAGTGATCTACTCTTCCAAACACAGAAAATTTATTATCATGGAACTTTCTATTGACCACATCTACCATTTGTTTGAACTTCATGACCGTGGTCTCAGAAACATTTACTCCTCCATACTGTTCTCTTCCATACATTTTCCCACCATTCCAGTAGCTCGTTTCTATGTCTTCAATTATGTAGATACCTCCCGGTTTAAGACTATCGAGAAACAAATATTTATAGGAGTTTACTTGATGCTCAAAATGATGTCCACCATCATCTATAATAATATCAAAGTTTCCCCCACTTTTATGCTTGAAGCTTCGCAAAAAGTCCACATTTTCTTGGCTTCCACGATGAATTTTAAATTTATGCACTTTCTTTGTTGCATCTTCTACTCTGTCGTTGGAGTATTCGATACCGTGAAATTCAGCGTTCGTGAAATATTCTTCCCATAAGAGAGAACCATTCCCGTTATCAAGTCCTATCTCCAGAAATTTTATCCTTTTATGGCGCAGAGGTTCGAATATCCTCTCATAAAATCGATGATAACCGGTGTGTAAGTAAGGAAAAAATTTAGTAGGTTTATATTTGATAGCAAGGGAAAGAAGACTTTGACTTTCCACCCTCTTCATGGTCTTTTCTATACAGAAAACTTCAGGCTCTCTGAAGTTGTCATTTTCTCTTCCGTTAAGATAACCACCAAGATAGAAACTCACGGTCAGAAGAAAGAGTTGAAATGAACGCTTCAAAAGAAAGTGCCTAACTCTTGACACCATTTTTACTGGGAAACAACAAATTCGTAGCTCCAAACAGATACTAACCGCTGTTACGTCGTTCGTTTTCAATAGGTTGCCTTTTTTACAAATAAGGACTACCCCGGTAGCCAGGCAAAAAAGGGGCGAGTTTTAGGACGATGGAAGGAGGGGAGGGAAAAAATTTGAGAGAGAAGGAACGACAATCTTATTTAAAAAAAAGTTCTTCAGAAACGCACGAGAAGGAAAGTTGAGCATTTGAGACCCTAAACAGAAAACCAACTTTGCACGAGAGCGTGACACGTCACCCCCTTCCCGTCCCCTCCACGCGCGCGCGTTGACTGGGGACCGCGCGCGCGAGAGAGAGGAGCCACAAACGAGCGAAGAAACGTGATTGAAACCGATTTACACGCCTTCGACGACGAGGACGCGTTCGTATCGCCGATGGAACGAGATAATTACGAGAGCGAGTTTTCTTCACTTCTTCTTTACGAAGAGAAAACAGAGGAAGAAACTCAGGCGGGAAGCTGCGATACTCTTTTACCTGTGATGCTGGAGCTCAGTGGAAGAATGAATGGCCTATAATCTGCAGAGTTTTCGCGACCGAGAGTACGTGAGAATAGAAAACGTTTTCCATCTTGGAGCTGGTGGTTTGGCCGTTCGGTTCGATAATTTCGCTCGACCCAAGACGACGAGGATACATAGCGCAAGGCGAGCGGAACATGGTAGCAGCTGACCAAATAGTCGATAGTAGTTTTACTTATAATAATAGTAATAACGACAGAGAAGTCGATGGTGATTTTAAGCGTGTAAATGAAGTACTGGAGAGCTCAAAGGCATGTGTGTTCCAACCCAAACTTTTTTCTCTATAAAATACCTTCTCCTCCCCAAAACGTGCACCAAAACGAAGACCTAAAAAAAATGGCGAAGACACTTACGTCCGTACAAAATGGTGCTTGTCCGTACAAAAAATTTTTGCCCCAAAACAAGAAGAGAACAAAAATAACTCGAGACACAATGTACTCTGCTATGTCTAGTATTCCCTCCGGGGGCCCTCCCGGGGGGACACACACACAGGAGCTGTGGTATTCCCTGCGGGGCATAGATGCGAGATTGGAGTCTGTTTTAAGCACATATAAGTGTCTTTGTGATGCATGTTGTGCGCGATCTCAACCCCTAATTTTGTTGTTTTTGTTCTCGTATTTTGGACTGAAAAATTTTTTGTACGCGTACGGACAAGAACCATTTTGTACGGACGTAAGTGTCTTACATAGCCAAAAAAAATGCTCACGTTTTTTTAAAACAGAACACGCTATCCGCCACCTCCTCGTCAGAACAAGGACGCGGAAAAGAGGCGTCGATTTTTTTGGAGCGCGCGAGCGTGAGAAGAAGAGAGTTAGTTTCTCGTCTGCGTCTATTCGTGCTTCGCGGATCTTTCTTTCTTTCTTTCTTTCTTTCTTTCTTTCTGGTAAGTTACGGGTTTGTTTTGGATTTAAGAAAAGAGGACCAAATCGTATCAAGAATATGGAGAACTTTGATTTATCCGACATCAACGACGACGCGTCGTCGTCTTCGTCGTCCCCTTTATTCGATGAATACGCGCTCGGATGTCGCCCTTTCGCATCATCCACCCCGTGCGCGCACTCGAAACTGAACGAACACTGCGAAGTTGGGAAGATTGATTACTTGGCGTTTTACTTTTGCACGGATGAAATCAACGACACAATACCGGCGTTTATGAAAGTACCTTTGCTCGCCATCTGGGCTGCTATATTGTTCAGCGCGATCGCGATTATCGCGGATGTATTCTTTGCGCCCGCGATTCAAGCGATTTCGAAAATGCTCAAACTTCCGGACGACGTTGCCGGGGCGACGTTGTTAGCGTTGGGAGGGTCGGCGCCGGACATTTTTACGCAGTTGGCTGCGATGTGTATCAGCGAGGAGCCGGATTTCAATTTAGCGATGAGCGAATCCGTCGGCGCGGGAATTTACGTCTGTTCGATTTGTAAGGCATTGGCGGTGGTGTTTTCGCCAGGTGGGGGTGGGGTTACTGTGGAAGTGGTGCCATATTTGAGAGATTGCATGCACTACTGCGCGTTGCTATTGATTTCGTACGCCATGTGCTCGTACGGCCAGATTTCCTTCGCGTTTGGGTTCATGTATTTAGGTGTGTACACATTTTACGTGTGCTTCGTGATTCACGGGAAACATTGGGTGGACGATATGATTCCAATGAGCTGGAAAGGGGTTGGTAGCGGTCACAGTAGTCATAGCGGTGGTAAACATAGTAGCGGGATGAAGACGGGGAAGAGTCACGTGTTGGAAGACACGAGCGATGCGGAAGACAATAATAATAACATAGAAATGACACATGGAGTAGTTGGTCACCACGGCGGGGGCGACGACGACGATGATCACGTAGATTTACACAGAATGTATGAAATTACCGACGACGAGGATTCGGACGATGAGTACGTGCATTCGCCGCTAAATTCTCCGAGAGGTGGTGCAGCGAACACAATGCCGATGACGAACAAAAATATGCACAATTTAAACAGCAAGTTTGTGCAAGGGTCGCAACGCAGTGGTAATAGTGGCGTTAGAGCGGCGATTAAGACTCGAAGACATTCCGATGTCTTTTCTTTCGGACAGTATTTTTCTTCCCTCGTTTCGTCTTTTCGAAAATGGTTGTCCATGCAATCCGGAGCGAAGAAATGGTCGGACGATCCAACGACGTGGCTGAGTGGATGGATCATTGTTTTAGTTTCATTGACTATGCCGTCTACTAGTCGTGGTCGCGTGCGCCCGTTACACGCCGCCGTCATCGCATTTGTTGCACCGTTATTCCTCTTATACGCTACGGGCATGTTGGAAATTGTTTTGTTCGGGTTTGATGGCATGGCGAGAAGCTTATTGGAAAAGAAAATGAACGGAAATGCTAACGTTTCAGGACACCACGGTGAATTGCAATTTTCTGCGTACGCTATATTTGCGATATGCTCGATCTGGGCGAAACTCGCATACGCGAGAACGCCCTCGCGAGGCGCCGATCCGAAAACCTCACCAATCATCCTTTTCTGTGCGTTTGTGGTCGGGATCGCCTGGATGCACATTTTAGCCGATGAAGTCGTCTTAATGTTCCAAGCGTTTGGTCACATTTTCGGTATTCAGGAATCGCTTTTGGGTGGTACATTAATGGCTTGGGGAGCGAGCGCAGGCGACTTGGCCGGTATGCTCGCCGTCGCCAGAATTGGACACGCGAAAATGGCCGTGACCGCCTCCTTAGCCTCACCGGGAACGCAACTCGCCGTTGGTTCTGGCATTTCTATCTTAATCGTCCGATTGAGAGGACTTTCAGTTCCTATCAATTTTACGACCCCGATGAGAATGCTCATGCAATATGGCATCGCGATCACCGCGTATTACATATTTTTGGTTTCAGTTGTGCAAAAATTTTCATTCAAGAAAGCGCAAGCGACGAGCATCGCGATTACGTATGTGGTGTTTGTCATTGCCTTCGTCGTCGTCGCCATGCGAGGCACGGAATAACAATGTAAAAAAACTCCAGCGTCTTGCTCTTTGTCTGTCCATGTCGACTTAGTTATTTTCTGAAACTTTTCATCTTCCTTTGTAAGTCCAGCAGTGCTACTATTATTGATACACTTGTCATTATTGGAGGCAGCACTTCTGCACAGATTGCAGAATCACTTGCAATCAAATTTGGTAGCTGTGAAGTACTTAAAGCACAGGAGCGGTGTGATTTTGCCTCTTACTATGGTACACCATATTCAGAAAAAAAATGAGCAAAAAGATACCCAAGAGGCATGGGACCAACAGCTTATGGAAAGCCTCAGACGTTGCCAAGACTGTGTAGAATGCGGATCGAAATATTGGCAATGCTAATATCGCACTCGTATTCTCGAATATATCGGAATTGAGTTTGCTCTAGATGTAGAGTATCCTACATCTACATATGATACAACTCAAGAAAGCATTTTTCTTAACTATTTAAGACATTTTTAGAGTGAAGTGTTGTCCGTTTACTTTAATACAGGTTTGCGTGATGCCAAAATTGCTCAGATATCCAGGCAGATGAAGCCAAATTTAAAAATCTACAGGAGGAATCTTAATTTTACTCTTCAACTTCTTGCTGATACTTTGGGTGTTGACGGTATAGTTTGATTCACAAGTACAGGAGTTAATCCTGATAGACAACCAAGAAAATGGAGAAGTATCACTTCTAATAGAAAGATTCATTTACTCAATTAAATCTCTTTGGGAGTCGCCCATGGTATAGGAGTTAAAACTGTAGATCTATTTCAATTATCTAAAAGAAAGCAATATCGACACTTGAACCGTGATGGAATTCATTGGGGAGAGCCCCAAGAAGCATTTTACACTGAGGTAGCAAATAACGCGCGTGCTCATGAATACGTAATATCCGCATCCGTAAACGTTTGATTTCATTTGTCCATGAAGTATTGTACACGTCTACTTCAGAAGTGGCTCTTGCATTCGATCTAATGCGCGAGTTTTTAACGACCCTCTCGATAAAAATTGAGAAGAGTTGAATATGAGCTATGAGCACTTTTGAAACCTGGAAAATTTATCGCAAACTAGAAGTTTTTTTGAAGCTGTTGCTTTGTGCACGTTCGTTTTGCACGTGTGCGCTTCGTTTTGGAGCTCTTTTTTGTTTTTGAAACCAATTTTTTTTCTATTACACGATGGGAGTTTGACTTGATCAGAAGAGCACACCTTCTTTGTATTCTAAAACGCCATCATACATACGGCGTCAATACGTTCGTTTGTTCATATTCCCTAAACTCTAACCCATCCCATTCCCTCGTACTCTCTTCGCTTCTGGATTGGCAACCCTACCTGCTTTGCGGGTTTCCGGGTTTCGTGACTCTTCTCGAGAGACGCGTTCGCGCTCCGCGCAAACGTTTCGAACCTCGAACAATATCTTACCAAACCTTGACCCAGATGAGACCTCGAGTTCCGTGTTATTTTCTGGGTCCCATCGAGGACAAAGCAAATTCGTCGAGGTTCGGAAGCTCTCTGCCTTCGCACTTTCTCCTCTTCTTCCTTTTCTCTTCTTCTTCTTCTTCTTCTTCTTCTTCGCATATAATCCATCCGTGATGCGAATGCGTCTTCGGCATCAAAGGCAGCACTAAAATCGTTTTCGTTCATGTTTCTCCTCCTCTCGTATTTATCTTTTCTCGCGTTCGATGTTGTGAGTCGCTCGCGGGGTAAATCTCCTTTCTCTTTCTCTTTCTCTTTCTCTTTCTTTTTCTCTTTCTCTTTCCCCTTTCCCCCAATTTTCCCTGTGTTTTTGTGTTTTTTCTTTTTTTGCGACGAAGAAAATAAACGGAGAGAGAGAATACGTAAAAAGCGCGTATTTTCCCGCTTTGAGTTCCTGCGAACGATTTATGAGGTGTATGGGTACATCCGGCCGGTTTCCAGCTCCTTTCTCTCGCGCGCGGTCCCCAGACAACGCGCGCACGTGGAGGGGACAGGGAAGTGATGACGTGTCAAGCTCTCGTGCAAAGTTGGTTTTCTGTTTAGGGTCTCAAATTCTCAGAGAGAAACCGCGATTGGGTACAAAAAAGCGAAAACTAACCGCAATTGGGTACAAATCCTCCATTTTTACCACGCAAAAACAGTAAACATCGATATGCGGCTTCTGTGGCGTTCAGTAGCAAGTACAAAAGCATTTTAGTTAACGAGAATATACAGAGGAATAGCTATGAATCATTTCTTTCAAAATGCTTACATCTAAGAGATCGTTTGTTCTTTATAAGTCCACTGCTGAAGTTTTATTATGAGCACCATTTACAAGTGAAGCACACCAAATCTGAGCACACAGTTGACAACATTGGTCATGTTCGAATTGAGCAAAACTTCGTCAGTCTGCTCAGGATTAATACTAGTTTCGTTCATGTCTGCCTAGATTTGTATTAGGAACGTGTATGCGACGCATATCGATGTTTACTGTTTTTGCGTGGTAAAAATGGAGGATTTGTACCCAATTGCGGTTAGTTTTCGCTTTTTTGTACCCAATCGCGGTTTCTCTCTTAGGGCAGGACACCCCAAACGCGTCAGCAAGCCTGTTTTTCTCGTCAGCAGGAGAGAGAAAAAAAGAGGGACTTTTATTTGGCGTTTTAGTTGGGGAAAAGTAAAGTAGCGAAGAGTCGTTGATATTTATTTTGTTTAGGGTTTGCTGAGTTTTTGGGGTCACAGGAAATTCACAGGAAAAAAAAATTTTCCGCCCAAGACGGGCAACCCAGTCTGAATAAATACAAGATGGTTTCACTCCAGGACTTAAAACCATGACCACTTCGTCATGGCTTTTTGTAAAGTATCTAATACAATGTATTTAGTATCATCAATATCAATGCTAATTTACCTGTGGCAAGTGTACAACTGCTCAAATTTTGCATTTGCTTCAAATTTTGCTGGCAGGGGGTGAAGCAGGTGATAATTTCTTTGTCTTTTACAATAATCGTAGATATAGCGAAGAGATGGAGTCAATTTGTTGTTCTTCGAAGCACTACGCCTATTGGTTACCCTCTTCAAGATTGGCAAGGCACAAAACGGGGTTTAAATTATCACAAAAGAACTAAAGATTATAGAAAAGTTATCTTGGGTTTGGCGGAAAATCGCCTTGCTGTCGTGGATATGTATGACCAGTTACATCAATATGGATTAGAACACCCAGCTACTTGGGAAGATAAACAAAAGTGCGATTCTGCTCACGATGCTTTGCACAGTGGGAGATGTAAAGCTCATATTTCGGGGAATATGTCGAAACAAAAATGTTTAAAGTTACGTAAGCATAGTAGAGAATGCGGAAACTATATTCACATTTCTTGTAAAGAATGCGAAGGAGCTGACGGTGATGGCTTTTTATCAATCTATTTATCAAATGAAAATTTAGGGGATCATTTTTCCAGAGTAAAACCGCGATTGGGAACAACTCCTCCTTAAACGGTCAAAAACAAGTTAGGGTTTATTGGTTTGAGTACTGTTGATATTATTCAGTGCATTACCCTTACCTATGTTTACCAAAGCAACCTTGGCAAGTAAATTCCAAATAAGGACTTCAATTTCTATACAAGTATGTTCCCTGTCATTCTTTCACTATATGGTTAAAAACATATAAATCACAGATGCTCACTCAAAGAATTTGAGACTCGGCATCTCCAACTCGCTCGTGATTTTTTCCATAGCCTGCAAAATTCTTGATTCTAAAAGAGTATTGTGGTTGGAGGCCAGATGGCTAGGCTTTGAGCCCCCTTTTCTCAACCTCTTCTTCTTCCTATCCCATAATTTTCCATCCCAATACCTTGCACCCATTGTGGTGCTGATACCATACACACTAACAGAGCTGCAATAACCACTGAATAAAAGGGTGAAAGTCATTAGCAGACCAGAACTTGGATCTGGGGTAGATACAGAAGGTACTGCCATTCTCAGGATTGCCTCTAACAAGTTGTCTACTCCAGCATTTAAATATCCCCCGAAAGAAATTGTAGGCCATCCTCCCGTCATATTTGGTCTATAGCTATTATATATTAATGCGCTCGGCAGTTGATGAGTTTCTAGATCAGAAGCTAGAAAGCCATACATGTCTTCATTCACAAAAGTGAACTTAAATTTTCGTAATTTTCGGTCGCGTATCCAAACATACGTATTCTTCTCGCCTGCAGCTAACTTATAAGGCGTCAAAGGAACCATAGCTAGTCTGACGACGGTTTCATGAGCATCAATTTCCGTTCCTCGAGGTTTTCGTAAAAGATTATCGCCAAATCCCACAACTGCACATTCCCCCCAACTTCCTGGTTTTATTGAAGGTAAATTTTTCCAAGCTTCACCTTCAAACACTGAGCATTCCTTTATAGCCCCATGTGTGCATTTTTTTACCTGATCGCTAGCTCGGGCATATGACCACCACTTACCGACGTAGTGAACACTACCTTCTTTAATGTTCTCTCTTGTGAAAAAGTTACTTTGACTAGCTCTAATTTTGTTTACCTCAACTTTGATCCTCTCATACAGCGTATCATCAACTCTTTCAAACTTCATACCTCTCCTTTTTCCGTCATGATATTGAGCTAAAAGCTCGCGTCGCCGCACTACTATTGATTCTATTGGCAAATGAGTCGTGTTCTCTAACAAGTTTGCAAGGTAGGAGGTGAAAGGTAAGCTCACAATAAGGCCAATGACTACACTAACAGTTGCCCTCCCAACTCTCTTCAATTCAAGTGGAAATTTTGTACAAAAGAACATCCCTTCTTACCGCCTGTTTCGCTGTTTACTATTTTTTAAATCTGAGGTAAGGTTAGATAAGATAGGGGGATAGGCAGTATATGCTCTCAGATTGACGATTGTAGCAAGTTTTACCGAACGCGCGCGATTTATGCACATCACAGATCACCCAAGCATTAACTCCCACTCCCACTTTTTGTTAGGATGCGTGGAAAATAATTTTTTTCGTTTTTCGCGCAACCCAAAAAATTGGCATTTCGTGATTTCGATTCCACTCTGAGTTCTCGTATGTTCCGCTGCCAGTATCCCAGATAATCACACAGCCGAGAGTCCGACTTGTGGGTAGGAATGTTCTCTATCTGAGGTTTACTTCTCGGAGGTATAGACGTAGAATAGGCATATTATAGAAGGAAACTTGGATTGCTCTTAGGGCAAGTGGTACGGTTCTGTTTTTCTGGTACCTTCAAGAAGAGAACGAAACTGAAGCTAAATTTGCACAAATAACTTTGCACGTTAACAAAAGAGTTTTCATAGTAGTATAAGATGCCACCTAAGGCGCGACTCGGAGAGGGATGCGACTTTAGGGAAGACCATGAATTCACTGCTTAGATGGTACAAAATGTGTTCCTCTTCGTTTTCGTGCAGATATTATGTATATTTGCCAGTGAGTGCACTTCAGAACCTGCTCCTGAGCAACTCCACGATGGTGTTCTCGGCAACACGGAAATTTGTCCATACTGGACCAAGGAGAGAGCCCGCAGTTGTGTGAAACAGCAGAATTTGTACGTCAAACCTGTTTCTGGGTTCGGTAATAAATTGAATGGTGTTCTTCAGGGATACTTGATAGCACATATACTCAATCGCTGCTTAGTTATTGACTGGAGCTATGATGAACTATTATCAACATCTTTACATAGTACCAGGAAGATGTTGGAAATGAAGCGTAAAGGCAAGACAGTTCGTTTTCCACGTGGTTGGAAAGGAGTTAAGAAGATGATTGCAATGCGTGGAAGGAAACCCAAAATTTTGAAGTTACAAGTTGGATTCAGAGATCATTTCTGTACAACTATTCGCTCCAACGACGCAGAACTAGGTTTGCCAAAACAATTATTGAAAAACATGAGAAAGGAAAGAACTTTGTGTGTGTTTCTTGAAGGCTGTATATTGCAGAACTTCCTACGGCCAAACCAAGAGCTGAGCAGGGCTATCAGAGAAGTAGAGAAATCTTGGCTAAAAAATGAAAGTGTCTCTATTGCGATTCAAGTTCGTATGGGAGATTATACCAGTATTAGTCCAGAAGAACAACACATTCTAAATACTACTTATGATGAACGAATACCATATCACATCTTAGATCTCTTCTGGGATACTGCGAAGGAGCAAGCTGAAAAGGAAGTCCAAAAGCGTGGTATGAAATATGCGTCATTTTTCATTGCAACAGACAGTGCGCTTGTGCGCGAGTATGCAAGATGGGCATTTCGTGAGCAGAATCTTCACTTTACCAGCGGTAAATTTCGCCACTCAGATTTGGATGGATTAGACAGAGAGACAAACTTGAAAATGCTTGCAGACTGGTATCTAATTTCTCGGGCGGACTTAGTTATACAGGGTCCGTGGAGTACTTATGTGGAAAAAGCTCTTTTGAATTCTTCTAAGAAGCAGCAAATATTTCGATGCCACAATCTCAATGGAGAGACCAAATATATGAATATAAGTATGGTTTCATATAAAGATGATTGGGGCTGTTTCATAAATATTTTGCAAGACACTTCTAAAGGCCCCAGAGCCGTTGATCATTGAAGCTTCACTGCATAACTGTAGCTCCTTGTGCAAGCAATTTCTAATTGCAATATGTGAATCACTTGCAATGGGATAAATTTCAAATGACGCCTAGATAATGGAAAACAAGTAGCTTATCTTATATGGTGGCAAAATGAACAGCTGGAGTGAAAGCAGTAAAAAATAAAGTGAGCGGGATGAATTATTTGATTTTCCTTCAAGAAATTTGCTGATATGTGCTGGTGCGCACTAATTCCATGACAGTCGCTGTTCCAGCCTGAAGCAACGCTATTCTACTACAAATTCTGATTGACTGGGTGCGAGAGTCTAGGTTTTGATTCATATTTTTTCTCGCAAACTTGGTTTTTGACTGCTGGAACCATGCTCGAAATAACATAGAGAGGTTGCAGTACAACTCAGAAAACAACAGTTACGAGTATCTTTTCCGGAATTTCCAAATCCTACATGCTCAAAAAAGGTTACTTTTCACTCTTTCAAACGTGCCTTCTCGAGGTCGAAAAATTTCGAAAAAACAATGAACCTGCCACATGTTTGAATAGTTCCAACTAGTAAAAATATAGAGGCTTAGCTGATAGCGTAAAGCTGCGATAAAAGTTAAACCTCCAAAGGAATTTTCAATTTAAGGCTAGTTCCCATACGAGATATGTTATTCTTATGAACGAGGATAAATTTCGTTAAAATATCTAGCTTTCTTAAGGGTTTGTAAGCTATGCAATGATAGCTATTCTAGCTATTAGCGCATAAGGCTCGCCTATATTTTTTACCATAATGGGATAAAGTTTTCCACTAAATTTTACTATGGGCATATAAATTAGCGGAAGGTGCTTTTCCCCCCAAAACTCCCCTAAAAAAATAGGGCCGAGTCCTTAAACAGTTTTTTTGGCCACAACACACCTTTAAATTGTAGTTTGGAGAGGAGAAAATGGTTAGGGGAGTGTTGAAAAGTCAGAGAGATTTAGCGCTATCGTTATCCTAAAAAAGTCAATTAAAAGAAGCGATGCGCGTATCGATGATCGTTATAGAGTAGACCTCGCGATTAATTGCTTATATTTGTGTCCACCGTTTGAATTCATGTCTCGGACAGTCTCAAGTTGAAAACCTCGAATATTCTTCAAGAATCTATGGCGCTATTCTGGTTCATTTACCTTCTCGGGAGACTTATTCTGACCAGTGCTTACGGGTGTGATAGTGACCTTGTCAAGGCCTTAAGTTTAGGAGACATTAATCCGATGGGTGCAATAGCGGCAGCCAAGGCTCACAACCAGCAAACTCAATTCTTCGAAAAAGGCTGTAAGAAGCATTTTTCAAAAATTGTAAAAAAAGGACTACCTCAAGCACAGGAACACTCTCCTTCATGCGAGGCATGGAACAGAATTCTGGTTTACGCTCTACCACTCTTTCAAAGTTCGTTATCCCAGATCAATTTTTGTTATGACTACTCGAGGTCTTGATTCTTGGCTGAATTCAACGGAGATATTGATGAAACTGTGGGAAGGTAAGATGGATGTAGTGCGCATAAAGTTCATCAGAAATTTTTTAAGGCAGGTAGTAAATCAGGTTGGGGTTGTGAAAAGTATGCTGCTGCTTGGTTCCGCCACACATACGCAGTTATAGAGTATTTTGGAGATCATGTGCTGCTCCTTCCCACTGAGTTTTCTGATTCGGACAAGATCAAAGCGCTTTCGGGATTCACTGGCTGTCAGCCAAAGTACAATTCATATGCACATTTTCGTGTCTCGCACCACTCTAGCACGTTCAATACCATAAAACAGTTCAGTTATAAATGTTTGAAGTATCCCAAGAAATGTGGTTTTCAGGCCCTTCCCACAAAAAAATTCTCGATCACCAGTGAAGTACTGAAGTTTCTTTTTTATTCTGAAGATCTTTCTTTCCGTCGTGAGTCATTGTTGAGCATTAAAAAACAGATTTACGGATTTTAGAGGGTGTTTCTAACAACAAGGATCAAAGAGAGCAGGTGCTCAAGTGCGTGAATCTCAAGTGTGGTTGGATCTGAAATTTTACAAGGTTTAGTTTAGTTACTCTTCGTAATGAAACCGAATATTAACACTGATAATAAACTCAGTGTTTTGCACGTAAATAAAGCAAACCACACCCACAATTTCCCAGATGTTCATGTGTAGTTTCAAAATTTGCTGTATATTAGCTGATCAGAAGGGTCAAAAGATTTCGGGTGAATTGTGCTTAACAGGCGTTTGCCCGGTAAATATTATTACAAATATATCTATGTTATCCCCTGAATCCTATTCCGAGTTCAGCATTATTATTCAAACGTACTTGTCTCATCAACAAGCTATGAGCTTTTGAAGTGTTCGTTCAGGTCTCTTGTTCAGTGAACTTCCATTCTCTATATTTTTATCTATGCCTCGACCGTATTTCTTTCTAGTGTTGACAACAGCTTCTTCGCCAAAAATGTAGTGCCATATCGCCTCCCAGAAATGAATTAAGTCCCAGCCAGAATTTCTTCCGTGTGGAGCACGATGATAATTTTTTTGGGGATCTGTCATCTGCCTAAGAATGATTTCATAAAGTTCCCGAGGTCTAGCTTTTATTCTTTGACGAGATACAATAAATTGAGCGCAGCACTTCTCTTTAAACCCACCTTTTGGCATGACACCAAGGTATGGTTCAACAAGCCTCCAATACTTTCTGATTATATTATAATATCTCTGTGCACCCTTAATTGGTTTCCAAGCATCGTCTTCAAAAGCGTTCAAACTTGCGTATTCAAATTTTCCCAAGCACACATGTCTCAACATATATGACATTCTGTAGCCTTCTTGGTGCCATGCCTTCTCATGTCCATGTACGAAGGCAACATTTTTCGGTAGATGATCCCAAAAGATCAGAATGAATCGTATGTATGATGCAATTTCCTGACCGATGTTACCCCATGGTTCACTTGCAAAACCATAACCTTTTTCCTTTGTAGAAATAAAAACAGGCCAGGGCTGCAAATTTATCCAGTCGAGCGAATAGCGAGGTGGGGAGTTGTGACTTGTTCCCACCACAATTAATTGCTGACTTTCAAGTAGATAACTGCTTGAGTAGAAAATTCGTTCAAAACTTTCTTCTCGCATTCGTAGCACATCAAAATAAACTGTTGCATTTTTTACTCCCAGTGAACTTGATGAACTAATTCCATTCAACTTTTGTTTTCTCTCTTCAACGCATGCAGACTTTGAGCATAAATCAGTGTTACACCATAATTCTCCATGTAAATTTGAAGAAAATTGTGAAGTGTGAGTAAATTGTTCCATTGAAGAATTTCCCCTGCTTAAACCTTCAATACCTCGTCTTTGAAACAAGGGTATACCATGACAGGAGTCCAAAGCAATTTCAGTTGATAGAAAAGCAAACAGAAAAGCAAAGTGTAATTGTTTAGCCCAGGAGCTTAGATCCCCTCCTGAATACATTCAGCCCTTAAACTCGAAGTTAATCGAGTCTTTCGATGGTTTCCTCTTCGAAAATGACTTGACCTTTCGCTGTACTTCTCTCTAGAAGCCAATACTTGGGCCACCTACAGTGGTGGGTTATTTTTTTGTTAGTTAACTCTAGTTGCTTTTAGTCCCCTTTGCTTTTCACTGATGGCGTTTGACATACCTTTTCTATGCTCCTATGCTCCTCTCTTTCTCCAAAACACAAATGACTTAAGCTTCATGGATAGCTCAGTTCCTTCTCGCTCCCCTCTTCAGAGGGATGTCTCCGTTCTTATATTATACGGAACGTATTGGGTCGTGGCAATTGTGGCTCATCATCGAAAGAGAGGAATGAGGAGACAGGAGAGGGACAAAGATTTGAATGAAAATAGGGTGCTTTCGCAAAAAAAAAAGTGAATTTTTTTAGTGAAAATTTTTACCAAATTTTTACCAAAAAATTCCAGGAATTAAGGTAAAAAAAAGGAGTCGCAAATGTGCTCTCTCGAAGGCAAAAAGTACTTTCGCAAAAAACACATTTCCTTTTTTTTTTAGAACCAAAATTCCTTCCCTCCTCATTTTTGAATTTTCCCGTTACCGTTTTTCTTTCGAAGGAAGAGTCTCTCTTTTGCGTAGTTGTAAAAGCACTGAAACTCCACACGACGCCATGGCGGGGCAGAGAAAAGGATCAATGAAAAAAAATAATTAGGTATCAAATAGTTTCAACGTATTTTCTACACGGTGCGTTCATACTATTGTCTAGAGTAGTTTTTTCCTCAGTTCTTTTGTGGGCGAGCCAGATATTTTTGGTTCCAAATGTGCTCTATTTGCAGCTCGTGTTCATGAAAACAGAAATTGTGACTATTTCACTTTAGCGTGATTTTGAATTCTTTTACCATTTAATCGACACGCATATGTAAGCCTCCTTCTTCATTCTGCTCAAGTTCTGAGATAAGCATAATATCCTTGTGACTTAATTTAAAATTTAAAATGTTGAGATTTTCTTGCTGGTGTTCAAAAGTTGTGCTTGATGTAAGAACGTTCACTTCACGCTCTATTATCCAACGTTGAAATATTTGTAGAGGAGATTTTCCGTATTTGTTTGAAATATCTTTAAGTACATTCATCCTTGCACTTTCTGGTTTTTCATCTAAAAAAGCTCGGGCTGAGCTAAATGAAGTCAAAAGAATTCCGTTAGCCATATTATGCGTCCACCAATCCTCATTGTGATAGAAAGGAGTAAAATTAATCTGATTAACTGAAGGAAGGATTTCTGCTGCCTCGAGAATATTATCCAGGTGTTCAGGAGAAAAGTTTGATACACCGAGAGCACGAACCCGTCCTTCTTTATAGAGAATTTCCATTGCCCTCCACACCTCTCTTCTTCGAATTTTATTAGTTAATTTAGGTTCAAAATTATGCTGATTTTTGCGGCATCTATTTAATTGAGCTTTTGTGAACCCAGGGATGTGAATCATGTATAAATCGACATAGTCCATGTCCAATTGACGAATTGTTTCATTAAATGCTTTTATCGTTGAATCATAATCCATTTCACAAGTATTTCTGTTAGGCATGTATTTTGCTGTTATGAAAATTTCATTCCTATGAACTCCAGAATATTTAATTCCTTCACTTATATACTGTTCTGTTCCATAGTAATTGCTTGTGTCAATGTGCCGGAATCCTGAATTTAATGCATCCTTCACATACCTGGCAACATCTTTAACCCGGCTCTTCATATCTTGAGCTACTCCAAATCCTAATTTCGGGTGTCGATTGAAATATTTTATTATATTTTTTTCTCGCGCTGCTAGAATTTTTTTTTCATGTTGCAGACGTAATTTCATGTAATTACTGCTCTTCTTCCAATTAAATATAATCGCTTGACGGTTGAAAGGGCAGCACAAGTTTTGACAAACATCAGGAGCGCTATGAAAACTATTTTTTCCGGTCGCAAACGCGTATCCCGAATTTTTTTCATAAGGAATTTTATATGTACATTCAGATTTATTCACACGCATCCAATGTCCGTGTCTTTCTCGTTCACCATAAAATGTTTTAGCTTCAACTGCATCATGGAAACATGTTCCATAATAATCTTTGCCTTCGGATTCGTTCGGAAAATAAATTTGAAGCGTAACAAGAAATACGCCATCCGAATGAATGTTCCCATTGATACTCGTGAACTCAGAATAACTTTCGTGGAAAATGCGAGATAAACGCTCATATGCAGTTCTTCCATAGTATGGTAAACCAAGTTTCTGAAAAAGTCTCCTTTCAAAGCTTTCAGAAAAAAAAGATCCATGCATCATCCTCAGGGAATGTAAAGAATCGTCTGACATTGTTCGCACATGTGATTTAAAATTTATAGGTAGATGATTCACATCTTGTAATTCCTTGGGAACAACATCTTTCTTTTTACCATACAAAAGACTCCACAGTTCTGATTGACAGTAACATGGGTGACTACTCAAACTTTTTATACTTGTTATATTGACATGAGGATCATGTAAAAAAATATCATTCTTACATCTCTTACGATGCAGAATGTCACAATTACTTTGAAAAGACTTCGAATAGCATCTTGCCTTTTCTCCAATAAGACTTGTGATTGAGCCAAACATTTCGTCTCTTGTTGGAAATATTATACTCTCATAAACAACTTGTGGTAAAATCCCACAGAGAAGTTGGATGTTAAACGGTTTATAAATTGTTTTAACATTTTCCAATCGTTTCAAAGCATGGGTTAGCACATCAAAAGAGTTCACTTTATTAACTTTCGTTTCCCTGTACGTCTCTGGAGGTAATTTCGGGCAATCAAGGTTCCAAATGATTTGTTTTCCTGGTATTGGACTTGTGTTCTTTCTTCGTACCACTGTGTATTCTTCATGATACATGTGACCTTGTCCTTCAATGTATTTCCATAGCACGGTGAAAAGTATACTTTGAGCTGCATTTACAGCAAGACGTGTTTTAATTCCGCGGGCAAAAATCCCAATCAAGCCATCTTTATGCAGTACTTCTCCTATTGCCATTTTATACCCCATTTTCGACTTAACTTGGGTGATAGTTTTCACAACACGAATACTATTTGTGCAAACATCGCTAACAATACTTGAGCAACATCCAATTAGAGCTTCACGATATAAGACTCGTGCACCATCTCCAAATTTAGGCACGTGTATTTGCATAACATTATATGTAGTGAACCAAGGATAAGAACCAGCCCAGTTGGAAAGCAAAATCGCTAAACTACCGGACCAAAAAATCGTAAACCCTTCACGTTTACCACGTTTTAACGAAAAGATCAGACCATTATTACCATGCACTTGCATATTTGTTTTTAAAAAGTCAATAGGGGTCATAAATACCCTCCATAGTGAGGATAGTAGGGTAGTTGTAGCAGTTTGAACAAACACATTAATTTTACTTTCTCGAAAATACACCGAACCAGCTGAATTCGCACCGATATCCCCAAACCTTGACAGGGGATTCTGCACTAAAGCATAAGCCAAACCACGATATAGACGCATCAGACCGCCTTCATTCCAAAGTCTTATAAGAATCGTTGAAAAGTCCCCGCCATTTGCATACTGTACATTCATTACTGTTCGTGCCCACATAAAACATAGAACTTGTAGAAAGCCCG
>JACLAA010003397.1_pt1 | contig 44173 bp, 29 predicted proteins | sample 8027891 | NCBI WGS metagenome assembly JACLAA01 (sample SAMN15724900, study PRJNA655200) | protist metagenome | isolation source: fluorescence activated cell sorting (FACS) single amplified genomes of... | place: Spain: Blaines Bay Microbial Observatory, Mediterranean Sea | collected 2016-01-19 | reverse complement strand
GCGTGCCTCCACTTCAACGTTTTTCTGTGTGTCGATAATTAAAATTAGTATTCCTCCCACAGAAGAACTCACAAAAGGTCTCTCTGGTGAAAGCAAAAAGGAATCAAAAGGTCGCGCCCCAAAAAAATATCTTGGCCTTTTAATTGCACCCTTTCAGAGACGCCTCGTCGAGCGTCTTTTGTCGTCGTGCACGTCCCCACTTTTTTCTCACCCCTCGACGTGCACCACCCGAGTATTTGTGCTCGAGGTTTCGGGACGCGACACCGGAGATCGTCGTCGACGCCGAAGCGGGAAGCACTCTTTTTCGTCGAAGAGCGAGCGCCGATTCGACGGAGGAAAGGGGGAGAATTAAACAACGGACGACACGATGAGTGCGCTGACGTGCATAAACATCACCCCAAAGTTCGTGCGGATACGCCGAGGCGTTGCATCGTCGTCTTCCAAGAGCAGCGTGTTTTTGTCCGTCCGTCTTGATGACGGACGACGCGCACGACTTTGGACGAACGAGACGACGGCGCAGCGCCTCCGGTTGCAGAAAATTGGGTCTCCGTGGGGAAAATTGAATCGCCATTATCTTGCAAGTCGTCGACCGTGCGCGACGACGAGCGGGTGGTCGTCGAACGAGAACGGGGAACGAAGAACAAAGCTAGGAGCGATCAGCGATCCATCCTCGCAAACTCCATCGTCGTCGTCGCCGCAGGGTATACGCGACGACGAGAAAGCAGAGACGGTTCTGAACGGGGAAAACTTCTCAGAACAGACGGTCGCGACGCCGTCGGATGGACCAATCGATGTGCTTCACGCGTCGTCGAAGCAAACGAAGAGTTGGCAAGCGGTGAGAAGAGCAGTGACAACAGGACCGGTGCAATCGAACGCGTTGATTGGCGGCACGCCTTTGATTGACGTGACGAACGTGTTGAGTTTAAACCCGACAAACGTGAAGATTTACGCGAAATGTGAATACATGAACCCATCAGGGAGCATTAAGGATCGAATTGCGAGTTATATCTTGCAAGCTGCCATTGATTCCGGGGATTTGAAGGAAGGGATGACGGTCGTCGCGGCGACGAGCGGGAACACGGGGAGCGCCATCGCCGCGGCGTGCGCTATTCGAGGGTTCGATTATATCGTCATCACGAATAAGAAATGTTCGATCGAGAAAATCGATAGCATGAGAGCATACGGCGGGAAAGTTATTGTTGCTGAAAGTGGAGTGCCGGCGGACCATCCCGAGCATTATCAAAATATCGAGAACACGATGGTGGCGGAAAATCCTGGGAAGTATTATGGCGTGAATCAGTACGACAACTTGAACAACGCATTGGCGTACGAGGCGACCTTAGGACCGGAAATTATTGCACAAACGAAAGGATTGATTACACACTTTGTTGCGGGTTCGAGTACTGGCGGGACGTTGACTGGTACGAGTCGGTATTTGAAGGCAGTGAACCCGGAGATCAAGTCCGTATTGGCCGATCCAAGAGGTTCGGTGTTGTGGGATAATTTCGTCAACGATGTTCCGGAAAACGATTTAGTCGTTGGTAAGTGGGAGATTGAAGGCGTCGGGAAAGATTCTATTCCAGGTGTCTTATCGTGGGACGTCGTCGATGGCGCGCAAAGAGGCGACGACGCGTCGAGCTTTTATACCTGTAGGAAAGTCGCGAAAGAATTAGGTGTTTTAGTTGGAGGCTCCGCTGGGTTGAATTTACACGCCTGCGCAGTGTTGAGTGGTAAAATAGACCAAGGTGTCATCGTGACCGTCTTGCCAGACTCTGGCGTGAAATACTTGTCCAAGATTTACAACGACGATTGGATGAATGAGAAAGGATTCACCGGTAAAGAAAAGAAACCGGAGGATGGGGAAATCTATTGGCGTCCAGGAGCGACCTATCCGTGCGCGAACGAAAAGTCCACGAGGATGTTTCCGAAAAATAATTGCTCTTTAAAAGACGACACGAGAAAGCGGTGCAACGACGACGAGATGGACCCAAGAGAACAATCAGAAGCGGAGTTGAGATTCTTGGAAGAGACGGCGGCGAGAATGGTTGAGTACCATCGTCAATCCGTGAAAATTGGCGAGGAACCGGTGGTGTTGATGCACAATCCAGAAACCATTCGAGCGATGTTTAGCGAAGCTGGCGTTGGGATGGACTTTGAACACCAAGAACCCTCTTGGGACGAGCAACAGTTGAGAGACGCATTGACGACGATCTTACAAACGTCGGTGCGCTCGTCGTCACCATTGTTTTTGAACCAATTGTACTCCGGAGTCGATCCGGTTGCGTTAGCCGGCGAATGGGTTTCCTCGGCGTTGAATTCGAACGTGCATACGTTCGAGGTCGCGCCTGCTTTGACGGAGATTGAGAAATCGTGCTTGGAGAAAGTCGCGCGGTGTTGGTTGAAAACCAAAGCCGGCGTTGAGACGCCAGAACACGACGGTATATTCGTCCCGGGTGGATCGATATCGATTTTATATTCCCTTTTGTTAGCCAGAGATGTTGTGGATTCCTCCATTCGCAAAGCTGGCATGGATAGAACGAGGAAGTTGGTGGCGTTTTGCAGCGAAAACGCGCACTATTCGTACAAAAAGTCCGCCATCGTCACCGGCTTAGGCGAAGAAAACTTGGTCGCAGTGAAGTGTTTACCGAACGGCGCCATGGACCCGGGTGCTTTACGCGCGGCGATTGCCTCGGCCATCTCGGCTGGAAAAACGCCGTTTTACGTCGGCACGACCGCAGGTACCACTGTTTTAGGCGCCTTTGATCAGTTTAATGAAATATTTGACGTCGTCGACAAGTTTCAAAATGCCAATGGGAAATCGCAACGCATTTGGACCCACATCGACGGTGCGTGGGGTGGAGGCGCCATGATTTCCAAGGAACACGATCATCTCATGGACGGCGCTGAACGTTCGGACTCCTTTTCATGGAATCCGCACAAAATGCTCGGCATTCCTTTGCAATGCTCGGTGTTCGTGTGCAAGCACGCCGGCTCTTTATCCAAAGCGAACAGCGTCAGGGCGGAATACCTTTTCCAGCCGGACAAGAACAACTCCGGCGCGGACTTGGGCGACCGCACCATTCAATGTGGACGCAAAGCAGACGCCGTGAAGTTATGGCTTACGTGGAAATTGCGCGGCGACGAAGGTTTCGCCAAGTGCATCGATCGGTCGTTCCATCTCGCGAAATTCGTCCAACTCGAAGTTGAAAACTCAGGCGGTAAATTCATCTCGGTCCAACCGGCGCAATGCGCCAACATCGGATTCTGGTACGTCCCCCCGCGCTTGCGCCCATTCGACCGCAGAACTGCGACAAAAGAAGACTGGGCCGAACTTGGTTACGTCGTACCAAAGATAAAGGACGCCATGCAAAGAGCTGGCGACGCCATGATTGGCTTCCAACCCATCGCCAGCATGGGATACGTCAACTTTTTCCGATTGGTTTTACCAAATCCGAGGCACATCACGGAGATGGATTTGAGAGCGATGCTGGATCGCATGGATGTCTACGGTCAAGAGTTTTAACGTTAAACTCAAAGAAAGAATCACTACTATTATAAAAGATCGAGAAGGGAATTCTTTGCAAGCACGGAGGGTGGCATGTTTGTAAATACGAAAAGGCAGCGAACGCGTTTTTTAGCAAGACTGGGGGTGGGGGATCCAGAGGATACACAAAATAAAAAAGCATATGCGTACACGTAATGGAAAGTACTCGAGCTCTGATGACCGCGTATTGTATTTAATTTTATTTATGAATACCTGCGCTCGAAAAAATCTTTTCCGAATAAATACCTCACTTTTCAATATATCGCTGAAAGGGGATCTCCCTTTTCTTTTCGTTGCATATATATTTTACGACTATTTTGGCGAAGCGACTTTTATCGCTTTCAGCGCCTCCAACGCTTTTTTAGGTCCCTCATTTTTCAACACGCGTCTTGATAGATGAGAAATGTACGTCATAGCTAAAATCATCGACATCAGTAAAGCGGATCCCATGAGTAAGCCTCCAACTTGATTTATTCCAAGCGTGACCTCGGGCGGAGCATTGGCCGTTGCCGTACAAGATTCGGTGAAATATTTTTTATGAATTGTCTCCAGATACCCTTCCTCTTCGAGTTGCATCAAAATAGCATCAAAAATCCAATTATAATCGGCTCTGCAATTGTCATACGAAGTGATGAACCCACCTCCAGATTTTACAACGGTTTGGGTTATGACGACATCACAATTATTCTCAGCGAGTCTCTCGGCGTCGATTTTTGGAATAATCAGCGCTTTTGCATCGCCTGTCATTAAACTTCCCAAGTCCGTTGTTTGCAAAATATCGCCTCTCGGAGTACTTGTGTCCAATGGTATATAACCAAATTTACTTTTAAATCTTTCGATAAGCGGGTCAGAATTGAACATCATCGCTGCACCATGTGCGGCGCTTAAATCCGCCAAAGTGTTGATTGGTACTCGCGCATTTTGCTGATCAATTATAACCGCCGCCAGTGTTGCGGTATAAAGTGCTATGAAGCACAAAGTAGAAAAACCCCACACAGACATTAAACATTTTCCGAGTATTTTCTTTGGCTCGGGGTCGAATCCACCAGTGAATCGCTCCCAAGAGAGCCAAATTGCATTGACTCCTGTGGCAATCCAGGTATCTTTCCTGTTTACTGGGTCCTCGTATTCAATGAACAAAAAAGTTAACGCGTGAAATATAACTAAACACACAAACGCGATCCAAACTTCAACCGTGAATGGTTTGAACATCAAAGTCATCATCACTTTTCCGGCGTCAGATAATTTTCTCACTGCTAAAACACGAGAAACATCGACGTGATAATACCCGCAGGCCAAGCCCAAATGTCTTCGCTCCATGTTATCTGTCCACCAATTCGTGCCAACGTCGTAATCATTCATAAAATTCAAAGCCAATTCCGTGTAAGTTTCGTTATTCTCCCCGGAAACGTCTCGGTGTAACGTCCAATTTACTGCAAAGCCACCAATTTCAGCAACTTTCATGAAAGTCTCGTAATTCAACCCAGAGAGTCCTCCTTCCTCAACACAACTGTTGGTACAAACGATGTCCGGGTACGGTCTGTTGTATTGTGGCGTAGGGAAATCTTCAATGTAGACGTACCCTGGATCCCAGTGACTGATGACGTTTAACGTTTTTCCTTCCAATCGTCTTTTCATCTCGTTCCCGAGCGTGTCTGTCACGGATGAGATCCCTTCCAAGATATTCAGCTCGCACGTATCGTTTACGCTGAGCATCGCGTTTGCGCGTAAAAAGAAGTGCGTTGCCAAGGCTTGAAAGAATACTAACGCGACCATACTTCCTCTCGCTACCGATGCTTTCGTCTTCACGTTTGGAACCAATTTCCCCAATTATTGTTTTTTTGGTAAAAATGGTGCTATCTGTGGAATAATTTGAAATGAGATAAATACACAGAAATTTTATAGATATCGCCAGACGCTTGGGGGACATCCCCCAGCTCTTTTCCTTTTATTTTTATTTCAAATTTTTCGTCAACCGAACGGTAATCGGCGACGGAGTAGTAATGGAACTCGCACAGCTTTTCAGGGAAAACGCGACTTTTGGAAAAAAACGCGGATCTAAATCGGGACTCTATTCTTTACTTACGAGTGTTGCTGAAGGCAACTTCCGTTGATTAAGATGATTAACGAACAAGAAGAAGTGCGAACACTTCTTCTTACCGCGCAGGATTACGAATACTTGTTGTGAATGTACCGTTTTACGCGTTTTGGAAGTGAGGTCAGCGTTTCGTTTCCAAAAAGAGAGGGAAGAAACAAACCAAACGGACGGCAACAAAAAAATCTGGCGATTTTTGAAGACGAAAAACCGTCCAGAGAATGGCAAACCCATTTTTTAAAGAAAAGAACTGAAGACCCCGAAGGCTCGCCAGTTTCTTTTTTGTACACGCATAACATATAATGTAAACAGGTCTTCAGGGTGTTCAGTGGTAGTACGAAGGTACACATTATCAAACCAAAAGACGGCTGAAGACAGGTCTTCAGGCCGAAAACAATACTTTGAACGCACCGTGTAGAAAAATACGTTGAAACTATTTGATACCTAATTATTTTTTGTGCTTTTTCGCCGATTTCTTTTTCAGCTCGCGCACTTCTTTTTGGACGCGCTTCAACATAGGGTGCGCACATATCGTTCGCTCGATTATGCCTTTCGCAGGCTGAGCGACGCGTTTCTTAACTTTGGATTTCTTGGGAGCCATATTTTTCTGGTACTTTAGCCTGAGAAAAAAATTCAAAAATACCAGGACAACACGCCGATAATCTTCGCGAAATAAAATGTTGGTATGATGTATATGAACACCACATAAAAAATCTTTTTGGCGAGCTGTTTTTCTCGGAAGAGATTTTTGGGTGTAGATCACAATTCCTAGTAAGTTGCACTTTCGCGTGTCGGTTTAGGTGAAGTTTATTGGATAAAGTAGAGGAATCGCTCCTGGAATCGCTTTCTTACGTTCGCGATGTACGTTCTTTCTCGTTTCTTGTTTCGCGTGCGCGTTTTTTTATTTGGAAAGAAACAAAAATATAATTGCTGACTACACAATTGTCGAATCAAGACGCGAGAAAAAAAGTCTCGAGATTCCTCCCTCTGTGTTGAATTAAGTCCTCTGAGTCGAAGGTCTTTTACCCTCTTAACTCGTCACATCTTGCGGCGATACTTTTTAACTTCAGTTCTCCTTTCTTGAATTTTTTACGTCCGCTTCGCAAAAACGCGCGCTATTATACTATACTAACTCTGTCTGACCTAATTAAATGAATTCAGAAAAAACACAGGCAAACTCGAAGAAGAAATTAAATTAAATTAAAATGAGTGCTGGTGGAAAAGATCCAGAATCTGCGCGAAATGCAGAACAAATTGACATCAAAAGACTTCCTCCTAAGATCCAAAAAGTTCTGGACAAATACGATGTCGACGGTGACGGTACGATTACAGCTGCTGAATTTGTTATTGCAATGGAACAACATGAAGCGACAAAAGACTCACTCGCGAAGCAAAAAAAAATTGTATTTTGGTTGCTTTTCGTGGTGGTACCAACCGCTTTGGTATTCGTCGGTGTGTCTTTTGGAGTTGTTTACTCGGCGATCGAGTACGCCAAGGAGGCAAAAGTGGACTCAGGTTCGATATATACGTCATCGACTGACAATCAGCCCATTGGGACGGCGGATGTGCGGTATCAAGCGATGTCGTCGGAGAACATTGGTGACTCAGTACTGCATGACATCAAGGAGGTGACGTTCGACATCGACGGCATGCGGACGTTTTCGCGCGTCGATTCGGTCGTTCGGTTGCCCAGAGACCCGACGGTGCATGTGGACTTGACTAAAGGGCCACTCGGTATTGTTACGCCAGATGCCTACCTTGTCGTTAAGGGGCAAGAGCTTGAAGTTGAAGAGGATTCGGAGTTGATCACGAAGATCATGAAGATGAGAGGCATCGACTCGACGAACAGCAAGCGGCGAAGATTACTGGCTCGTGGTGGTGGTGGTAATATGAAGATTTTTGGTAGACCTGGCCAAACTATGGGAGGCTCTCCAAGTCTATCGGGAGGTGATGGGGGTAATGATAACTGTGCATACGAACGTGTTTGTCCTGCCTCTCCCAGTCCGCCACCTCCAAGCCCGCCAAGTCCGCCAAGTCCTCCGCCAAGTCCGCCAAATCCACCACCTCCGCCAGAGTCACCGGGTACCACCAATATTGTGATCGATGGTGCATGTACCGATGGCAAATTCTACCTCTCTCCTGATGAAAAGTATGTCCGGCTGTTGGCAGATGTGCCAGATGTCTCAGCGTTTGCCATAACATATGATGCATCATCGAAATCCGATAGTGATGTTCGTACCTTTACTGAGAATGTGCTGACTGAGCTCTATCCAGTTGGCTTGGAGATATTGCATCAATATGGTGTGGCAAAGGGTGTAGGACGTGATGGTGGTATTGTTAAATGCTTGGAGGACTGGCGAGTCGAGACCTCAACGGCTGCAAAAATTGCAGGTGGTTTGGCCTTGGCCATCCATGAGTGCGGCCATGGAGTGGACTCAGCCGGTAGAGACGGCGCTAATAACTACTACTTATACTCTTACAATTCAACGGCTGGAGCATCCGTGTTGCCCTTATTGTTGAAGCCTGACAAGATGGCAGGCGTGGACTGCGGGACTTGGAGCAAGGACGGCTATGCGCCTGCACGATCGACACTGCTGAACGATACTTATAACTACCTTCGTCCGCCATGTGAGGTTGTTGGCAGTAATCCTTATGGCACCGAATCAAAAATTACGCAGTCCAAAGAAAGTGGTAATGGCCCCTACGGATGTGACAGTACCTACAGTATGATCTACCTGGAAGGTGACCCTTACGATGGTCAATGCTCCAGTGGCAGTCAGGGTTACAATATGCTCTTTGAGGAGACTGTGCAGTATATCCATTCTATGGCCACCCAGTTTTACGTTCGTAAGCTCACTGGATCCACGGGTTACGGATCTTCCAGGCATGCTACATTAATGTGGTTGTGGTGGAACCAGCGCTATATCCGACGCCTGCGTGTGGACTTCAATGACGACACTAATGGTAATCTCTACGACAAGTACATCCTGGGTTCGGTTGTGGGCTACGAAAACTTTGCTACTGAATGGCGTGAGGCGATTCTATCCGTGTGGGGACGGGCATGGCTCTATCTCGCAACCGATCTTCCTGGTCAGCAAGAGGAGGTGGACAAATTGTTACCTCTTGTGAAGGACGAGACACTTCTCGGTGAGATCCAGCGCATCCGCGAAGCTCACGGCTGCAACATCGCGGATAGATGGGACGCATCTGCCGCACAGCTTGCAGGATCACAGTAAACAATGCACTCGGTGTAATTATTGAGATGCCCCTCTCGCAAACTCCCAAGACTCCGAGTACCCAGGCAAAACCTTTTCAACTGTTTTTTATTGACATTGCGCCCCCCTGAAGACCCCGAAGGTTCGCCCACTTCTTTTTTGTACCCGCATAACATATGATGTAAACAGGTCTTCAGGGTGTTCAGTGATAGCGCGAGGGTACGCACTGTCAAACCAAAAGACGGCTGAAGACAGGTCTTCAGGCCGAAAACAATACTTTGAACGCACCGTGTAGAAAATACGTTGAAACTATTTGATACCTAATTATTTTTTGTGCTTTTTCGCCGATTTCTTTTTCAGCTCGCGCACCTCCTTCTGGACGCGCTTCAACATAGGGTGCGCACATATCGTTCGCTCGATTATGCTTTTCGCAGGCTGGGTGACGCTTCTCTTAACTTTTGGTTTCTTAACTTTGGATTTCTTGGGAGCCATATTTTTCTGGTACTTTAGCCTGAGAAAAAAAATTCAAAAATACCAGGACAATCTTCGTGAAATAAAATGTTGGTATGATGTATATGAACACCAAATACTCGATGAAACAATCCGCCGTCGCCATGCGTAAGCGTATGAGCGACGACACGAACAAGTACAATTTCAACAGGAAACGGGTACTCGATAGAATACGCGAAGGCTCGATTCCCCAGCAGAAAACGACAAAAAAATACGACATATCGAACGCCGAGGTAAACGCGATACGAAAAGAGGGGAATCACCCGCCGCTCGTCGTCGCGTTCGCGCCGTCCGCGTACGCACCAACGTTAGCCATCAACGAAGAAACCAAACGCATACAAGAGGAGTACCTCGAGCAACAACAACTCACCGAAAACGTAAAAGAAGACGAACAGAAACTCGTCCAATCGTTCAAAAAACTTATGGTCGAACAGCGTGGGAAAATGCTTAAAGTTCCACCAGGGCAACAGTTTGCTTTAAAGACGTTCCACGATTACGTGTGGAACAGAGGCGCCGACGGACAACCAATGTCTTGGGTCATAAACATCACGGGTAAAAAGGCAAAGGAGACCACCATACAAACGCGTGTCGGCAAAGAGAACGATTGGAAATCGGGACAACTCTACCTCTTTTTCAGGAGGCACCTACCGGCCGAGTGTTTGAAGGACGTTCGTAGGTGTTTGAGGAAAGAACGCATCGGACCGATACTTAGAAAAGTTCGCGATAACGAGGCGGCGAACCCGTCGACGACGCTCTCGACCAACCAGGCGCTCTACGTACTCTACCGAAACTTCCCGGGTCTTTTACCCGAGTTTCAGGCCGATTTGAATTGGCTCAACAATTTCAACGCCGTCACGAAAAAGAAAGCGGACGCGTACATCGCCGACAAAAGAAAATACACAATCAAACACGGGTTCACGGATATTAAAAAAATATTCAAAGATACGTTCGGACGCGAGAGCAAGGAGTTCCTCTACATTTCCGTGTACGAAGAGTTCCCGAGTCGAGACGATTTGGGAAAGCTCGTCATTAACCCGCCAAATATGACGGGGAACGTCGAGAAAACGATGAACTATATCGTCAAAAAGAACGGACTTTGGACGATATATTTGAACGTGTATAAAACGATGGATTTTTTTGGGCGGGTCGTGGTTCGGTTCAGCGACGCGACGTCCAAACTTATTTCGAACTACATCACAAAACATCGACTCAAAAACGGTGAGTACCTATTCGGCTCGTTCGGCAAGGACGGTAAAATGTCCGCGACGGTCGCCGCGTGGTTGGTCGAGGCTGGGATAAAAGACGGTAAAGTTCAGGGACAAACCAAAACGCCCGGCGCGATTAATCTTCTGCGCCACGCGTACATCTCGCAGAAAATCAAGGAAGAAGACGTGATTAAGTTATCCGAGACGATGAAACACTCGCCACTCGCGACTGAGTTGTACGTGCGTAAAATCCAACCCCTACTCGTCGAGAATGTGATTAAAATCGACGAGAGGAAACTCGTCTACGAGGAACCTGAAATGATACAAACGCGGTCGAGGGTACTCGAGAAGAGGAAACGTGAGGAAGAGGCAAAGAAACGAGCAAAGAAGGGACGGGTATTGGTGATTTGATTTCTTCACTTTAACTTCCGGCCCACACTTTCAATCAGAACATTTCAATACAGAAAGTTAGGGGAATATTTTCAAAAATACGTTTTTAATAAAGACACAAAGTTTCGCGTATTTTTCTTCTGGTATAGTGTCGCCGAAGGCGAGTTTATAGAGCAAGAGGGTACGCGAAGGAATTAGAAATGATTTCTCTACTCTTCGTCATTCTAAGATAGTACCGTGAATTAAAATAGTATCTTATAATGGGGATAATTATTTTTAGTTATATTGCAAACATACCTTCTTTCTCCTAATACTCCGTTCTCACTGGAGGCGTCATTCCACCGTACTCGTCGTCTTCATTTCCCAATAGATATTCTGTGTATTCCTTTTCTTTCAACCAATCATACACACCACGTCTCGAGAATATCCAGGCGATACGTCCGCATTCGTTCCTTGCTTTCGTAAAAGGCAAACCTTCACGCTCGACCATATCTTTTATTTTGTTCCCAAACTGTGCGTCCGTCGGTTCCGACATCCGCCACCCTCGAATAAAAACCGCATAACTCGATACGAGGGTATTCGAAGAGACTTTAGAGTCGTACTTGGGGTGTAATTGATGCGAACCTCTGTGCTTAGAACAGAACGTCTGCGGAAACTCTTCGCAAACAAAGTGTTCCAACCACTTGATTTCAGGAGGGAGACACTTTTGGATCGTCTCGCGATAGTACCGCGTTTTCGGACGCCTCGTGATGATATACTCCTCACTCGTATCTATACTCATCAGGTACTCATACACAGCGAGTTGGTTCTGCTCCTCGTTCTTCCATCGAAACCAATTCGACCAAAACGGTTTATGGTTAGGTGTGTTCGGCAAATACCCACCACGAACTTCGACCAAAACAAAACGCCGCTCCTCTTTCTTCACCAAAACCAACAGGCGACTGTTTCCTGCGAGTATGAACCCTGCCAAGTTATCAACCTCGAACGACTGTTTGTGAAGTGGACGTAAATAGAGCGAAACGTCTGTTATCAAACCCTTCATCCGGTCCTCGTAATTTTTGTGTATATTCTTATTCATCTCGTTTATGAAAACGAGTTTACGTCCTTGAAGTGCCAAACTGTGTTTTTCAAAAATATCTCTCTCGGCGTTGGACGTTTCCAAGTACGTCGCTTTTCCCATAAGTTTACCAATGAACCCCCAAAACTCGTTCTTCCCACTTCCTTCCTTCGACTGGAATACTAACGCTGTCTTCGGTTTCTTTTCGGGATTTCGAAACAGAAAAGCAATCCACTTCAAAAGATACTCTTGGACTGTTTCCTCTCCTCCGCTCATATCCCAAAGCAAATCGAGAAAAGGTTGGATATCCCCCGTTTCCTCTGACGCAATTTTCTTCTTCTCTATGTCGTACCCATCCCATAAGTTATACACATCGGGAGGACAGTCCTTCGGCACGACGTCCATTTTCCTAAACGCTTTCTTGTTCGGGTCGTCCGCCCACTCTTGGACGAACTTGTGTTCTGTTTTCCCCTCCGAATATTTTAAGTGCGAAAACCGCTCCTTCAGTTGGAGCAAAGTGTACAGCGTGCGTTCATTTTTGGTATCCAGTACTGGATACAATAAAACGTCGTCGACGCGACACGCGTGGTTCTCAAATTCAGTCTTCAATTCTTCGTACGTTTGTAAAACGTTTGGTTCTTTTTTGGATGCTTCCATAGTATAGCGCAAGATTTTATTTTCCCAAGTTCATATTTTATCGAGTGTTATAATATGAATGCAAAGCTTGGAAGTTTAGTTTTCGTGCCCTGGATAAATTTGGCCGAGCGACATTCGCGGCTAAAGTTGGCGACGTACCAATCGCCGGTTGGTTCGTGTTTGGTGACGCGAAAGTTGTTCGAGAAGTGTGAAATTTTTCCACACAAAGGACACTCTCCTGAGTTTTGGTCGCACTTGAACCCATAACTTGTCGTCCAATATATGCCCGAGAATCCAAGGTGTCGTAACTCGGTGTTGATATCGCCTGTGATTCCTTGTGTCTCGATATTCTGGTGCATTGGTTTACTTCCTGTTCTTTCCCGAACGACGAAGTTGGCGTTCTCCTCAACCAGTTCGTATAAAGTGTCGGGCATATTTGTGAGTTTCAAAATGTTCCCGTTAAGACGACAGTAAGAACCCTTTTCTGTCTCACATCCGTTTCCACAAATGTACCCGCCTGTGGTTCGTATATCTATGAACCCGTCGATTTTCGTCGCGTTCTTCCACGTATCAAATCGAGCTTCGTATCGAAAGACCGCGTGGTACCCACCACTCGGCGTCCTGGAAATGTAAACATCGTCACCACACACTTTCTTAAAATACTCGAGCGTGTATTTTTGTTTGTCCTTACAGTTTGGGTCGTAAATGTCGTAGTCCAAACATATCGCGTTATTCGGTTTACCCATCAGTATGCCGTAGTTCTCGTCTCTCTTACACAAGGCGTTATGTTTTGCAAAGTTCTCGGGACGTTGGTATTCGTAAATACCTCGCCTGGGTATTTTGGATCGGAATCCTAAGGGGATTTTCAACAACTTTCGTTCAGTTTCCATTTTGTATATACTACTTACTGAGAATATTTATTTACCTAATTAAACTCTTTTACAACAGTCTGCGATTTCTTCATCCGTGATGTTGTATTTGAGTATCGTCGAAGGTCTCGGCGGTAAGCCCCTGATTCGCATATTCTTCAGAGCGTGTTTTCTGTTGAACATGTCTTTGTTTTTCCTGTACATTTCGAGTTGCCTTTTTGTCTCTCTGTATCTGTCTGCGTTCGTTCGCCCTGCTCTGTTTGTATTGACGCACTTTTCGAGGTATTGTGTTTGTATTGCGCCGAGTTTCTTTCGCATTTCGAGAACGGTAATGTCCTGGAACTTTTCCAATACTTCGCTTTGGATATCGCCCGCCTGGAAAAGTATGTTGCACGAGAGTTTGCGAAACTTCGCGCTCGCACGAAGCCCCGAAACCGCCCGATTTAGTGGGAGGCTCGAACACCCTATGTATATTTTTTCGGTATGAGGTGATGCTATTTTAAAAATTATTCCATCTCGAAAGCTCATTCTTTCTTTTAAGTTAGGAAGAGAAAAAAATATTTTTGTAAAGTTCGTATTTATTAGAGTTTGGAAAAAAAGTGAACGGGTAACACCGCCGTTCCTGAAGACCATGAAGACTTGTGTTGAAAATCTGAAGATTGTGTAGGGGTGGTCTTCAGCCGCAATTTGGTTTGAGTTTGTGCCTATTCGTACTTTGATGAAGACCCTGAAGACCTTTTTATATTTTAAATATTATTGATAAAAGAAAGAATAAAAAAGAACACTTTTGCTCTTCAGGGTCTTCAGGGAGACACGATGATACACAACATCAAACCTAATCACGACTGAAGGTTTAATGACCTGGTCTTCAGAGGTCTTCAGGAAATTCTCAAGTCGTGTTGGAAGGTGAAAAAGTTGCAAAAAACCGAAAACTTAAGGAAGTGCTTTGTGTTGTATTTCGGAGTTTGAAGAAAACGAGAAAAAAGTGTGTGTACTTTGTTTACAACTGTTTGAAATTTCACTTCACATACACGACTTACAAACCATCACACCACAATCATTCAATCATACCACTTTCAAACCATCATACCATAATCATACTAAAATCACACGAACTTAGAAACATTATATAAAAACCAGTAACGCTCGTTTTTCGCTCTTTTAATTTTCTCTTCTCTTTTTTCAAACGAATTGGACACACAATTCAGTTCGCGTGTAAAGTTTTACATCTTTTTCATCTTCTTCTCCTCCTCCTTCTTCTTCGTTGTCCTCTTCCTCTTTCTGTGCATAATAAATACGTTTTTATTTTCATTACGGATGATAGGTTATGATGATAAGAATGATCGCCGCGTTGGGGTCTCGCGAGGTCCAGAAGTATTTGGCACATCCGTCATTGACGGGAAGAGAGACGAGTTGAAAAACAAGATTGAGGAGTTTGAGAAGCGAATAGACAAAAACAACAAAGAACACGTTGACATGCTGCAAAAGATGCGCGCGGAAACGAGAGAATTGGAACGTTTGAGAGGTGTTTGGTCGGAAAGGGGATTACCGGGGATTTCTCGCGACTGGAACGTTCAAGTGGCAAAAACCAAAACAGAAGCTCCTAGAGAGCGGCTAGAGTATAAAGAGTACGTCGATTACAAAGAAGCTGAAAAGAAACGGAAAAGTAATGGAACAGATCGGCATTTGGTTATAAAGACGAAAGAAGAAGAAGAAGAAGAAGAAGTTCTCGTCAGAGCTTTGCCATCGACTGTACCAAGGCCTAATAGTAGAGAATCTTCTTCGTTGAAATCAAAAGCGAAAAAATAATACGCAAACCGCCTCTTTCGAATCTTAATATTACAAATACAATTAATTTTACTCTACCATTTCGAAGATCTCTCTTGCTAAATCTATATGGAATTGTGGATGTACCGTTTGCGTGAAGGCGCCGCACAGCGTCGTCAATAGAGATACTGAAAGAGTCGCGTAAAGCAACTGAAATTCAGACTCTTCAATTTCTCGGTTGACTTCTCCTCGAAAATACAATACATAAAATCTAAAAGCAAATATGAAGGCAAATGTTGTTGGTATGCGAATCAGTAGAGGCGGGGTTGCTACCAAGTTGAGCAGATTCTCGTGCAAACTAAGTGCATCGCCAAATGCCTGGGCTGGCGCGTAGAAAAACATTGCCAAACTGACTTGCTCCAGCGTCTTCATTGTCGGCGTCTTTGTTTTCGTATTTCCCTTCTCGACAACAGGACAGTCATGATCTCTCTGTTCATACGCCCCTACGATTGCGGAAAACCCAATCCATGTGAAATTCCACGCAGTAGCTGAGACCATAGAAGCGATGCTATTTGCCGTCGGTGACTCTATGGGTGCCAACCAACCCGGGAAATCTGGAGAGAGCGACACTTGGACTGCTCGAGATATCAACTCTAGAATCCACAAAAGACTCACCTCGCCAAGAATCAACTGCATATCATTCACGCGTATCCGTATATCCAATCTGTTATTATTTTTATTTTTATTATTATCATCAGAATCGTTGTTATTGATACTATTGTTATTACTGTTCTCATCTTTATCAGTTCCGCTGCACCTCGTGGTTAACTTACTCGCATTTATTCCTTTTATCTTTCTCGTGGAAGAAAAAGGAGAAGAACAATAACTACTGCCACTAATTTGTAACACCTTCAACGGCGACGTCATCGTTTTCTTGCGCACTTCCTCCTACCCGACGTCTTCTCTGTCCGTCATCGTTTCTTTACAAATGAATTCACAGTGAGTACTCGCAGAAGAAGAATTTTTGTGAAGAAGAAAAGAACAAGACACAAGAGGGAGGTTTTTTCATCGACTTCTTCATTTTTTTTTGCATTTTTTTTTTGCGGGCAGTCGCAAACAAGAAAAGAAGAAATATGGACGTCGTCGACGATGCGACGATGGTTGACGCATCGAAGAAGGAAGAAGGGAATCATCATTCTTCCCATTCGTCGTCTTCTGAAGTGTTCAACTACGTCGTCACTGCGCACAAACCAACGGCTGTGTCGTATTCCTGCGTTGGACGTTTTACACATTTTGAGAGACAAAATTTGATAGTTGCACGATCCAACCGAATTGAGATTTACCTCTTGACCGAAGAAGGATTAGAACCAGTTCTGGAGACTGCGGTTTATGGACGCATCGCAATGTTAAAGTTGCATGAAGAAAACAGTGGTAACGACGACGTGCCAGGGCGTCTCATCATTGTGACGGAAGACCGGTACTCCCTTGCCGTTTTGACATACGATGCGGCAACGAACACGCTTCAAACGGTATCAAATGGCGACGTTTCTGATTTGACTGGACGACCAGTAGAGTACGGCATGCTCGGCGATATCGATCGAAATACCAGAGTTATTGGTTTGCACATTTACGATGGTTTATTGAAGTTTATTCCGTTCGATGAGAATGGAAACTTGTTACAAGCATTCAATACCAACTTGAACGAACTCAAAGTTTTAGATTTCATTTTCCTTCCATCGTCATCATCTGGAATCGCAACGACGACGAATGAAACTGGAAATATTAACGACAGCGTAAGTATCAATACAGCGCCGTCGAATGTTTCGAGTTTGACGAGGAGCATCAATCGGGAAAACGCCGGGTGCGCCGGTTTGAGTTCGATGCCCGTCATAGCAGTATTGCATAAAGATGTAAAAGACGAACGACACGTCTCGACCTATCGCGTAAACCTGCGAGATAGAGATTTAGAACCAGGTCCATTTGAGCAGCGTGAAGTTGAAATGGGCTCGAAAAAGCTGCTTCCTTTATCCTCTCCCATTGGAGGTTGCGTAGTAATTGGCGAAGAAACGATTGCATATTTGAATGAACCCGCAGGGATGGATGCCGAAGAAAACAATAACAATAACAACAATAACACCAACGCGACAATGAATGCGACAATAACGACAGGCAACAATACCAGCAGCAATGTCATATATCGCGGCGAAAACAAATCATCTATGCCGGCTTTAGTGCGAGCTATTACCACTCCAGATTTGCTCATGTTTTCTTCCGCATGTCTAATTCCTGCGGACGAGAATGTTTCGAACCAGCTCATTGATAGATTTCTAATCGCGGATGAAGACGGTGATTTGTACTTGTTGATGCTGAGCAAGGGCAGGGTCACAACGACGGGTGGTCCCACGGTTTCAAAATTGACGATAGAAAGGTTAGGTAAAACTTCCCCGGCCTCGGCAATTAGTTATCTCGACAACAGCGTGGTTTTCATTGGAAGCGCGTACGGAGATTCTCAAATCATCAAACTACACACAGAACAAGTCAATACTACGATGTCAGATTCGAACGAACTACCAAGTTACATAGAAGTCATGGAGGAGTTCACAAATCTTGGTCCTATCGTAGACTTTTGCGTTATGGATTTAGAACGTCATGGTCAAGGTCAACTTGTCACGTGTTCGGGAGTCGGCTCGAGAGGATCTTTGCGCGTCATTCGGAATGGAATTGGAATCCGGGAACAGGCCCAGATTCCAATTTCAGGAGTCAAGGGTATCTATTCGTGCAAGCGGGACGAAAAGGCGCATTTCGATTCTTATTTGATCGTTTCATTCATCGCCGAGACGCGGATATTAGCAATAAATGACAACGACGAGTTGGAAGAGGCGGTATTCCCGGGATTTGACGCATCATCCCAAACGATCGAATGCGCGAATATTTTTGGAAATGCAATCTGCCAAGTCACAAGTAAAGGTGTCTACGTATGTGACGCTTCGTCGGGAGAACTGGTCACTTCTTGGGTACCATCTGACCAGAGTCCCATTACCGCTGGTTCCGTGTCAGAGAATACCATTGCCATCGCCACTGTCGGCAGTACGCTTTATTATCTTTCTCTTCAAGGTAAAAAAATTACAGAGAGTGGAACAATTACGTTTGATTCTGAAATATCATGCATCGATAAAATGCAATGCGGTGATCGTAACATCTGCGCTGTTGGATTGTGGAGCACGAAGGTTTTGCTGGTTGAACTAGGATCGGAGATGAAAGTCTCTCACACCGAAGATTTATCTCTTGATGTAGTTCCAAGATCGACATTATTTTGTTCATTCGAAGATACGATCTATTTGCTCACCGGTCTTGGAGATGGGCACTTGATAACCAATGTCGTCGTTTCATCGAGCTCGACCGGAGGGTTGACGTTGAGCGATCGAAAATCTGTTTCCCTTGGCACGCAGCCGGTTACTCTAAAATTGTTCAAGTCTCAACATTCAATGCACGTCTTTGCGGGATCGGATCGACCGACAATTATATATTCGAACAGTAAAAAGCTTGTCTATGCAAATGTGAACTTGAACGAGATTTTACACGTGGCACCGTTTAATTGCGACGCTTTTCCGGATGCACTCGCTTTAGCTAGCGGCGAACATTTAATGATTGGTGCCGTCGATGACATTCAAAAATTGCACATCCGTATGGTGCCTCTTGGCGAGCAACCTCGTAGAATTGCCCATCAACCGGAGACAAAAACATTAGCAGTGCTCACAATGAAAGAGAACGACGTCCATGAGCGAGAAGAAGAGTTTTTCGTGCGATTATTCGATGATCAAACTTTTGAAACTTTGGCAAAGTATCCTCTCGAACCGAACGAGAACGATGCGAGTATTATTTCGTGTTGTTTTGATGGGGACGACGAAACATATTTCGTCGTCGGTACGGCTTTCGCGGACCCACACACGGAGCCGGAATCTTCCCGAGGGCGCATATTAGTTTTCAAAGTTTCAGACACCGCGTCAAATGATGGTGGAAATGGCGTTGTCAATGCGAGTGATCACGACGACGATGCTCCACCCAACCGCCCTTCCGCCTCATCTGTACTTCAAAGAAGTCTCACGCTAGTCTGTGAAAAAGAAACTCGGGGTGCGGTGTATAATTTGAACGCCTTTCGTGGTAAACTACTCGCCGGTATTAATTCTCTGGTGAAACTATTCGGCTGGGGCTTTTCGAAAGAAAATAAACGCGAATTAGTGCACGAGTGTTCTCACATGGGACACATCATCGCTCTTAAAGTTGAAACAAAAGATAATTTAATTGTCGTTGGTGATTTGATGAAATCGATAACGTTGCTTGAGTATCAGCGAGAATCTGGATTGGGTGGGATTGTAGAAATCGCACACGATTTTAGCTCAAATTGGATGACGGCGGTTGATATTTTAGACGATAACACATATCTCGGAGCTGAATCTAGTTACAATTTGTTCACCGTGCAGCGAAACGCAGACGGAGATACAGAAGACAAACGTGGAACGCTAGATCTATGCGGTGCCTTCCACTTGGGAGATTCCGTAAATAGATTTAGACGTGGTAGTTTAGTCATGCGTATGCCAGATCAAAGCGACGATACGACCTCCTCCTCCTCCTCCTCTGAAATATCCACTTGGTTATTTGGCACAATCTCTGGTAGTTTAGGCGTCGTCGCAACTTTACCAAAACGCGAATTCTTGTTACTTAACAAAGTTCAAGAAGCCATGCAAAAGGTAGTCACCGGGGTGGGTAACTTTAGTCATTCTGACTTTCGAAGTTTTCACAACGTGCAAAGAAGCATAAAGATGCAAAACTTCATTGACGGTGATTTGGTCGAAATCTTCTTAGATCTATCCAAAGAAGATCAAGACGCGGTATCTAAATTGTCTGGAGTTGCGAATTCCGAGGACTTGGTAAAGAAGATAGAAGAAATTTCTCGTCTCACACATTGAAGAAGAGAATTTTGATGAAAATGTGCGCATCTTCTACGCGCGTAAAAAAATTCAATAAAAACACGACTTCCTACTTCGCCATCCAATAGATTAAGACTAATGCCGAGCATATGGCACACACGGCGCTGAGAACAATCGCGTCCTTGTTCTTTTTCCTCTTAATAGCTACAAGTAAATTGTTCACCACTGGGAACTTACTCCCCGCCGTGGCGAGTGCGCTAATTGTGCTATTAAAAATTCCCCTCTGTTCATACAACGCGCTTGCAGTATTTTGTGCAACGCCAATTGCATCGTCTACTGCGATCGAGGAACTCAAAATTGAGTTTCTCTCTCGCATCGCCGCGGAAGAGTTACTCTCATCTCCTCCTAAAGTGCCGTTACTTCCCCGGTGCCTTCCTTGTAACAACGAGGCATGTTCTCGCTCTTGCTCTATATAGTCTTTGAGCCGTCTGAATTCGTGATTAAACTCTGTCGCAACGTCTCTATGTCTCGTTAACGTGTGTGTTCGCGTGTCCGAAGAGGCGTTTGCTCCGCTATGAATGGATGAAGCCAAAGCTCTGGTAACGTCTGACAAACGTGTTAACAATGCTTCGATCTCTCCTTCTTTCGACGCGATGATATCAAAGTTTCCCTCAATCTTGTTTGTCGTCGTATTGTTGTTGTACTGATTATACCCACCACTCATACTACCAACGCTTGACGCCGACTTCGTCGCGTGGCTGTTACCAACCCCGATAAGTTTTGAAAGCGAAGCGAGGTTCGCATCAATTTCATTCTCCAATTTCCTTGCTTCTTTTCTCAACTCTTCCCACGCCGTCGAAGGCACTTTCATCTTTCCGTCGATATATAAATATTCTTCTTGTTGTTGTTGTTGTTGTTTTCTCCTCCACTTCCTCCTTCGATGTGCCGGTTCTACATGTACGTGTGGCACGTAAAAGAACACACGCAATATGAAAAGAAAGACCGAAACAAGAGAGAATTGTGCGGTCGGTGGGAAGAAGTTTGAGAGTGCGCAATGATTTTCGAAAAGAAAATTTGTGTGAAAAAAAGCAAGAAAAAAGTATGGAAAAAACAAGCAAACAAAAGCTCATTCCATACCGTGGTGTGCTTTAGGATGCGAGTAAAAAGATCCGAGAAAATGGCCAAAAGAGTTCTGCTCTGTTCTCAGAAGGAGTATTTGTCGCGACAAAGCAAATACCAAAGATAATTTTACACTCTACTATAACCTCGCGAACCTGTCCATTTTAATATTATCTTTTGTTTCCAAATGTTTGCGTCAAAATATTGCTTAATAATGAATGAAATATTTATTCCATAATCTTGCTTAGACGATGACCGTCTTGATGGCGTGGATCGTGGCGTTGTCGACCTTGATGTCGTTCTTCTTGAACGGGAGGTCAGCCACGACGACCTTATTGCCAGCGAGGGTTTCGAATTCCTTGCCCGCAGCCATGTCTGCCTTGGTAACCGTGCCCTTAACGACGTGGTTCTTCACGATGTCACCCAAGCCATCCATCTTCACAAAATCCATTTTGCTAACACCCTTAGTCTTGATGAAGTCCCCGAAGGCATCGTCATCAGCGGCAAAGACCGTGATCGGACCTTCTTGCGTGAAGGTCTCTTCCTCGCCGGAGGCAGTGATGGCGTTACCCATCATGGAGTAAGACGCGGCTTTGCAGATCATACCTAGAAGAGAAAACAATTATAAGTAACACGTAAACGTGCGCATTGAAATTCCGTACCGAAGGCATCGTTGTTGAAGGATCGGCCGCCTTCTTCACCACCTGTTTTTTCAATATACATAAAGAGGGGTTTGTTTGTTAGTTGCTGGATTCCAAATTTTTGAGACCTTAAAATCATTTTTATCTAAAAGAGAGATGATTGGAACGATCTTTGAAGAAGAGCCGTCTCTCTCCTCCCTGCGTTCTTCTTCCTTCTGCGCGCGCTCTCTCTCTCTCACGCAGCAGCAATCACAAGAATGAACCCTACGTTTCAAAATACAAACGTCGGGGGAAGAAAACCAAAGTTTGATTCGGAAAAACCCATCAAAAACGCAGAGGAGATAACACAAAATCATTCTTTTGTTATCCACCTTTTCCGGGAATTCTTTTGTGGCTCTCGATGATTAGTCGTTTCCTCTGTTTTTCTAAAGCGTACCTTTGCCGTGGGCAATCTTCGCCGAAACGACGGTGGATCGTTGTTGCTTCTTGGCGACAACTTTGGAGACGACCTTGGCGCCGGCGATTTGGGATTGTAAAGCGAACATTGTGCGTGTGTGTGTGTGTTGTGTGTGTGTGTTGTGTGTGTGTGTGTGTTGTAATGCGATTAAAAGTGAGGCACCGTGGCACGGCATACGGCGTTTTTTTTTCTTTTTTGTGTCCACGTCATTCTCAAAGAAGGCGCAGGAGAGCCACCGAGCACCACACGTTCTCTCTCCCTCTCCCTCTCTCTCTCTCTCTTTCTCTCTCTCTCTTTTTTTCCTTTTTTTTTTCTTTGAGTTTTTTTCTCCAATGTCCAATGTCCAAAGGCTGCCGAAAAGTCTTTCTCAGTTCTCTCTCTCGTTCTTGTTTGTTGTCGTTCACCAACAACAGAAAGAACAAAGAACAAGAACGAGAACAACGACATAAATAAATAAAAGCGCGAGTTATTGTATGGCGGCAACGTCACATTTCCGCACGCCTTTCAATGGCTACAGCGTCAAATTCTCTCCGTTCTTTGCCGATCGCATAGCGGTTTCGGCGTCGCAAAACTTTGGCATCGTCGGGAACGGCCATCAATACGTTTTACGAAGAGAGTTGAATGCGCTCAATAACGCAACAACGGGAGGAGTAGGAGTAGGAGGCGGACATCCAGGAACACTTCCTTTGGCAGAGGAGGCAAGATTTGAAACCGCAGATGGGATATTCGATTGCGCGTGGTCGGAAGAATCGGAGAACGTGCTAGTATCCGCCTCTGGCGATGGGTCCGCAAAACTCTGGGACGTATCTCGCCCACCGTTCCAAAATCCTTTGCGTTCGTTCAACGAGCACGAGGCGGAAATTTATACGATTTCTTGGAATCCGACGAGGAAAGACGTATTTTTAACTGCCAGTTGGGACGATACCATTAAACTTTGGAATCCGAGAGAGAATGTGCACACGCAGGGGTCGTTGAAAACATTTAGAGAACACACGTATTGCGTCTATGCGGCGGAGTGGTCGCCACACCACGCGGATGTTTTCGCCTCTGTTTCCGGTGACTGCACACTAAAAATTTGGGACTGTAGGAAAAACCACTCGACGCTTTCGATACCTGCGCACGATTTTGAAGTCTTATGCGTAGATTGGAATAAATATAACGATTGCGTCGTCGCAACTGGATCGGTCGATCGAGCGGTGAAACTGTGGGACATTCGAAATCCAAAGAAGGAACTTTCCATCTTGAGAGGCCACGGTTATGCCGTAAGACGAGTAAAAATGGACCCATTCGATGAAGATTTGTGTTACACGGCAAGTTATGATATGACCGTAGCCATGTGGAATTGGAAAATTAACAACCCAAGTAGCAATAATAACAATAATACTTTAGAAGGAGAAAGAGGCGTTCAGCCTTCGCCACTTTTGCGGCAGTGGCGCCATCACACCGAGTTTGCGGTTGGTTTAGATGTAAGCGTTTTAAATAGGGGAGAATTAGCGAGCTGCGGTTGGGATTCATCCGTTCAAGTGTTTAGCAATGTTGGACCGGATCCACTTCCCATCCTTTAATAAACATTTTAGATAGTTTGTACCGGTATAGTAGAAGAATGAATTATGGATATAAAAATAAATTTTCAAGTAAGAATTTAGAGACCTTTACGTAAATTTTAGCACGAAAAATTCGATTCTCCCGGACACTTGCATCCAGATTGTTGAATGATGGCATTGGCAGCGTAGTTACCGCCCTTGCAGCAATCTGCTAACTCCTTACCGTGCACAAACTGGGACAAGAACCCGCCGACGAACGCGTCTCCCGCGCCATTTGTATCGACCAAGTCTTCTTTGGCTAATTTGATGACGTCGTACTTCGTGACTTTACCGTCTTTGGCGACAATCGTCGCGTCCGCGCCTTGCGTGAACACGACCGTCCTCGTGCAATGATCGCTAGCTTTCGGCATTTGACTGATTTTCAACGCAATCTCGGCAACGTCCGTGATGCCTTCCCACTTTTGAGATTCGGCAAAGGTGACCGCTTCGGATTCGTTTCCAAACAAGACGTCGACGTACGGTAACGTATTCATCATCGCCTCCAAGAATGGCGGCACTTGCATCAAGAATGGCGCAGACAAGTTCATCATGTAGCACTTATTGTTTTCCGCGGAGTGTTTCGCCACCGCCATCATGGAATCTGGCGACACCGTCAAGAAAAAGCCGGCGCTGTAATAAAACTTAGCGTCTTCAACAATCTTCCAGTTTTCTGCTTCTTGCAAGTGTTCGAATTTGTAGTTGTTTGCCGCGTTCAACGCAGCAATTAAAGATCGCTCGCCATCTTTCACCAAAACCCCACACGTCCCAGTCGGCGTCGATTTGTCGATCATGTACTTTGTCGTCACGCCATCCGCTTGGCACGCATTAGTCATCTGGGTGCCAAAATCATCCTCACCGATGCATCCGATAAAGGTCGTCGCACCTTTCGTCTTCAACATCCATTGGCACACGCGAATAGAGTTTTGCGTAGCACCCCCGGCGATATATTCCACTGGGTATTTGTCCACCATTTCTTTATACAACGGATTGTGCTTTTCCTCGGCTAAGATCGCGTTGTTGAGTTGTAAGTCGTACTTGTCAAGGATGTCTTGTTCGACGACGGCGGAGATGTCTAAGAGGGGGTTACCCATGCCCAATAAAATATTGCTCATCGTTATTTCTGGTTTGTAACCGCGTTCTTTGAAATAGAAGAAGTAACGTTCGATGTGTTTGTTTCGTGTTTGTTGCTGCGTGTGTTATCCAAACGCGCGCGCTTTTATAAGTACTCGTAATGGATTTTTTTTTTTATGTAATCACCGTCGAGAGCGCTTTTATGCTTGCGTTTGTGGTTGGGAGACGTCAGACGCCTCTTTTCTTTCCCTCTCTCAAAATCGGAATGTCATATCCTCTCGTCAAGTGAATTTTTTAAAAGAGACGAGACGAGACGAGACGAGACGAGGCGAGAGAGGAGAAAGACTTCTTTTAGGAAACTTCTCTCTCCTTTTTCCACACTCACACACACACCAAAAAAGCTATGGCACCATCAAAAGACGACGTCGTCGTCGTCGACGACGACGTTCCACCTCCTCCCCCACCTCCCGAAGAGGACGCGCCTTTGCGCTTTGGCACCGGTTGTGTTGACGAAGAAGAAGGATACAACAACAAGTACAACAGGTACAACAAAATCGACAATCAAAACAACAACAAACCACACAAAAAATTGTCCGAAGATGGGTCTTGGCAGTGCGACTCGTGTTCAAACACAAACTTCGCGTGGAGAAAAACCTGTAAACGATGCGATTTACCGAAATCACAAAGAGTGAAAGACGAGGAGAAGAAAGCCGCGGCGGGATGGTTGCTAGACGGCGTGGACGATCCGACAAACAATCGAATTTTCGTCAAAGGATTCGACCCAGAGACGACGACTTCGGTCGATTTGAGAGAATTATTCGGCGGTATTGGGATGATTTCGAGAGTGCGTCAACGCACGGGATTCCCCGATCAGTGGCCTTGGGCGGTAAAACTATACACAGACGAGACCACTGGAGAGAAAAAAGACGAGTGCACGATCACCTACGATGATCCAATGGCTGCGCAATCCGCGCCCGGGTTTTACGATGGGTATGAATTCAAAGGAAAGAAGATTAGTGTTTCCTTAGCGACGAAGAAGAAAAGAGAAGAGGATGATTTTAGCAGAGATAACAACAACAACAACAACAACAACAACAACAATAATAATAATAATAACAGGCACTACGGTGGTGGTCGAGGAAGTAGTACTTATGGTGGGAGAGGTTCGTACGGTGGCGGCAACAGAGGTGGCGGTTGGGGCCGAGGCCAAGGTGGCGGTCGAAGTGGAGGTTACGGAAATTACAATAGAGGTGGTGGTGGCGGCGGCAGAGGTGGCGGAGGGGGACATTATCGTCGCGATCGACCGTATTAAACGAGTACATCTTTAGCAAAATTTCTACAGTACTACTTTGTATTTTATTGTAAATACAAATACAATTGATTTTTAGTTTGTGTTAGTAATAGTATTGGTTAATTCTCACTGCGATTAGATACTTAATCCAACTCAAATATCTTCAAGTTACCACGCGAATTAGACGCTAACAATCGCTGACCATCTGGAGACCATGCGACGCTCGTGACGAACGCGCCCTTGTCGTTCGTGAGTACAGGTTTGATGCCGCCGCATAAACCAGCCGTGGGACCTCCCTCTCTCAATCCACAACCGGGAGTCATGCGCATGAATGAATGTCCGGCGACTGGTAACGGTGCAAATTTTGCGTACATTCGGACTGTGTTATCCTCAGATCCACACGCGATTCTACCATCGCTCGTGACGCTGAGACCGACAAAATTTTTCTCGTTCACGTGTCCGGTGTACGTGCGAAGACAAACTCCTCGCGGTCCTTTCACATCCCATAGCCTGAGTAAAGAGTCTGTAGATGCCGAAACGAGCTCGTTCCCCATCCATTTCACGTACGAGACTGCCTTTTTGTGTGTTTCTAGCGTCAAGGTTGGTTTCACTGCGTTTCGGAGATCGTAAACGTGTACTTTGTGATCCGCTGATCCCACAGCAATCAAATTCGAGTCCATGCGAGAGGAGTTTACCGAGCATATGTTTGCTTGATTCGGATCATTAATCACCATGCACTCTCGTTTTTGTGTGATTGACCAGACTCGAGTCGTGCTATCGTCCGAGGCTGATAACAGACGAGTTGGATCAATCGGAGAAAATTCAGTCGACCAGACGCGTTTGGTGTGATTCTTTAATCGCATGGTTTCGATACCTTTCTGAACATCCCAGATTTGCATCGCGCCATCGTACGTCGCAGACGCCATGACTGGCTTCACGTACGGATTGAAACTAATTGACGACAACTTTGAGCTCGTAGAGAGTTCCATAGCTGGACAGTGCACGGCATTTCCCAACTGCATGACGGAGGCAACTTCATAAATACACAATCGCTTCGAAATGCCCGCCGTTGCGATCAAGTCGCCGTCACGATTCCACGCGGTAGAGCATACCATATCGCTCGAACCACCGACTAAATCTCCACAACCGAGCCTAGCAACGACTCGAAATCGCCATTTTCGCGTAACACGAGTTAAGCAGCTACCAAATTCTTTCAAATCATCCGTCAGCTGTTCTTCGACTCTTGTGCGTCTGATCATGTTTGAGATCCATTTTTCGTCGTCTTTCATGGGTCCTGCGCGACCGGTGTTGTACTCGTCACTAAAACCACCGCGCGCTAGTTGAAGCGCGTGACTTTTACACGATTTCGCATACGCTTGGAATAATGTTTCTTCCAAGGATTCAAATACAATTTTCGGCAAGTCGTCAAATGGGACGTGATCAAGAACGTGTTGTGGCTCCAGAGATTGCCTCGCCCACTTCTCGTTGTTGTTTGTGCCGGCAACATCTGAAGAAGTATGATTATTGTTATTGTTACTGTTGTTGCCATCCCCACGCTTTCTTTTTACGTTGTTACGACCATCATTTTCTTGCATTCTGACGGAGTGTTGTGGGAGTAATTTTGAGAGCGCCATTAAAACGTTCAAATCCCGCTCTGTCTTTTCGTACTCACGTTCTCGCGTTTTTTCAATCGATCTAAGAACGTCCATGATTGTTTTCAACTCATTTGCCTTTCTCTCAGAATCCACGTTCAACTCACGGTCGGCGAGTGAACCTTTCGAAGGCATCGTAGGGGATGATGGCTTGCCATCTCGTAGAATTTTCAGTTGTTTCATCGCGATATCTTGAACAGATTGAGCCGATATCCGATTGCGTGGATCTCTCGATATCAATTTTCTGAAGGTTTCCGCCATTTCCGGGTGTAAATCATCGATGTGCGTGATTTCTTTTTCGTTAAACCAGGCACGCGGATTCCCAGAACTCGATCCGGCATCGAACATATCTTTCCAAAACATTTCGGACACGAGAGCGCCGAGAGAAACCAATTCCGATTTGATCGTGTTTGGGAGTTCATTTTCACTTGGAAGTGTTTCGTACAAAACTTCGTGACGTTGCATTACCGGTTGTTGTTTTTGTTGCTGTTGTTTCGATCCTCTAGTCATTCTACCATTTTTAGTTTTAATATTCACCTCCTCTTCATCCAAAGACTTAATATCCCCTTGCGGAGAAATCAATAGCTTAGATGGATTAACGCCACCGGAGCAGAAGCCACGTTCGTGATCGTTAGCAAGAATTGCTGCAGTTCTAGCCAAAACGTAAAATTTCGTTTCGTCACTCATCGTTCTGAATGCGTTTGAATCGAGCCAATTTCTAAAGGAGACGAACGAAAACGACTTCTCCAAGCCTTGTATGGGTGACACTAAAGCAAAGTTACTATCATCGTGGCTGCTAAATGAGGATGGTGAAGAGCGATGCGCGCCGGACGATCCTCCATAATATCTCGACGAAGACTTTTTCGCCAGAGAAGAATTTTCAATCAATCGTCTCCCTGTCTTTGCATTTTCATCTCTGGACACCAACTCAGATTCTTCTTTAACTGTTCGCGCGTTTTCTGTTTCTACGGTCTTATTACATCGTTTTTTCGTGTGCGTGCCATCCAGCTCTATCGGATCCTCAGCATCAGCGTTCTCGACTCTTCTTGCTTCCGCACAGAGATTACGGGACGCGCTTACATTGTCATTCTTATTCTTCCTATCGTTCACATCCTTCATAATTTTTGTCGCATTCTTTGTGGTAGCAGCAGCTGTAGCGGTAGCAGCATTCGGAGGGCTTTTCTCTTTACTGTTGTCGTCGATACTTTTTTTGGGTAAAAGCATCGATAAGAAGTTTTCTCTCGAAGAGTCTCGCGAAAGCGATTTACGATGACCATTTTTGTTGTTGTTCTTGATGCTGTTCTTGATGGTGATAGTGTTGTTCATCAAATTGTTAACGTTGTTGCAGCTATTACCATTATTATTCATCAAAAGATCAGATTCTGAGTTTACACGTCTCGGGACATTCGGCACGCCTTGGAACATTTCTTCTTTACCGAGCATACCAATCCCGTCGTCTTCGTTATCTTCATCTAGCTCTTCACCGTACTCGTTCAGTCTTGGAACCATCTGCGGGGCTGCAGAGTATTGCTTCCTCCAAACGTGCTGCCATAGAAATTTCACTTGTTTCATCGTGACTGGTTTAAGTAAATAATCATCCGCGCCGCTTCGCACGCACTCAAAGACAATTTCCGAATGTTCATTGGCAGACATCATGATGACGGGTAGCTGCGAAAACTGTGAGTGGTGTCGAACATGCTGGAGTAACTTTGGCCCGTCGATATCAGGCATCATCACATCCGTCAGCAATAAGTTGAATTCCGTGCCTTGACGCAACAACTCGATGGCTTCGGCGCCGCTCGCACAAGTCGTCACCCGGTATCCACATTTCCTCAGTACCTGTGACGTGATCGTGCGACATATTCTCTCGTCGTCCACGACTAAGACGTGGATCAAAGGCGTTCTACTAGTGTTGTTATTCCTCCTCGTCGTCGTTCTTTCTGTTCCCATCATTCGCGGAGAGGAAGTTTGCGGGGCATTCGCGACATAATTTCCTCTTGACTGAGATGCTGACGTTAACAATTCCCTTCCTCCTCCTCCTGCTCCTCCTCCTCCTCCTCCAAGATTGGGTGAAGTGGAGGACGGAGGATGCATGGCGCAGCAGACAGAGCCAGCGCTTTACCTAACACGCGCAGAGTAATTTCGTTACCTTCCGTGCACAAAGACAGCGACTACTTACTACTCTTATTGTTGTTGTTATTATTTATTATTATTTTATGTAGTCGTGGTTGCGCCCTTCTTGGGTGGAGTCTGACGTAGACGTGACGTCTTTAGGTATTTTCCTCCAGAAAAAGGGTCGAAGAACCGACGAGACGTTTCGTTTGGACATTGTTCAAAAAAAAAATTGAAAAAAAGAGATGAAAAATCTTCTCTGACGTCTGATGAATATCTTGAGGCCGAAAAAGAAAGGCTGCCAAAAAGCCACGAAGCGAACTGTTTCTCTCTCTCTCTCTCTCTCTTGTTGGTAACACACTTATTTTTTTGTCTCTTCGTGACGACCCACCAAATCCTCACTTTATTCCGCACATAATGGCTACTTTTTCCGCCGCCAAGGTATGTTAACCACGCGTCTCTACACTTTCTACGCGAGTCTCCGATTCGCGTCGGTGGTTTTCTCGCGCGCGTTTCCGACGCGGTTTATTTTTCTTCGTCGCTAATCAAATCAAATCAATCGAGAGGTGACAAAAAAAGGAAATTTCCCGCGAGTTAGTAATCGAGATGGGCAATGCGCGCGCGCGAATGAATTCCACTCGTTTATCGCTCACGCGAAATATAAAACGCGAAAACTAACCTCAAAATCTCTTCTCACACGATTATAGACTACCCAACTCACGCAGTTCGCCAAGGCTGCTGGTCAGTTCAAGAACAAGACCGTCGCCAAGGTATGTTTTTGTTAATCGGAGTCTCGTTATCCGTCTCTTTTTTTCCTTGCGAGAAGGGGAAAAAGCCCAAATAAAGGATGTTTTGGTCCTTGTGGATATTCTTTTATTGGTGTTGTTTCTTTTCTCATCCACTGTGAAACGCGCACGCGAAACGATCGATTCTATGCACTATTACAATATTGTTTCACAGCGGTAACACAATCACTCACATGTTTTGATTCTCCTCTTCTTTTCTATCTCAGGCATCTGTCAGCAACACTATCGAAGCTAAGGGCAAAAAATGCAAAGTTGCTATCAACGGCTTTGGTCGTATCGGCCGTAACTTTTTGAGATGCTGGCACGGCAGAGGCAGTGACACCATGCTCGATGTTGTTGCCATCAACGACTCCGGCGGTGTCAAACAAGCGTCGCACTTGGTCAAGTACGATTCCGTTTTGGGCACGTTCGAAGCCGACGTCCAGATTGTTGACGACACGCACATCTCCGTCGATGGCAAGAAAATCGAAATCGTCTCTTCCAGAGATCCGTTGCAATTGCCGTGGAAAAAAATGGGCGTCGACATCGTCATTGAAGGTACCGGTGTCTTTATTGACACCCCGGGTGCCTCCAAGCACTTAACCGCGGGTGCCAAGAAGGTTCTCATCACTGCCCCGGCGAAGGGCGACGACATCCCGACGTACGTTTTGGGCGTGAACGCTGACCAATACAAGAACTCGGACAAGATCATTTCCAACGCTTCTTGCACGACCAACGGCTTGGCACCGTTCGTCAAGGTCTTAAACGACAAGTTCGGTTTGGTCAAGGGTTTGATGACCACCACGCACTCGTACACTGGTGACCAAAAGATTTTGGACGCCTCGCACAGAGATTTGAGACGCGCGAGAGCCGCGGCTTTGAACATTGTGCCGACCTCCACTGGTGCCGCCAAGGCTGTCGCCTTGGTCTTGCCGGAATTGAAGGGTAAATTGAACGGTATCGCTTTGAGAGTCCCAACCCCGAATGTTTCTGTTGTCGATTTGGTCATCCAAACCTCCAAGAAGGTCACCGCCGAGGAAGTGAACGCGGCGTTCCGTGAGCAAGCTGAAGGTCCGTTGAAGGGCATTTTGTCCGTCTGCGACGAACCGTTGGTCTCTGTTGATTTCAGATGCACCGACCAATCCACGACCATCGACTCTGCTTTGACGATGGTTATCGGTGACGACATGTTGAAGGTTGTCGCTTGGTATGACAACGAGTGGGGCTACTCCCAAAGAGTCGTCGACTTGGCTGAACTCACCGCGGCCAACTGGGAATAAGCGATCATAGTGTGCAAAAAACTAATACAGCTTGTTATAATACTATATATATTTACGGCTAATTAAATTATTAACTATAGTAAAGATTCGAGTTTGTTTTTGTACGCGCCTCGCAGACATAATATTAAAAGAACAATAATACTACTACTACTAGTAACGCATTAAATTTCGTCTTGCACGTGCGCGTCCATTGGCAATTCGCCGGACTTTGTGATCGTGACAGTTTCGCTCGGTGGCGTACCATTCAACGCTTCGATTTTACGAACGACGTCCATCCCATCCGTGACTCTTCCAAAAACGACGTGTCGACCGTCCAACCAAGAGGTGACAATGGTACAAATGAAAAACTGCGACCCGTTCGTGTTTGGTCCGGCATTAGCCATGGACAACGTCCCTGGTCCGGTGTGCTTCAACTTGAAGTTTTCATCTGCGAACTTTTCGCCGTAAATAGACTTGCCTCCCGTGCCATCGCCTTTGGTGAAATCACCACCTTGGATCATAAAGTCTTTTATCACTCTGTGAAAAGTCGATCCTTCGTAGCCGTAGCCTTTTTCGCCGGTCGCTAACGCTCGGAAATTTTCGACCGTTTTTGGTACCGTGGCGCCGTACAAACCCATGGTAATTCTCCCGACGTCTTTGCCTCCGATGGAGACATCGAAATAAACGGTGTTGGTGATTTTTGGTCCTTTCTTCGCTTCGACCACGCCGTTAATGCCGATAGAAATGGCCGCAAAGACAAGCGCGAATGTTGCAATCAACGCTTTGAGCGAATATTTAGTATTGGAAGAAGAAAAAGAGCTCATGTTTGTTTTCTTTCTCTCTTTATATAATGCGGTTGTTCGATCCGATGACGATCGATCGATCGATCGCTTTTCTATTTTTTTTTGGAAAGCAGTTTCTTTTGTCCCACAAATGACAAAAAAACGACCAACCCCAACAATTTTTCGTGAGAAAATCGGTATGTTTTGGCAGCACGGCGGGTCGCTCGTTAAGCTCTCCTCTTCGTATTCTCGCATAGCAGCAACATCGACGTCATCGTCCCTGAACAAACGAATAAGCCCCGTTTCGACGTTATATCGCGCCGTTTTCCTTAATAATAATAATAATAATAATAATAACAACAACAACAACAACGGAAGCAGCAGCAGCAGCAGAACAAGAAGAAGAAGAAGAAGAAGAATGTCATCAACAATAGCAGAAGCATCGAAAGGAAACAAAAAGAAACAGCCGAAAGAGGACAAAACCAGCGACGCAAATGGAAAAGAGTATGACCCAGAAAAGACTGCTATTGTGAACGGTAAAAGATATCGCAAGTGCGCGTGTGCAATAGTCTTCAACGACTCTGGTTCGCAAGTATTAGTAGGCGAACGCGCCGGGAAGAGTGGGTCCTGGAATTTGCCCCAAGGTGGGATGGAACCGAAAGAAACCACGGCCGAGGCGGCAACGAGAGAGTTGTATGAAGAGACTGGGATATCCTTAGATTCCGCTAAAAATAAGAACAACATTCAGGTAGAATTGGTTACTGTTTTAGAGAATGACGACGCGTACGCGTACAGCGCTGGTGGTTGGTTGGAGAAGAAAGGATTGGCGGGACAACGGTTAGAGTTTGCGGTATTTCGATGTAAAACGTCCGTCGATCCTATGGAGTTTGTAAACTTGGAAGGGTTGGACGGCGAACCGGCGGAATTCACGCAGATGAAGTGGATGTCGTTAGACGAGTGCGTGGAGAGCGTATGGGAGGCGAAGAAGAAAGCGTACGAGAAAATGCGAGTAAACGTCGAGCCAATCATTCGAAATTTTTAGTTTGTATTTACGTAGATTATTTTCGTTTACTTGGTGATATTCTTCGCGACGCTTTGCGATTCCTTCCAGTTCACACCTGGCATGATTAATCTCTGGTCAACTCTATCCTTGTAATCAATCACTGTTTTCATGAGCGTATCGAGCAATTCATCGCCCAACAAAGTCGGTTCTAATCCCAAGTCCCTCAAGTTGGAGTTTTTCGCGTTGTAGTAGTGCTCTTCTGCTTCGGTTCTCGGGTTCGGGACGCTAATAACTTCCGGATTCAATCCTAACTTCTTACCGGCTTCGGTGATTAAACCAGCGAGCTCATTGACAGAAAATTGCTGCGTAAACTGGTTGTAGATTGGCATCTTCCCTGGTTCTGCTGGGTTATCAACGGCGATTTGGATGCATCTCACGGTATCACGAATGTTCAAGAAACCTCTCGTTTGTCCACCCTTACCGTACACCGTCATCGGATGACCAACCGCGGCTTGGATGCAAAATCTGTTCAACGCAGTGCCAAATACGGCGTCGTAATCTAATCTGTTGATCAAGTCGGGGTGCATCATCGTTTCGTCGGTCGCGATACCATACACGACCCCCTGGTTAATATCTGTGCATCGCAAGTTCCACGCTCGCGTGCAAAACAACATGTTCGCAGAGTCGTGGCATTTCGACAAGTGGTAGAAAGAACCACCTTGTTTCGGGTAAGGCAAGGTATCCGTTCTCCCGTTGTGCGTGATGGTCAAGTAACCTTCCTCAATGTCGATATTCGGAGTACCGTATTCACCCATCGTGCCGAGCTTGACCAAGTGGCAATCCGGCGCAAACTCTTTAATCGCGTACAAGACGTTAATGGTACCCATAACGTTGTTCGTTTGCGTAAAAACGGCACGGGATCTATCCATCATTGAGTAAGGCGCAGAACGCTGTTCGCCAAAGTGCACCGCCGCGGTCGGGTTGAATTTCTCAAACGTTGCGCCTAAAAACTCGTAGTCACACACGTCGCCGACGAACAACTCAATCTTTCTCCCGGAAACTTCTTCCCACTTGCGAACTCTTTCGTGGATAGATTTAATCGGTGTCAAAGAGTTGAAACCGAGCTGATCATCGAATTGACGTCTGCACAGGTTATCAACGATGGAGACTTCGTAGCCTCTCTGGGACAAGTGCAAAGCCGTCGCCCATCCACAATAACCATCGCCGCCGATAATCATCACGCGTTGGCCTTTGCCCGCGTCTGGGGCATCCGATCTCGGATTAATCGCTTGAACTTTAAACGACGTTTTCTTTTGGTGACTAACAGAGGCAGAAGATGACATTCTCAACGCGTTGCTGTCGTTGCTCATTCTTCTCGAGCTCAAGACTGTTTTTTATTTAATAAAATAAGAGAGAGAGAGAGAGAGAGTTAGAACACCAACATTTTCGAAGACTTGAAGGAGGAAGAGCAGTGGAAAAGAAGAAAAAGAACAAAAAATTTTGAGAAACAAAACCCTAAATACCCACCTGATGATGTCGACGAGGCTCTGGAGAATCCAAAAGACTTAGCCGCGACAGCGTTTCTCTTCGTGGCCGAAGAGGAAGCGACGGCGCGCGTCGTAGCTGATTTTTAATGCGCGATAAGTAGAAAGACCACGTGTTGGTCAGCGTCATGCGTGGGAAAGAAAATTTTATCTGGATGACGAGGAAGAAAAAACAAAAATTATTCCATGTGAAAGGAAGAGAAATCTCGCTCTCGTGGAAGAAAGAGAAGATACGTATAGTAATCCCGTCTCACGACGCGCGCAAGAGAACGAATCTGTGACCCGTACCGAAAGAAATCGCTGATTGTGCAATGGCTGACATGATAATTCGCTTATTTTATGAAGCGACGGATAACAGATATAATCAATCTTCTTCTTTTTTTTCGACTCAACTCCCGGGCGTCGGGTCTTGGGAGAAAAAAGGAGGACCACGAAAACGAATCCATCGTCCATTGCCCGAGAGACGCTTTTTTTTTGCGTTTTTTTTTTGCGTTTTTTTAAAATTTGACTTACACGGACAACGGGAGACTGGGAAAGACCAAGTGGTGAAAAGAAGCGAATAAAAGAATCTTTAAAAAAAAGAATGCGACGGGGCGCTGCGGCTTCGGCTGCAGCGGCAGCGGCTGCGGCGTCGGCACATCAGCAATATCCACCACACATGTCAACCTCGAGAGTGAATTCACCTCGCGGCGCCGTCGGTGGTGGAAATGGTAATATTGTTGGTGGCGCTTCAACCGCGAATAAAATCTCCTCGGGGCAAACGACTTCGGAGAACAACAACAACAACAACAACAATGCGTTTGAAAATATACGTCCAGCGACGCCAGTGGCATCTTCTAATCAAGGAAACTCGATGATGATGATGATGGGCAATGCGGGAGGCAGTGGCCCGAACAGGATATTTCGACAGTCGACGGCTTCTTCAACCTCTCAATTGTCCAATAATGCTTTACATCTCTCAGAGCAGCAAAATTCTGTTCGATTCGGCTCCATGGCTTGTTTTATGAGCCTTTGTTTAATTTTGTTCGGAGGTGGTTTAGTCAGAGAATCAAAACTGAAACGACACGAATTACCGGGGAATGTGCAAACGAGAGCGTTCGTCGATAAAATGGACAAGTGGGAGAACATATACAGAGATGAGTTCGAACGAGTGGAGTGGGCGTTGATCGATAACAACTTCAACGATGCACAGGTGTCGCCGAATATCGAAACATTGAAGAGCACCACGGAGGCGACTAATTATCAAGCACCCAAGTTGGCTGCACGGCAAATGTACGAATCTTTGAAGTTTCAAAGTTCAAATTTGTTAGAAACGTACGTTTTACCGAAAATTTATCCGAAATACGCCGACTATATGCCAACAATTGAGGCGTTGCGAGAGGCGGTTCGAAACGGAAACCCGATACCGGCGACGACGACAAAATTGTTGAACAAAACCGGCTCGACGACAAAGTTGAACTACGGCATGAACAACACAGTACTTGTCACTCGATTGCTTGAAACGCCGCTTTCGCTTTCACTCGTGGGAAAAGATACCGCTTCAAACCAAATTGTCGCCTCGATTGATTTAGGCGAGCAACGCGTGTTTCAAAAAACGATAATTCCTCACGTGAATAATAAAGTATGTAAGTATCAAATGAATGGTTATCACACCAATATGCAAGAGTGCGAGACATATTCAGCGCTCGTACGCATGTGTTTTAAAGTTAAAAAGAGTGGCGTAGAAGCAAACGCACGTTGGGTGCTGGATGATACGTTCGGTAACTTTGGATGCGAACCGGGAAGCCTCTCGAGAGTACGAGGTATGTCTTCTGGTAGTAGTAGTGATAGCAGCAGCAGCAGCAGCAGCAGCAGCAGCAGTAGTAGTAGCAGTAGTAGCAGCAGCAGCAATACGGGCGATAGTAGTAGTAGCAATACTGGGATCACAAATGCAGTGAACAGAAACAGCGACAGCGGGTCACCTTTGTGGAAACCGTCGTTACGAAAACGTATCGATGCCCCGCAAATCAAAGCCATGCCGCCGGATGCGAACAAAATCCGCGTCGCTTTCGCTGACAATACGGTGACTATTCAGCACGCCTTCGATCCTGAAATCTGGCTCAGAAACCAAACGATATCCAAAATGAGATATGAAAGGCACCGCGCGAAAGTGTCTATCGAAGGAATCGTGCTCATTGTCGTCGGAAGTGCGCTTGGTATTCCCGGCATTGGTTTGCTCTTGTTGGGATTTATCAAGCGCAAACGCACGGTTCGCTCGAGACGAGGATACGTTCAGTTACAGTTCCCGGGTCCTGATTACGTGTAAGAAAAACATTTTTGTTTGTATGTATGTAGAACTACCCAGGTACTGGGTACAACTATCTATTCTAAATTCTATCCTGTTGTCTAATCGTCGTCGTCGTCGTCGTCGTCGTCGTCGCCTAACAAGCTATCTAACAACATCGCCTCTTCTTCTTTCTTTCTTTCTGTTGTTTCTTTCTTTGTCTTTTCTTCTCCTTTCGTCCCATTGCGTCTCCTATTACTATTACTATCATCACCATTATCGTTATTCAACTCCCCTAACTCCCTTCTGTATTCATCCTCGTCCAACCCTAATAGTTTAGACAGTGGAACTGCGCGTATACGTCGTCTGACCTGGTGCTGTGGAACTACGGCGAGTGGGAACCCTTCGGTGCCCGTCTCATCGATGTGAAACGCTACCGCTGTTGCCATTGTGTGTAGAAATTTATTGTGTGTTAGAAATTTGTCGTCCTCGTTTTTTTCCGGCCACGTGGAGCGCAACAGACACGGTTTCCTTCGCATTTGTATTCGTTCTGGTGGCAGTGCTGCCGACGTTGTAGATGATGATTCTTCCGCTCTCTCCATGATGGGTGATGTGAATATAAATAAACAAAGAGGGACAACGTGTTGGGTGTAAAAATTTAACTGTCAAGAAAAAAAAATCAGCGTCGTGATACAAAAATAAAACACAAAAAGAAAAAGAAAAAGAGAGAGAGAGAGAGAACAATTTCTGTGTATCTCTCTTCTTTACAATTAGAACCAGTCACACACGCGGACGAAAATGTCAAACGAAAAGGAGCGAGAAAAAGCGAAGCAGAAGAACATCGCTGTCATCGAAAACGCGATTGCGGCGAGGAACAAGGTGCGTGTATTTACTGCGCAAAAGTCTTCATCAATCGTTTCTCGTTTTTTTCTATTTTTGAAAATCTCCTTTTTCTCTCTCAAAGGAGAAAGAAACTGTTGTTGTGTTGTTCTTGTTCTTGTTCTTGTTCTTGTTCTTGTTCTCGTTGAAAGAAACGTCAGAGAAGAAGATGAAGAGAAAAGAGCTTCCGTTTAAAGCACGATTATGTGCGAGGACTGACAGCGTTCTCCGTATTCAACAATACTGCAACAGTATAAATCTATCGCGGATGACCGATTGAGAGAAATTGCAAAGTTGGAGAAGCAAATCATATCGTTAGAAGCGTTGTTGGACCCGCAGTCGAGTCAAAACGGTGCAAATGCTTTGAAGATCAAATTAGCCGATTGCGAGGGGACCATAGCAGCACTGCGATTAGAAATTGCGAGCATTCGAGGGAAACTCGATAAGAAATCGAAAGTTGACGTCTCTTCATCAAACGCGTTGAGTAAACTCGCGCAGTTGGCGGGAAGCGCCGCCGGTTCCGCCGGTTTCGGAAGTGGATTTAACTCGAGGGATTACCTCCTAGGCGTGATGAGTGGGATGACGCTCGTTGGCGTATTGGTGAGTGTGAGCCATCATCGCGACGGTGGCACGGTTTCGTTCCGTTGGTTCGGGGAGACGGTGAGCGCTTTATTGAAAACATCCTTGTCGTTGTCTTCAAAGTAGAAGACATTTTTGACGAAGGAAACCATCGCGTATATTTATATACTATAGGGGATTGTCTTGATTTGTACTTTTAGCACACATACTACGTAGTATATTTATACCTACACGTACGTACGTACCGTGGTATTATTACTGTTACACTAAGGTCTACTCTCTCTATCTATATGTAAAAGCTTTTACCGCAAGAACTCCTCTCTAATCTTTGCGGCTTCGTGGTACGCCTTCACGTCTAAACCGCTCGCGTTTTGAGCTATCCGAACGCGTAAAGAACCGTTGCGTAAAATAGATAACGACGAGGACGAATGAGGATCCTCTCTCTCTTCTCGTTTCTCGTACTCTCCAATCAAAAAATACAAACTCTTCAGCTTCCACTTAAACGTCGGCAACACCGAAGAAGCGTCGAAAGTGAGTGCGAAATTGTCATCTTTCAAAACACCCAAGGATTTTGTTGGGTCGAAACTTTCCAAAGTGCCCAAGACGCGCACGGAAACTTCGTGAGAGTCGTCTCCATCCTCGTCGTCCTCCATATTTTCGCGGTTTTGTTCCTCGGTCTCCACGATTTCTTCGTCGTCGTCGTCCTTCTCACCCACTAAAGTCGTCAGAGGACGAGCAACCAAATCTTCTTTTTTCTTCGGGAAGATATTTTGTAAATCTTCCACACGACAGACCCGTCCGCTCTTCACCATTCTTCTTCTTATTCACACCCACGCCGAGACGCGCGGATTCACGCCGCGCACACCATGGGGAACGCGTATATCTCGATAAAATGCGTGCGTGTGCGCGTGCAAAAATTTCCAAAAGGTTAATTTTATTTACAGCAAGAGAGAAAAGAAAAGCATGCAATAAGTCTGTCGTCGTTTTTGTTGTGTTCTCTCAAAAATTCTTTCTTCGTTCTCGTGTCGTTTCAAGACGTCGTTTCTTTTTTTGAAAGTGCCTCTTGGTCTCGGCGCTCTCTTTTTTTTTCTCTTTTTTGCGTGTTGTTTCTCATTTGTGTGGTTGTGTGTGTGTCTTTTCTTTCTTTTTTTGCTCTCTCGTGTGTACGTAAGAAATTGTCAATTGAAACGCGCGCACGCGTCGTCGCGAAGAAGAGAGAGATATCATTCGGTGACGAATCTCGGGAGGAAGAGACAAAAGAGTGTTGTCCCGAGTGAAAGAAAAGCGACGAAACAGAGGGAGACGCCGCGCTACTGTGTGCAGCGTCGAAGAAGACGCGCGTAACAAACACGCGCGATACAAATGGAGAGAAGGAAGTCTCCGTCGGAAAGGGACGATCCGTCTGAACGAGGAGTGTGCTTGAGTAAACCGGCGACGCCGGCGAGTAACGATGGACGAGATAACGAAAATAGCGATTTGATTGTCTACCAAAACGATATATTAAGGGCTGGCGACGACCGATGCGCGTACAAAGTCCTCGGCAGTTTAGGAAGCGGAACGTTTGGACAAGTGTTACGAGTAAAGAAAGTGAACAACACCAACACGAGCGAGGGAGAGAATTTTAACGACGACGGAAACGGCATGGACAAAGAAAATAACAGAGACTCCGCGTTAAAAATAATCAAGAACCATCCGGCGTATTTCCATCAGGCTCACGTGGAGATTGGTATTCTCCACATGCTAAATACGAGATGCGACCCAACCGGAGAGAAGAAAATCGTAAAGCTTTTGGACCAGTTTGTTTGTCACAACCACTTGTGTTTAGTATTCGAGTTGTTGGATATTAACTTGTACGAGTTTTTACGTAAGAATAAATTCAGAGGCGTCTCGTTGCGAGTGTTGAGAGAGCTCATGGTACAACTCTTGAATGCTTTGGACGTGTTGAGGGAGGCGAACGTGATTCATTGCGACATAAAACCAGAGAATATTCTGTTGAAGTCGTTGTCGTCCACGGAGGTGAAGTTGGTCGATTTCGGTTCCGCCTGTTTTCAAAACAGAACGGTATATCAATACATCCAATCGAGATTTTATCGAAGTCCAGAAGTCTTGCTAGGAACACCGTACGGGATGCCGATAGATATGTGGAGTTTAGGTTGCGTAGCGGCGGAAATGTTTCTAGGATTACCGATTTTACCAGGCGCGAGCGAGTTTGATTTGTTGAACCGAATGTGCGAAACGATTGAATCACCACCGGATTCGATGTTGCACAAAGCGAGACACCGGCACAAATATTTTGTGAGAGTTAACAACAACAACAACAACAACAACAACAACAACACTAGTAATAGCTTTTCGGATATGAATCCAAACTCGGAATCTGATTCGGACATGAAAAAAAATAACAACAACAACAACAACAACATCGACGCGGGTGGAAACGTAGAATCGAACTATCGTTTGTTGACCTTACAGCAGTATGAAGAGCGTTCTGGAAAACGAGCTGCTGTGGGAAAGAAATATTTTCAACAAAAGAAACTGGTTGATATTATTTTTCGAGCACCGTATAAGGATCTTGGCGTGGGTGGTCCCGGATCGAAAGAACGAGAAAACGCCATCGAGGAACAAAAACTCATGCGCGCGTCCTTTTTAGATTTCTTATTGGGGATGTTGATACTCGACCCGAATTTACGTTGGACGCCGAAACAAGCACTTCTACACCCGTACATCACCGGTGAGCCGTTTGATGCGAATATACCGTTTAAACCGCCACTATGCATGGAAACGACGTCGGAGGAAACGAGAAAAGAACATCAACGGAGCGCGGCGAAAATGGCAGCGGCGGTTTCGGAGCGTGCAAAGAGAGAAGTTACCGCGGCAAAGAAACCGAAGCAAACCGTCCAAACGCCGTTTCCAGATTTTGTTCCGCCGCCGGCACAACAACCGATTCCAGCCGGCCTCGCTGCAAATGCAACCGCTGTCGTCAACGAGGTGCCATCAGCAGTTTCAGCGCAACAGCAACAACCAGTTGTCGGTGGTTTAGCCGCCGCGTTTGCCTCAGCCTCGGCAACTGCCACCTCTGTTGGAAATGCGAACTTTTTGCAGGCGCAACAAATGCAAACGGCGGCGGCGGCTGCAAACGTAGCTGCGGTATCGCAAGCCTCCCCGGGTCAAACGACGCAATCTGTTTTTGGCGTTGGAAGCTTTGGCCAAAGTCCAGGCGGAACGCAGTTCTTGGGGAACCACTTCGTCGGTTCTCCTCACGCCATGAACTCTGCCGCATTACATCCGTTACACTTTGGGCAATCACCGCCGACTTCGCAAATGAAAAATTTGTCCGTGCAAAAACAGCACGCAGTTGCGGCGAAAGCAGCCGCTGCCGTTCAGTTTCCAGTTGTGTACGCTAGTCCTTTAGGTCCCGGTCGAGGAACATTAGGTGGAGAGTCTTCCGCAAGTGGAATGAGCAACGCTTCGCAAGCGTCTCGAGCTGCGACTGCGGCTCAAAACGCTTTGAACGTAGGAAATAACAACCTGGACTTGATTCGTAACAATTTTGGCCTTGGTGGGCAACACAAGGGAGCGCAGCAAAGCGGCGAAAACTCGAGCGGCGGAAGCTCTTCGGCGTTTTCCGGCTTACCGCAATCCATGCCGAGACAAACCGCCTCGGGAGGTTTCGGTGGATCTGGTAACGCCGGATGGTGGGGGCCAGGCGTCGTTAGTGGCAACTCAGTGAGCATAAGCAACAAAGAAAAGGGTGCCTTTTCGCCTATGAATCGAGTGTCTGGATTTGCATCGCCGTCTGGCGGATCTAGTTTGAAAACTGTTCGCGAAGGCGGCGAGTATGTTCCAAACACTTCGCCTCCGCCTCAAATGAACAAGGATAATGATATGGATGCAAACTGGGACCCGACGCTTTCGGAACCATTGGAAGAACAGCATCAACAACATGACGAAACGATGACGACGACGACGACGACGGATTTGTACAAGTACGCATCGAGCGCTCCAACGGGGACTTCTTACATGCAAGAGAAGAAGCGTAAAAGCGATCGATAAACTAATTTTCTACGTACTACATTGTTATATATTCTCTCTGTACTACCATATCACTATAATCTATCTATCTACGTATCTACTACTACTATGTATCTCTATCCATCTCTTATTCTTATCACACGACGAGCTTTTTCAATTTGAACACATCCTTCACGCTTTTCTTCATGGCGTTGTACGGGACATACATGCCTTCTTTTTTACCGCCTTTGTAATGTAAAATACGAATGTCTTTCTTTTTCAAACCTTGACCGTTCCCGCTCGGGACGAAATTATACTGATCTCCGGGAATCATTCGCACAGTAACAACCTCTGCACCCGAACTCCCACACACGACAGGTAAATCAATCACTTTCTTCCCTCTCGCTAACGATTGTACCTTTGCGGCCGGTACGTTCAAACCTCTCTGATACGCCGCTTGGTCTCCGGTGAAACCAGCTTCCTTCCCACTCTTTGCTAAATCAGACTTCCACAAATCCAACGTGTGATCGCTAAATTTCGCCGCCCCGACGTACTTTCCTTTCGGCACAAACTGCACTCCGCCTTGAACCGGATACGCTTTATTATCTCGAATCGTCACGCCATAATCAAAATTTCTTGTCTGAAACAAATCGGTCACGTCACCGACAAAGACAATATCCGTACCCACCATCAACAAGTCCGCGTTCCAATCGTTATCTCTCGCGCGTTTAATGAATGCGTTGTATAATTTCATTCTCTCCAACATTAACGCCCCGGTCCCGATTTTCGTTCGATCCAAAATCCCAGCGAACCGATGCAACTGCACTTTATCCATTCCCGGTTTGCTCATGTCAACCTCCGTTTCTTCGTCCGTAATCAACGCCGCGCACGTTCCAGGCCCGTTGGTCATTCGTGCGCTTTCCATG
>JACLAA010000710.1_pt1 | contig 44298 bp, 31 predicted proteins | sample 8027891 | NCBI WGS metagenome assembly JACLAA01 (sample SAMN15724900, study PRJNA655200) | protist metagenome | isolation source: fluorescence activated cell sorting (FACS) single amplified genomes of... | place: Spain: Blaines Bay Microbial Observatory, Mediterranean Sea | collected 2016-01-19 | reverse complement strand
TTACACGTAATTCTCTTAAGAAAGAGCGTAAAAAGTATGGATTAAAGAAAGCTCGTAAAGCACCACAATTTTCAAAGCGTTAATTTGGTTTTTATGTAGATATTTAAAAAACTTCGAAACTTGAAGTCTATTGAATTTTTTTCATGCAAATATTTGTGTATAAGAAAGACTTGAACTCTTTAAGTCTTTCCTGTACACTATGAATATGTCTTAGTGGTGGAATGGTAGACACGCAAGCTTGAGGGGTTTGTGCTTTACGGCGTGGAGGTTCGAGTCCTCTCTAAGACATGTCCCATCAACGGTGGGGTTTCGCATCAATGGGTCGATGCCCGAGTGGTTAATGGGGGCGGACTGTAAATCCGCTGGCTTGCCTACACTGGTTCAAATCCAGTTCGGCCCAATTTTTTATCTTTGACTGTGGCTGTGGTGGAATGGTAGACACTGGAGACTTAAAATCTCCTGCAGCTTATACTGCGTGGGGGTTCGAATCCCCCCAGCCACAAAAATATAATTTATAGATATTTTTTATCCTTTTATCTACATGTGTAAGTAATATATTTGTAACAAAAGTTTTATTTGCTTTTTGAAATAAATAGAATCAGCATGGTTATTTCGAAAAAATGAGGTATGATATCGGTGTGAGACATCAAAGCATGGAGAAAGGTGATGAATTTCTTATACGATATTTCTGCCGTGGAAATCGGTCAACATTTTTATTGGACTCTTGGTGGGTTCCAAATGCACGGTCAAGTATTAATCAACTCATGGATTGTACTTGGACTTGTAATTGCATTTGCACTTGTAACAACAAGTGAATTAAAGCCTGTTCCAGAAGGAGGGCAAAACTTAGCTGAGTTCGTTGTAGAATACATTCGTGACATTGCTAAAACACAGATTGGAGAAGACTACTTAACGTGGACACCATTTATTGGAACACTTTTCCTTTTCATCTTTGTTTCAAACTGGTCAGGTGCACTTATCCCATGGAAAGTTCTTGAACTTCCAAATGGGGAACTCGGGGCACCAACAAACGATATTAATACAACAGTAGCACTTGCTCTTTTAGTATCAGTGGCGTATTTCTACGCAGGATTAAAGAAAAAAGGATTAGAGTATTTTGGAAAGTATGTAGAGCCTACGCCTATTCTTCTTCCAATTAACGTTCTTGAGGATTTCACAAAGCCATTATCATTAAGTTTCCGTCTTTTTGGAAACATTCTTGCGGATGAGCTTGTAGTAGCGGTACTTGTATCATTAGTCCCTCTTGTGATTCCAATCCCGCTTATTTTCCTTGGTCTTTTTACAAGTGCAATTCAAGCACTTATTTTTGCAACACTTGCTGGAGCATACATTGGAGAAGCACTTGAAGGGCACTAATCCTTCTTGTTCTCTTCAATATTTCCGCATGTCCATGCATACATATAAGTTTTACATGGGATAGCATTACCGATGGGGCGAATGATTTTATTCGCCCTTGATCTTTTACATAAACTTGAACAGACATCAAAACAATCTTTCTAAGTCTTTTTCATTTTTCTCTTCTTGAGGGTCTCTTTAGAATTTATAAATAAACTCATTTTTTTCAAGTTATTCTATTTTAGCAAGACAATTTAAAGATTAAATTAAAACATACTTTCAAAAAGCCTAGAAACCTGGTATTCTGCAATTGCATAAGCAACTTATAAAAAGGAAACATACAATGAACCCATTAATTTGTGCTGCATCTGTAGTTGGAGCTGGTTTAGCAATCGGACTTGGAGCTATCGGTCCTGGTATTGGTCAAGGTACTGCAGCTGGTCAAGCTGTAGAAGGTATTGCACGCCAGCCTGAAGCTGAAGGAAAAATCCGTGGAACACTTCTTTTATCATTAGCATTCATGGAAGCGTTAACAATTTACGGTCTTGTAGTTGCATTAGCATTAATGTTTGCAAACCCATTCGTTTCTTAATTTCATTTTTTGAAATTCCAAAAGAAATGTTTTTCTGCCCGAATCTGTAATTAATACGATTCGGGCAGTTTATTTAAGATTCAGACTTCATCTTTAAATTAAGAAACAAATCTGAGTCACGCTGTAGATGAAGCATACACACTTTAAACGTGTGACACTTTTCTACTTTATAAATTCCAAATTACCTGGAGGTTTCACACGAATGGTATCACTTGCAGAAGGATTCGGATTCAATACGAATCTTCTTGAAACTAACATTCTCAACCTCGCTGTTGTTCTTCCACTCGTTTTTTCGCTTGGAAAGGATACATTAACATCTATCCTAGACACTCGACGAGAGAAAATTCTTAGCAGTCTCCGTAGTGCAGACGACCGATTTAAGCAAGCACAATTAGAACTTGATGCTGCGAAATCTGAGCTTGCTCTTGCTGCTGAAAAAGTAAAAGAGATTCAAAGCGAAGGACAGAAAACAATGGAAGCTCTTCGTCTTGAAGAAACAAAGCGTTATGAAGAACTTCACCAACGTTTTGATGATCTTAAAGAAGAAACAGTTCGCCTTGAAGAAGAGAAAGTTGTAAACACTTTCCGTCAACAACTTATTAGTGTAGCTTTTGAAAAAGCCATTGAAGGAATCCGTTCAAAAATGGATGATAAACTTCAACGTAAATACATTGATGCGAAAATTGCCCTTATGAATAGTTCACTCTAAGAGAGAACCATTTAGCAATTTTCCTAAGAGATTGGGTCATATTTTTATTTACTCAACACTCTTGAAGACAACTAGAATTGTCTTCCCTCTATGCGGTTAGCTTCATTTTCGAACTCCAGAAGGAGTCGTAAAAGCTTACCAATTTGTGAAAAATTAATCCCAAAGATTGAATCGAACCGAGGATCACATGGTAAAAATTCGCCCAGATGAAATTAGTAGCGTTATTCGTCAACAGATTGAGCAATACACGCAAGAAGCGCAAGTTGTAAACGTTGGAACTGTACTTCAAGTTGGAGATGGAATTGCTCGAATCTACGGATTAGAGAAAGTAATGGCTGGTGAATTACTTGAGTTCAAGGATGGAACAATTGGTGTTGCATTAAACCTTGAATCAGATAACGTCGGTGCTGTACTTATGGGTGAGGGACTCTCTATCCAAGAAGGTGATGCAGTAAAAGCAACTGGAAAAATTGCACAAGTTCCTGTTGGAGAAGCATTTTTAGGTCGTGTAGTTGATGCATTAGCTCGCCCAATCGACGGTAAAGGTGATATCCCTTCATCAGATACTCGTTTAATTGAGTCACCTGCACCAGGAATTATTGCTCGTAAATCAGTATATGAGCCACTTCAAACTGGTCTCGTATCAATTGATGCGATGATTCCAATTGGACGTGGACAACGTGAATTAATTATTGGTGACCGTCAAACTGGTAAAACAGCAGTAGCAACTGATACAATCATTAACCAAAAAGGTGGTGACTGTATTTGTGTATATGTTGCAATTGGACAGAAAGCTTCATCAGTAGCACAAATTGTAACAACTTTAGCAAATGCTGGAGCAATGGAGTACACAATTGTTGTAGCTGAGAATGCAAATGCACCAGCAACACTTCAGTACCTTGCGCCATATACAGGTGCTTCACTTGCTGAGTACTTTATGTACTCAGGGCGTGCTACACTCATCATTTATGATGATCTCTCAAAGCAAGCACAAGCATACCGTCAGATGTCACTTCTCCTTAAGCGTCCTCCAGGTCGTGAAGCGTACCCAGGAGATGTATTCTACCTTCACTCACGCCTTCTTGAGCGTGCAGCGAAGCTTAATGAATCATTAGGGGAAGGAAGTATGACAGCTCTTCCGATTATTGAAACACAAGGTGGTGATGTAGCTGCATACATTCCAACAAACGTAATTTCAATTACTGATGGGCAAGTATTCCTTTCAGCTGACCTTTTTAACTCTGGTATTCGTCCAGCAATTAACGTTGGTATTTCAGTATCACGTGTAGGTTCAGCAGCTCAAATTAAAGCAATGAAGCAAGTTGCTGGAACACTTAAGTTAGAACTTGCACAGTTCGCAGAGCTTGAGGCATTCTCACAGTTTGCATCAGACCTTGACCAAGCAACGCAAAATCAACTCGCACGTGGTGTACGTTTACGTGAGCTCCTTAAGCAAGCGCAATCAGCTCCACTTTCAGTAGACATGCAAGTTGTAACTATTTACACAGGAACAAAAGGATACCTCGATAAACTTGAGGTAGGACAAGTTCGTCCATTCCTTGAAGGACTTCGTGAGTACATGAAGACAAACAAGCCTGCATTTAGTAGTGCAGTTAATGAGTCTAAAGCTATGTCACCTGAATCTGAAGAGATGTTAAAAGAAGGAATTACAGCTTACACAGCTATGTTCCTTGAAACAGCAAAATAATCTTCATCAAAGCAATTTATTAAGTACATAATACTTCGTATTCGCTAATGAATGGTATTTGGTAGGAAATATTCCTACCAAATACCATCTAGTTTTATTCCATTTTTTTTATTTTTTAACCTTACAGAACACAAATCAATTTAGACAAAAAGATGACGAACCAATAAAAATATGCTAAAGTAGCTATAAAGAATTCTATGTGTTTCAAAACACGAACTCGTTTGCTCAAAAAGTAGATTGAGCAAATTATTTTAATCCTCCCTAATCTCTTTGACATATGGCAAAAAAATCAATGATTGCGCGTGAAACAAAACGCCAACGCCTTGTACAAAAATATGCACAGAAACGTGCACAATTTAAGCAAGATCTTCGTAATGCAGGTTCAATTCGTGAAGTAGTAACAATTCATCGCCAATTACAGACATTGCCACGTAATAGTGCCCCAGTTCGTTTACATAACCGATGTGTACAAACAGGTCGACCAAAAGGATATTACCGTGATTTCGGGCTTTCACGTCATGTGTTACGCGAAATGGCACACCAATGTTTACTCCCAGGAGTACGTAAAGCAAGTTGGTAAGATAGTAAAAATGTATTATATGAGTCTGGAGTGGGGTATGTGTTAATTTTTTGATTGCTGTATACCCCATTTTTTGATTCAAGAGGGAACATATTGACTTTTTTGTCACCTCCCTTCATAATATATTGTAGTTTGGGGCATAGCCAAGTGGTAAGGCGACGGTTTTTGGCTCCGTTATCCGGAGGTTCGAGTCCTTCTGCCCCAGTAAAAAGGAAATTTCAGATTATTTTTCATTAGAGTTTACTATGAATAACAAAAACTTTTTTGTGACTGTAGCTGCAGCGTTCATGCTCACATTCACAGGATCAGCAAATGCTTACCCAGTATATGCTCAAAATGGGTATGAAAACCCACGTGAAGCAACGGGTCGTATTGTATGTGCAAACTGTCACCTTGCTCAAAAGCCAGTGGATATTGAAGTACCACAAGCTGTACTCCCAGATACAGTATTTGAAGCTGTAGTAAAGATTCCGTATGACCAGCAAGTGAAGCAAGTTCTCGGAAACGGTAAAAAAGGTCCATTAAATGTTGGAGCTGTTCTTATTCTTCCAGAAGGATTCCAAATTGCACCACCTGAGCGTATGTCTGCAGAACTTCAAGAGAAAGTTGGAAAACTTTATTTCCAACCGTACAGTGAAGATAAGAAAAACATTCTTATTGTAGGTCCAGTTCCTGGTAAAAAGTACAGTGAAATGGTTTTCCCAATTCTTGCTCCAGATCCATCGAAATCTAAAGATGTAAACTACCTTACATACCCAATTTACCTTGGTGGTAACCGTGGGCGTGGGCAAGTATATCCAGATGGAACAAAGAGTAACAACACTGTATACAACTCACCAGCTGCTGGTACAGTAAGTGCTATTAATACAACTGATAAAGGTGTAGATATTATTATTACATCTGCAACTGGGGATAAGTCAACAACAGCAATCCCAACTGGTCCAGATATTCTTGTAGCTGTAGGGCAAGCAGTACAAGCAGATCAACCATTAACTAATAACCCTAATGTAGGTGGTTTCGGACAAGGAGAAACAGAAATTGTACTCCAAAATCCAGCTCGTCTTCAAGGTCTTATTATTTTCCTTGGTTTTGTTCTTATTGCACAAGTATTCCTTGTTCTTAAGAAGAAGCAATTCGAGAAAGTACAACTTTCAGAAATGAACTTCTAATGCATAAATCAAACGAACCCATGGATTATCCCTGGGTTCGTTCCATATAAATCAATAGAGTAGAGATCAATAATAGAGTAAATCTTTCGTTATTATAATAAAAAATGGCCAGTGGGATGGGGCGTTCCTTGTATAAGCTGCAACAGCAACCATTGCGATTCGCCCCGCACGTGGCGCATGGAATGCTTATATTGAAAATCAATAATCTTAAAGATTTAATTGATCTCCACGACGGTACTGAAGGTAGGCTGTCACGAAGAGGCCAGAAAGAGTAACCGGGATGAGTCCAAGAACAATTCCAGAAAGAAGTGTTTCAACCATGATATGATACCTCGGTAATAGATGAATAGTCTATTCGCATTGGAATAGGTGCCCTAGTACTTGCGTACTAGGGCACAAAGACTTAAATATAAGAATTACATTCTTATATAAAAGGTTACTGATTAGAGAGTATCTACAGTATCGAATTCGAACTTAATCTCTTTCCATACTTCACATGCTGCTGCAAGCTCAGGAGACCACTTACAAGCTGCACGGATAACATCTCCACCCTCACGAGCGAGGTCACGACCTTCGTTACGAGCTTGAGTACAAGCCTCAAGAGCTACACGGTTAGCAGATGCACCTGGAGCGTTACCCCATGGGTGTCCAAGAGTACCACCACCAAACTGTAAACAAGCGTCATCACCAAAGATCTCTACGAGAGCTGGCATGTGCCATACGTGAATACCACCAGAAGCTACTGGCATTACACCAGGGAGAGATCCCCAGTTCTGAGTGAAGTAAACTCCACGGTCACGGTCCTTCTCAACGATTGGATCACGCATAAGGTCAACGAAACCAAGAGTTACGTTACGCTCACCTTCAAGCTTACCTACTACAGTTCCTGAGTGAAGGTGGTCACCTCCAGAAAGACGAAGAGCCTTAGCAAGTACACGGAAGTGAATACCGTGGTTACGCTGACGGTCAATTACTGCGTGCATTGCACGGTGAATGTGAAGAAGAAGTCCTTCATCACGACAGTAAAGTGCAAGTGAAGTGTTTGCAGTGAAACCACCAGTAATGTAGTCATGCATAACAATAGGCATTCCTAATTCCTTAGCACACTTAGCACGCTTGATCATCTCTTCAGATGTAGCAGCAGTTACGTTAAGGTAGTGCCCCTTAATTTCCCCAGTCTCAGCTTGAGCCTTGTAAATAGCCTCAGCACAGAAAAGGAAACGGTCACGCCAACGCATGAATGGCTGAGAGTTTACGTTCTCATCATCCTTAGTGAAGTCAAGACCACCACGAAGACACTCGTATACTGCACGACCGTAGTTCTTAGCAGAAAGTCCAAGCTTAGGCTTAATAGTACATCCAAGGAGACCACGTCCGTACTTGTTTAACTTATCACGCTCAACCTGGATTCCGTGAGGAGCACCCTGGAAAGTCTTACAGTAAGCTACTGGAATACGTAAATCTTCTAAACGAAGTGCACGAAGTGCTTTGAAACCAAATACGTTACCTACAATAGATGTGAAAAGGTTAGTTACTGACCCTTCCTCAAATAAATCGATTGGGTAAGCAATGTATGCGATGTATTGGTTATCTTCACCTGGAACTGGCTCAAGATCGTAACAACGACCCTTGTAACGGTCAAGCTGAGTAAGACCATCAGTCCATACAGTTGTCCATGTACCAGTTGATGACTCAGCTGCTACTGCTGCTCCACACTCCTCACAAGGTACACCTGGTTGTGGTGTCATACGGAATGCTGCAAGAATATCAGTTGCTTGCACCTGGTAATCAGGAGTGTAGTAAGTTAAACGGTAATCCTTAACTCCAGCCTTGAATCCAGACTGAGTCATTGTTTGAGTTTGCGGTGACATAATTTTTTATTTATGAAGAACACGAATCCATAATCTCTAAATCTACTCGTTATAAATGTGTTGGATTTTCACTAAAGTGAAACACCTTTTTAAATATTGTACATAGGTTCAACTTCGCTGACAAGCGATTTATTGAAACTTTTTTTACGTTTGTTTGCCAGGAACCAGATTTGAACTGGTGACACAAGGATTTTCAGTCCTCTGCTCTACCGACTGAGCTATCCCGGCGATATGTATATAGTACAGTACAATTTTCTGTCATGAATGTCAAGCTTGTTTCTTAGAACTTGTCATACTCTATTCAGGTTATATTAGAATCATTCTGTTTTTATTTTGCTTAATGAAAAGCAAAATAAAAATAGAATTTGTGCACAGCCCAAAGGACTTACAAGCGATTAACCATTAAAATAATGGGAATGTAAGTGCATCTGGGAAAAAACGGTTCAATTCAATCAAAAGACCTGCAAGAAAGCTAAACCAAAGTGTAGCAAGTACAGGCGCTGTTGAAAGATAAATTGTAAGATCCTTCATGGTATCCTCCTAACAAAAAGAATGTATTTCGATTCTATTCAAATATAAATTGAAGAGATTATAAAAATACGGGTGTTTGGATACTACCATTCAGTGATGGTAGAAGAGACAAAAATAAGTTTATACTAATATATAAACGTATAAGCTGTTATTCAAAATCTTTCGAACTCGGGTTACGCCCTGGGTCATTTGAAAGGAACCCAAATACGAAAAGCGAAATGAAGAAGATAACTACTGTGTAAACAAGAATTTTTAACGTAAGCATATTGTTTTACTTTCTCCAATGAGCGAGGTAAATAAAAGTAACACTGGAAGTGTTACTTTTGGCAATTAACGGAAACTTACGGAAGCTTGCCAAACAAAAGCAAGAAGTAAGAAAAGAACCGGAATAATCGGGAGTACATCCACGAGCGGGTCAAATGGAGCGTACGCTTCCGGTAAACGTCCAAGAATGAAAAGTTGAGGCATGAGAAAATCTCCAATCAGATCAAATTAAAGGATGAACTAGCATTTTTATTATATCTGATATTTGCAGACAAATCAAAATTTGATCAAGTTATTTTAAACTTTTTTATTTTTTTTTCGGAGAGAGTGGGATTTGAACCCACGGTAACTTGCGCTACATTGGTTTTCAAGACCAATACATTAAACCACTCTGACACCTCTCCGTAACAATACAATACCAAAAATAAGACATAGATGCAAGCCCTTGTAAAAGGGCTTGAGGTAAAAAGAATTTATTTTCCTTTTACTGTTGTTGTAAGTGCATTAAAACTTGTTGGATGTAAAATTACAAGTTGTGAAAGCATTTTACGATTTAATAATACACGATTCGTCTTTAATGCATGGATAAAACGACTATATGAAAAACCTGCAGGTCGTGATCCGGCATTAATACGTCGAATCCAAAGACGACGGTATTGGCGCTTTTTCTTTCGTCGATCACTGTATGATGATGAAAGTGCCTTTAAACTACGTTGATTTGCAGTACGGAATAAAGTAGAGTGCGATCCACGGAACCCTCGGTTAAGATCTAAAATTTTGTTGCGGCGTTTACGGGCAACTGTCCCACGTTTTACTCGAGTCATAAGCTATAGAAATGTTCATCTTCGTTTTCACTCGACGAAGATATATAATTAATGGCATTCACTACTTCATTCCAGAAGTACATATTGAATATCTATATTTACAAGAAAAGAGAAGAGTTATCTCTTATGTTCTCACTGTATACATATAGGATACTGAAAAGATAGTACTACCGTCAAGATATTCCTTTAAAGAATTTGGAATTTGTTTAAACCTTTCGGAGAGAAGGGGATTCGAACCCCTGGTACGATTACTCGTACGCTTCATTAGCAATGAAGTACTTTCGGCCACTCAGTCATCTCTCCACTCCCAGTGTAGCATTGTGTATATTGTGAAACAAGGCTTTCCTCAAGGGATTTTTTTTCACGCCCTGTAGGACTCGAACCTACGACATCAGGTTTTGGAGACCTGCGTTCTACCAACTGAACTAAGGACGCATGGTATATATGCTTATCTATTACTTTTGTAAGAGGGTTCGGAGTGACAGGATTCGAACCTGCGACCACATCGTCCCAAACGACGTACGCTACCAAACTGCGCTACACTCCGATATATTCTATCTACTAGAGTAGCAAATGTACTCTATTTAGACAATTATATTTTTTCTTATCGAACAAAATACATTATGTAAATCTCTTCCCTATACATGTGAAGACATGCGGAGAAGAGATTTACATCACTTAAAAAACTTTCAATTTACTTATAGAGTTGTACTCCAAGACGTACTGAAAGAATACCTGTAATAAGTGCAACAAAAAGAGCAACAAAAACTTGTGTATCAGATAAAGGCATACTTGTTAAAAAAGGTAGTATACAAAAGAAAACGCATAGAAAAATCAGAATCTAGCACTTTTGTACAAAATATGTAACTAATTAAAGGTTACCACCACGTGCATAAACAGCTGCAACGATAATTGGGCCTGCTCCTACAACAAGAGCAACACTTACAAGTTGACCAATTAATTCAAGATTCATATGTTTGACTCCGCAATAATGAGGTTAATTTAAGACATTAAAAATTAAAAGAAAGAAACAATAGACTAAAATCTAAAGAACATTGTTTTATCTAAAGCATGTCTTTTTTAAAGATTGGCTCTAAAAAAGGAAACGTTTGAAACGTGAACATCTTTTTTAGATATTTTTTTGTTTACCAACTAGGAAGAAGTGACGATTAAAATAAATACCAAATATATATTTTATTTACGTACCATTATCCAAGAACAGGATTAATTAATTTCTTCTTTCTCAATATAAAGAAAAAGAGCTGCCATTGTTACAGCAGGGAAAACTAAACCTACAAGAGGTACAAAAATTGAAGGTAAAAGAGATGTAGCCATGTGTTTCCTCCTTAAGAAGTATTTTACCGAAAAATAAGGTATAGAGGCGACATTTTTATTATAGGAAAAAAAAGCAAAAGCTTCACGCTATTTGTTATGTTTTTTTTTGTTCTTTCGGGCCTGACGGGACTCGAACCCGCAACCTCCGCCGTGACAGGGCGGCGCTCTAACCAATTGAACTACAGGCCCTCTAATATGAATAGTATGATGCCTTATTTGATAAGGTTTTGCAATATATTTCTTTTTATATCGAGAAATAAAAGTATTTCTATAAACACACAAATTGTCCCTTTGGCAGTGACAGATCTTGTAAATCAAGGCATAATAAAATTACCATACTTTAATACCATTGCATTCCAACATTTTTTTTTAATGTTTTTTGAAGTAGGCTTGCTTTTCTATGCGAAATTAAAAAAAAATTATATCTTTTCGATTTCCATAAATCGCACTCATTGCTTTTTTATTAAAAAGTAATTTATGAAATAACGAGGAAACTTTAATGACAATTAGCCCACCAGAACGCGAGGTAAAGGCAGTCAAGATTGTAGTAGATCGTGACCCAGTACCAACTTCGTTTGAGAAATGGGGGAAACCCGGACACTTCTCACGAACACTTGCAAAAGGTCCTGCTACAACAACATGGGTATGGGATCTCCATGCCGATGCACACGACTTTGATAGTCACACAACAGACCTTGAGGATATTTCTCGTAAGGTTTTTAGTGCGCACTTCGGTCAACTTGGTGTAATCTTTATCTGGCTTAGTGGAATGTACTTCCACGGAGCACGTTTCTCAAACTATGAAGCTTGGTTAAGTGATCCAACTCACATTAAACCAAGTGCACAAGTAGTTTGGCCAATCGTAGGTCAAGAAATTCTTAACGGTGATGTAGGTGGTGGATTCCAAGGAGTGCAAATTACTTCTGGATTCTTCCAACTTTGGCGCGGAAGCGGTATCACAAGTGAACTTCAACTTTATAGTACAGCAATTGGTGCACTTATCATGGCAGGACTTATGTTCTTTGCTGGATGGTGGCACTACCACAAGGCTGCACCGAAACTTGAATGGTTCCAAAATGTTGAATCAATGATGAACCACCACCTTGCAGGACTTCTTGGTCTTGGAAGTCTTTCATGGTCTGGTCACCAAATTCACATTGCGTTACCAGTAAATACACTTCTTGATGCTGGAGTAGATCCAAAAGAGATCCCACTTCCACACGAGTTTATGCTTAACCGTGATCTCATGGCTGAGCTTTACCCAAGTTTCTCACAAGGACTTGCACCTTTCTGGACATTCAATTGGACAGAATATTCAGATTTCCTTACATTCCGTGGTGGACTTAACCCAGTAACTGGAGGTCTTTGGCTTTCAGATACAGCACACCACCACCTTGCTATTGGAGTTCTTTTTATTATTGCTGGGCACATGTACCGCACAAACTGGGGTATTGGACACAGCATGAAGGAAATCCTTGAAGCACACAAAGGACCATTCACTGGTGAAGGACACAAAGGTCTCTATGAGATTCTTACAACTTCATGGCATGCACAACTTGCAATTAACCTTGCACTTTTCGGATCGCTGTCAATTATTGTAGCGCACCACATGTACGCAATGCCACCTTACCCGTACCTTGCAACTGATTACGGTACACAACTTTCACTCTTTACACACCACATGTGGATTGGTGGTTTCTGTATTTGTGGAGCTGCTGCGCACGCGGCTATCTTCATGGTTCGTGATTACGACCCAACAAACAACTACAACAACCTTCTTGATCGTGTACTTCGTCACCGTGATGCAATGATTTCACACCTTAACTGGGTGTGTATTTTCCTTGGTTTCCACAGTTTCGGACTTTACATCCACAATGATACAATGAGTGCCCTTGGTCGTCCGCAAGATATGTTCTCTGACACAGCAATTCAGCTTCAACCAATTTTTGCACAATTTGTGCAAAATACACACGCACTTGCGCCTGAGCTTACAGCTCCAACAGCTGGTGCAAGTACAAGTGCAAGCTGGGGTGGTGATATCGTGGCTGTTGGTGGAAAAATCGCAATGATGCCAATTTCACTTGGTACTTCAGATTTCATGGTACACCATATTCACGCATTTACTATTCACGTAACAGTACTTATCCTTCTTAAGGGTGTACTTTTCGCACGTAGTTCGCGTCTTATCCCTGATAAGGCAAACCTTGGATTCCGATTCCCTTGTGATGGACCAGGACGTGGAGGAACATGTCAGGTTTCAGCTTGGGACCACGTATTCCTTGGTCTTTTCTGGATGTACAACAGTATTTCTATTGTAATTTTCCACTTCAGTTGGAAAATGCAATCTGATGTTTGGGGAAGTGTTACAGACAACGGAGTATCACATATTACTGGTGGTAACTTCGCACAAAGTGCGAATACTATTAATGGTTGGCTTCGTGATTTCCTTTGGGCACAATCTTCTCAAGTTATCCAATCATACGGATCAGCACTCTCTGCATATGGACTCATTTTCTTAGGAGCCCACTTTATCTGGGCATTTAGCCTTATGTTCTTATTCTCAGGACGTGGATACTGGCAGGAGCTTATTGAATCAATCGTATGGGCGCACAACAAACTTAAAGTTGCGCCTGCTATTCAACCCCGCGCTTTAAGTATTACACAAGGACGTGCCGTTGGTGTTGCTCACTACCTTTTAGGTGGAATTGCAACAACATGGTCATTCTTCTTAGCGCGTATTATTGCAGTCGGATAACCCGCGGAGGACATGACTTATGGCAACTAAATTCCCTAAATTTAGTCAAGGATTAGCACAAGATCCGACAACGCGTCGTCTTTGGTTTGGAATCGCAACAGCACACGATTTCGAGACGCATGATGGTATGACAGAAGAGAAGCTTTACCAAAAGATCTTCGCTTCACACTTTGGACAACTTGCAATTATTTTCTTATGGACATCGGGAAACCTTTTCCATGTAGCATGGCAAGGTAACTTTGAGAAATGGGGTGAAGACCCACTTCACGTACGTCCAATTGCACACACAATCTGGGATCCACACTTCGGACAACCAGCTGTAGAAGCATTCACACGTGGTGGGGCGAGTGCGCCTGTAAACATCGCGTACTCTGGTGTATACCAATGGTGGTACACAATTGGGATGCGAACAAACGGTGATCTTTATAACGGGTCTCTTTTCCTTCTTTTTGTTGCAGGACTTTTCCTCTTTGCAGGATGGTTACACCTTCAACCAACATTTGCACCAGCACTTTCATGGTTTAAAAATGCAGAATCGCGTCTTAACCACCACCTTTCTGGACTTTTTGGTGTAAGTTCACTTGCATGGACTGGACACCTTGTACACGTTGCAATTCCAGAATCACGTGGACAACATGTACGTTGGGATAATTTCCTTACAACATTACCGCACCCAGCAGGTCTTGCTCCATTCTTTAGTGGACAATGGGCTGTATATGCGCAAAACCCAGATACAGCAAACCACATCTTCGGAACATCTGAAGGAGCTGGAACAGCTATTCTTACATTCTTAGGTGGTTTCCACCCACAGACTGAAAGCCTCTGGTTAACAGATATGGCACACCACCACCTTGCTATTGCGGTAGTATTCATTCTTGCAGGGCACCAATACCGTACAAACTTCGGAATTGGACACAGTATGCGTGAAATTCTTGAAGCACATACACCACCAGCAGGAAACCTTGGAGCTGGACACAAAGGTCTTTTTGATACTGTGAACAATTCACTCCACTTCCAACTTGGTCTTGCACTTGCTTCAGTAGGTGTACTTTGTTCTCTTACTGCACAACACACATACTCGCTTCCGCCGTATGCGTTCCTTGCACAAGATTTTACAACGCAGGCTGCTCTTTATGCGCACCACCAGTACATTGCTGGATTTATTATGTGTGGAGCATTTGCACACGGAGCAATCTTCTTTATTCGTGATTACGATCCTGAGCAAAATGAAGGAAACGTGCTTGCACGTATGCTTGAGCACAAAGAAGCAATTATTTCACACCTTAGTTGGGTATCACTTTTCCTTGGATTCCACACACTTGGACTTTACGTACACAATGACGTAATGCAAGCATTTGGAACACCAGAAAAGCAAATCCTTATTGAACCAGTATTCGCACAATACATTCAAGCTGCACAAGGGAAATCAATCTACGGATTTGACGTACTTCTTGCATCACAAGGAAACCCAGCTAACTTAGCAAGTCAATCAATTTGGCTTCCAGGATGGCTTGAAGCAATTAACAGTTCAAGTAACTCTCTTTTCCTTCCAATTGGACCAGGAGATTTCCTTGTACACCACGCAATTGCACTTGGACTTCACACTACAACACTTATCCTTGTAAAAGGAGCTCTTGATGCACGTGGATCAAAGCTTATGCCAGATAAGAAGGATTTCGGATACAGTTTCCCTTGTGATGGGCCAGGACGTGGAGGAACTTGTGATATCTCAGCATGGGATGCATTCTACCTCGCAGTATTCTGGGAACTCAACACAGTTTCATGGACAGTATTCTACTTCCACTGGAAGCACCTTGCACTTTGGCAAGGTAACTCTGCTCAGTTTAACGAATCATCGACATATATTATGGGATGGCTTCGTGACTACCTTTGGCTTAATTCATCACAACTTATTAATGGATATAACCCATTTGGGATGAACAGTCTTTCAGTATGGGCATGGATGTTCCTTTTTGGACACCTTATTTATGCTACAGGATTCATGTTCCTTATTTCATGGCGTGGATATTGGCAAGAGCTTATTGAAACACTTGTATGGGCACACGAGCGTACTCCACTCGCAAACTTTGTAAAGTGGAACGATAAGCCAGTAGCACTTTCAATTGTACAAGCACGTCTTGTAGGACTTACACACTTCTCTGTTGGATTTGTTCTTACATACGCAGCCTTTGTAATTGCATCTACATCAGGTAAATTTGGATAAACTTAAATGCCAACATTTAAGCAGTAAAAATGTTTAAATGAGTATGTAAATCTTTCCATAGGGGTTCTAAAAAACCCCTATGAAAATATGCCGTTTTCTTAGGCTTTACGGGTTTACTACATTTTAATAACCCGAAAAACAACAGAAAATCCCCTGTTAGTCATTCCACCGCTTTATATCTATATGAAGAGATTTTTTGCTTTTCTTTTAAATCGTCTTTTTTGGCTCGGTGATTTTTTTCTTTTGTTTATTGAATTAAACATTGAGCTTGTTGTTCGTTTCGTTTATTTCTTTTTGGAAACAATTCAAAATCTTTATAAATCCATTCGATACTTTTGGAATTTAAAATCAAGCCAAAAAGTATCTAACTTTCGGCGTCCGCGTTCACGACCAACATCGTTTACTGAACAAGTTCTTGTGACAATTATGAAAGAGATAATTAGAGGATTTGTTCTTATTCTGATTATTTATAGTTTCCCAATTTTCGGACCAATGGGAGTGCAGATTCTTCATTGGCTTGGCTATCATCCAAATAGTATTATTTGTGTAGTTATAATGAGTATTATGTGGTATCTTCCACAACAACGTATTTTTCGAGATCCGGTAACACGTTACTTTTTTGAGCGCGGATGGTTTCAAAATTATGGTGAAGCATTCGCTTTTACACAAGCTTTTTCGTTTTTTGTTTTAGTTTGGCTTCTTATTACTGCTTGGTCGTGGTTTGGTGTATTTTAAGCATCATCAAAAGGTCTTGTATTATCTGGATCTGCCCTTTGGATCCTTTTAGTATTCGTAGTTGGAGCACTTAACTCTTTTGTGTCATAAGGATACTTATGTTTGTAGAAATGAAGTGTACATAGTACACTTCATGCTCCACCTCAATCAAACATATATCAATAATTTAATAGAACTTAATAAAATAAAAACGAATTCAATATATATGTAACAATTTCGATAAAATTTATAATTTTATTAATCAATTGTTTTAATAAAGAAGAACATCGTAAAAACTTTCAATTGCCTCTTTAAAAATCTTTTTTTCGTCGAAAAGAATTCAAAAGAGGAGTTATAAATAAAGAGAACTAAATAAAAAATAAATTAAGAGTAGTAAAGAAACTATTAAAAATAATTTGTAGAAAGGAGTTTTGTGAAGTCTAAGATTTATAAAAGAATCCCCTGGTTCCAAAAAGGAACCAGAGGAAAAGACATTCTTTCTAAAAGAAAGAAGGATCTAAACTTGATTATGCGTTGATAGAAGGAGCTTCTACAGATGCAAGGTCAAGTGGGAAGTTGTGAGCGTTACGCTCGTGCATTACTTCCATACCGAGGTTAGCACGGTTTACGATATCAGCCCATGTGTTAATTACACGTCCGTTTGAATCTACTACAGACTGGTTGAAGTTGAATCCGTTAAGGTTGAAAGCCATAGTTGAAATACCCATAGCTGTGAACCAGATTCCCATTACTGGCCAGATTGCGAGGAAGAAGTGGAGTGAACGTGAGTTGTTGAATGAAGCGTATTGGAAGATAAGACGTCCGAAGTAACCGTGTGCAGCTACGATGTTGTAAGTCTCTTCTTCTTGTCCGAACTTGTATCCAGCGTTTGCAGACTCGTTCTCAGTAGTCTCACGGATGAGAGATGAAGTTACGAGTGAACCGTGCATAGCAGAGAAAAGTGAACCACCGAAAACACCAGCAACACCAAGCATGTGGAATGGGTGCATAAGGATGTTGTGCTCAGCCTGGAATACGATCATGAAGTTGAAAGTACCAGAAATACCAAGAGGCATTCCATCAGAGAAAGAACCCTGACCGATTGGGTATACGATGAATACAGCTGCTGCTGCTGCTACTGGAGCAGAGTAAGCTACTGCGATCCAAGGACGCATTCCTAAACGGAAAGAAAGCTCCCACTCACGACCCATGTAAGAACAAATTCCGATGAAGAAGTGACAAACGATAAGCTGGTAAGGACCACCGTTGTAAAGCCACTCATCAAGAGAAGCTGCTTCCCAGATTGGGTAGAAGTGAAGACCGATAGCGTTTGATGTAGGAATTACAGCACCAGAAATGATGTTGTTTCCGTACATAAGTGATCCAGAAACTGGCTCACGGATACCATCGATATCTACAGGAGGAGCAGCAATAAATGCTACGATGAATACTGAAGTTGCTGTAAGTAAAGTAGGGATCATTAATACTCCGAACCAACCGATGTAAAGACGGTTCTCAGTTGAAGTAATCCATGAACAAAAACGTCCCCATACTGTTGCGCTTTCGCGACGCTCTAAAGTTGCAGTCATAATAAAGAAGAAATAAATAGTTATAAAGAGTTACACAATCTAAAATGTTTTAGACCTGTTACTTTTTAGTATACCATAGTGAGTAAATCAAATGGTACAAAAAAAATGAAAATACAGGGAAACTGGGTCTTCTAAAAAGACTAACACAGAGTTTGAATGTAGACGTTTTATAACAATCATATAGATTAATCTAATTTATTTAAAGTGTGTTTGAAATTGCTGGTGAAAACAAATGAATTAAAACGTACGTTTTATAAAAAGTTCTGTTTAAAAGTCTATAAAGTTATGAATTTATGATGGAGCATAAAGCTCCATCTTAGAACAAACATTCTAATTGAATATTTCTTGGCATCGATATGTTTTCAGATACAGCTACCCGTATCCTATCGTTATCTCAAAGGCCTTTCACCACGCAGTTCGGAAAGGGATGCTGTGTCTCGACCTCGACGAAGACACCAAGAAAAAGAACTACTCTGTGATACAAAGTAGCTCGATCGCTTCCTAGAAAATTCTAGCAAGTCTTGCTTATGGTATACAAAATCAAATCCCTCGGTCTATTAGCACATGTCAGCTTCAGAATGCATTACTGCACTTCTACTTCATGCCTATCAAACGGCTCGTCTTGCCGTGACCTTCCTTGTCTTTCATTTGCCAGTAAAACTGAACGGTTGAGACAAAAGAGCACTCATCTTAAGGTGAACTTCCTACTTATATGCTTTCAGCAGTTATTTACTCCAGACATAGCTACCCAGCGTTTACCCCTGGCGGGATAACTGGTACACTAGCGGTCTGTCCCCACCTGGTCCTCTCGTACAAAGGGGAGATCCTTTCAATGCTCTAAACGCCTACACAGGATATGGACCAAACTGTCTCACGACGTTCTGAACCCAGCTCGCGTGCCGCTTTCTATGGGCGAACAGCCCAACCCTTGGAACGTACTTCCGCTCCAGGATGCGACGAGCCGACATCGAGGTGCCAAACCTCCCCGTCGATGTGAACTCTTGGGGGAGATTAGCCTGTTATCCCTAGAGTAACTTTTATCCGTTGAGCGACGGCCTTTCCACACAGCACCGTCGGATCACTAAAGCCGACTTTCGTCTCTGCTTGACATGTCAGTCTCGCAGTCAAGCTCCCTTATGCTTTTACACTCTATGGCTGATTTCCGTCCAGCCTGAGGGAACCTTTGCACACCTCCATTACCTTTTGGGAGGTGACTGCCCCAGTCAAACTGCCCGCCTGAAACTGTCGTCTTACCGGATGACGGTGAAGACTGAGCGCTCTAGCTTACCAAGAGTGGTATCTCACTGATGGCTCCCCTCTTCCCAGAAGAAAAGGTTCATAGCCTCCCACCTAAGCTGCGCAAAATAAGCTTGAGAGCAATTCCAGGTTACAGTAAAGCTTCATAGGGTCTTTCTGTCCGTGTGCAGGTAATCCGCATCTTCACAGATAGTTTTATTTCACCGAGTCTCTCTCTGAGACAGTATCCAGATCGTTACACCTTTCGTGCGGGTCGGAACTTACCCGACAAGGAATTTCGCTACCTTAGGACAGTTATAGTTACTGCCGCCGTTCACCAGGGCTTCAGTCGTTAGCTTCATCAAAGATTGACCAACTTCTTTAACCTTCTGGCACTGGGCAGGTGTCAGCCCCCATACGTCGTCTTACGACTTTGCGGAGACCTGTGTTTTTGGTAAACAGTCGCCTGGATCTCTTCACTGCGGCCCCCTGAGGGGCACTCTTTCTTCCGAAGGTACAGAGCCAATTTGCCGAGTTCCTTAGAGAGAGTTATCTCGCTCCCCTTAGTTTATTCAACCCACTCACCTGTGTCGGTTTACGGTACAGGTAGTCTAGACTCAAAGTCGAATGAGCTTTTCTTGGAAAAAATACCATCAAACAACAATGGGTTGTTCCTTCCTGCCAAGGAAGGCCATTGTGCCGAGTGTTATTTGTTCGTCCCTCAGGACTAAGCCTAGACTAGTGAAGGAATATAAACCTTCTTGCCATCAATTACGCCTTTCGGCCTCACCTTAGGTCCTGACTGACCCTGCGCGGACGAGCCTTGCGCAGGAACCCTTGAGTTTTCGGGGCACTGGATTCTCACCAATGTTTGCGTTACTCAAGCTGACATTCTCACTTCCGCCCTGTCCACCGCGGCTTACGCGCTTGGCTTCCCCCTGGGCGGAACGCTCCTCTACCCTACATCATCTGTGTGATGTAGCCACAGCTTCGGCAAAAAACTTAGTTCCGGTCATTTTCGGCGCAAAAGCGCTTGATCAGTGAGCTATTACGCACTCCTTAGAGGGTGGCTGCTTCTAGGCAAACCTCCTGATTGTCACTGCACTTTCACCTCCTTTGCCACTTAGCTTTTATTTAGGAGCCTTAGCTGGTGGTCTGGGCTGTTTCCCTTTTGACTACGGAGCTTATCCCCCGCAGTCTCACTGGCTGATTGAAAACATTCTAGGTATTCCGAGTTTGCAACAGATTGGTACCGCTTTCGCAGCCCGCACCGAGACAGCGCTTTACCCCCTAGAAGTCCATAATCAACCGCTGCGCCTCAACGCATTTCGAGGAGAACCAGCTAGCTCCAAGTTCGATTGGCATTTCACCCCTAACCACAACTCATCCGTCGATTTTTCAACATCGGTCGGTTCGAACCTCCACTTCGTATCACCAAAGCTTCATTCTGGTCATGGTTAGATCACCTGGGTTCGGGTCTAGAAGAAGGGACGAGAGCCCTTATCAGACATGCTTTCGCTTTGGCTTCGATGGAAAATCTTAACCTGCCACTTCTTCTAAGTCGCCAGCTCATTCTTCAACAGGCATGCGGTCAGATGTGTTCATCCTCCCACAAATTGTAAGCATACGGTTTCATGTTCTATTTCACTCCCCGTAAAGGGGTTCTTTTCACCTTTCCCTCGCGGTACTATTCGCTATCGGTGACCTAGGAGTATTTAGCCTTACGAGGTGGTCCTCGCAAATTCATACGGGATTTCACGTGTCCCATACTACTCGGGAGCCAAACGGCTGGAGTTGGTAGTGATTCAACGACTGGACTTTCACCATCTATGGTACAGGTTTCAGCTGTTTCGTTTCTCATGCCATACAATGCCATATGTTTGGTCCCATGACCTGGTCTTTACATTACTGTTAAGTCCTTTTAGGCTGTTCCCATTCCGCTCGCCGCTACTTTGGGAATCGCTTTTGCTTTCTTTTCCTTTGGCTACTAAGATGTTTCAGTTCACCAAGTTGTCTTTCTCTTCTCTATGAATTCAAGAAGGAATGCATTGGGTTGCCCCATTCGGGAATCCTCGGATCAGTGCATACGTCCTGCTCCCCGAGGCATATCGTCGGTTGTCACGCCCTTCATCGGCTCTAGGTCCCTAGGTCTCCACCATATGCCCTTTATTGATTGATTTTGTTTTGTGTATTGAAATAACCGCAATTCTGATATGCCTAAGTCATTTACTTAGGCTTGGCTGGAGGTAAGCGGACTCGAACCGCTGGCGTCTGCCTTGCAAAGGCAGCGCTCTACCAACTGAGCTATACCCCCGTGCCATGGGCTATTCTGGACTTGAACCAGAGACCTCACCCTTATCAGGGGTGCGCTCTAACCACCTGAGCTAATAGCCCGTAGCGTGGTGCATTTTTCATATTGTAGTGGCAAGCCAACTAGGTTGAAAAATGCGCGCTTAATTCATCTTTAAAAAGGAGGTATTCCAGCCACACCTTCCAGTACGGCTACCTTGTTACGACTTCACCCCAGTCACCAACCCTGCCTTCGGCATCCTCGTCCCAATGGGTTCGAGTAACGACTTAGGGAAGAGTCGACTTCCATGGTGTGACGGGCAGTGTGTACAAGACCCGGGAACGTATTCACCGCTGTATAGCTGACCAGCGATTACTAGCGATTCCACCTTCATGCACTCGAGTTGCAGAGTGCAATCCGAACTGAGATAAGGTTTTTGAGATTGGCTAGCCTTCGCAGGATCGCAGCTCATTGTCCTTACCATTGTAGTACGTGTGTAGCCCAGGATGTAAGGGGCATGCTGACTTGACATCATCCACACCTTCCTCCGATGTTGGTCGGCAGTCTCTCTTAAGCACTCAGTGAGCAACAAGAGACATGGGTTGCGCTCGTTACGAGACTTAACTCGACATTTCACAACACGAGCTGACGACAGCCATGCACCACCTGTCATTTCATCCCGAAGGAGGCTCCTCTTTCAAGGAGTTTTGAAATGATTTCAAACCCTGGTAAGGTTCTTCGTGTTGCATCGAATTAAACCACATACTCCACCGCTTGTGCGGGTCCCCGTCAATTCCTTTGAGTTTCACTTTTGCAAGCGTAATCCCCAGGCGGGAAACTTCACGCGTTAGCTTGACCACCGCTCGTTGTATTTCGCTCGGCAGTGAGTTTCCATCGTTTACGGCTAAAATTACTAGGGTATCTAATCCTAATCACTCCTTTAGCTTTCGTCTCTCAGCGTCAGGAAAAGCCCAGTACAGTGCCTTCGCCATATTGGTGTTCCTCCCGATATCTACGCATTTCACCGCTCCACCGGGAATTCCCTGTACCTCTACTTCCCTCAAGTATAGAAGTTTCCTTTGCTGGATCTCGGTTGAGCCGAGGCATTTAACAAAAGACTTTCTATACGGCCTACAGACTCTTTACGCCCAATCATTCCGAATAACACTTGCATCCTCCGTCTTACCGCGGCTGCTGGCACGGAGTTAGCCGATGCTTATTCCTCGAATACCGTCATTTGTTTCTTCTTCGAGAAAAGAAGTTTACAACCCGCGGGCCGTCATCCTTCACGCAGCGTCGCTCCGTCAGACTTGCGTCCATTGCGGAAAATTCCCCACTGCTGCCTCCCGTAGGAGTTTGGACCGTGTCTCAGTTCCAATGTGGCTGTCCATCCTCTCAGACCAGCTACTGATCGTCGCCTTGGTGTGCCATTACCACACCAACTAGCTAATCAGACGCAAGATCATCCCTCGGCGAAATTCTTTCACTCCACAGCGTATCGGGTATTAGCTCTCGTTTCCAAGAGTTGTCCCCGACCGAGGGGCAGATTCTTACGTGTTCCTCACCCGTTCGCCACTCTTCCACATTCCGAAGAATGCTTCATCGTTCGACTTGCATGTGTTATGCACGCTGCCAGCGTTCCTTCTGAGCCAGGATCAAACTCTCCTTGATGTGTTTGAGAAGATTAGAAAAACTAATGCTTCCATATACGAGTATAGCTGGCACTCATAAAAGCACATGAGGTCTGCCTCTTTCACAAAACATCAAATCAAAAACAAAAAGAACACAAATTTTTACATCAATAAAACCTTATTTTTTATCCAGCTTTAATACAACAACCATACATTAGAATGGTAAGCACGGTAAGAAAGATAAGGCCAAAAACCAAATCACGGAAAAATGCACATAAAAAATGGAAAAAAGGTAGTAGTTTTTGCCAGAGAATTAATGAGATTGTTCGAATCACCTGCATCATGAGCTTAATAATTAAATGTAGTGGCTAAATAAACACTTATGTTATTTAGGGAGTAGCTTTTTACGACCTTGCGTCTATTCCAATTATGATTAATGAATCATTAATCCCCGGTCGACTATATTTATATATATATATATTATAAAAAAAGAGAGTACGTACTATGGGCTACCTTAAAAAAATAAGGCAGCCCATAATTGTCTCTATATGTAACTATAAAGAATTCAAGCTTAGAAAGATAAGCTTTTAAACTGTTTATAATTAGTCAAGAGGACGCATTGAAAGTACTGGCTCAGTATCACGATCGATTCCTTTTTCGAACCCTGCAGCAGCTGCACGTGCACGACCTGCGTGCCAAAGGTGTCCTACGAAGAAGAAGAACGCTAAAACCCAGTGTGAAGTTGCAAGCCAACTACGTGGGTTTACGAAGTTTGTTGAGTTAATCTCAGTTGCTACACCACCTACAGAGTTAAGTGATCCTAAAGGCGCGTGAGTCATGTACTCAGCAGAACGACGCTCTTGCCATGGCTGAATATCGTTCTTAAGCTTAGTAAGATCAAGTCCGTTTGGTCCACGAAGTGGCTCAGTCCATGGTGCACGCATATCCCAGAAACGCATAGTTTCTCCACCGAAGATAATCTCTCCAGTTGGTGAACGCATAAGGTACTTACCTAATCCAGTTGGACCTTGTGCAGAAGCAATGTTTGCTCCTAAACGCTGGTCACGTACAAGGAATGTAAATGCTTGCGCTTGTGAAGCCTCTGGTCCAGTTGGTCCAAAGAATTCAGAAGGGTATACAGTGTTGTTAAACCATACCATTACTGCAGCTACCCATGCCATTGCTGACACAGATGCGAGACTGTATGAAAGGTATGCTTCACCAGACCATACAAGTGCACGACGTGCCCATGCGAATGGCTTAGTGAAAATGTGCCAGAATCCACCGAGAATTTCGATAGTTCCTACCCAAAGGTGACCACCGATTACATCTTCCATGTTATCTACACTAATAATCCAACCATCTCCACCGAAAGGTGACTTAAGAAGGTATCCAAAAATTACAGATGGATCGTATGTAGGGTAGTTAATTACACGTACATCTCCACCACCCGGTGCCCATGTATCGTATACTCCACCGAAGTACATAGCTTTCCAAACAAGAAGGTAACACCCAAATCCAAGAAGTACGAGGTGAATTCCAAGAATTGTTGTCATCTTGTTCTTATCTTTCCAAAGGTACCCAAAGAATGGGAACGATTCTTCAAGAGTTTCAGGTCCAATAATTGAGTGGTATACACCACCGAACCCTAATACAGCAGATGAAATAAGGTGAAGAACACCAGATACAAAGTACGGGAATGTATCAAGTACTTCTCCTCCAGGACCTACACCAAATCCAAGTGTTGCAAGGTGTGGGAGAAGGATAAGTCCTTGCTCATACATTGGCTTTTCTGGTACGAAGTGTGCAACCTCAAAAAGGTTCATTGCACCAGCCCAGAATACGATAAGTCCTGCGTGTGCTACGTGTGCACCGAGAAGCTTACCAGAAAGGTTAATAAGACGGGCGTTTCCAGACCACCAAGCGAATCCAGTAGATTCTTGATCTCGACCACCTACTACGAGTGTTGAATTAAAGAGCGTTTCCACGTGGAAGTACCTCCTCAGGGAATACAAGGTTTTCATGTGGCTGATCTTGAGCTGCCATCCATGCACGAATACCTTCGTTAAGAAGAATATTCTTTGTGTAGAATGTTTCAAACTCAGGATCTTCAGCAGCACGGATCTCTTGTGATACGAAATCGTATGCACGGAGGTTACATGCTAATCCAACAACACCAAGTGCTGACATCCATAATCCTGTTACAGGTACGAAGAGCATAAAGAAGTGAAGCCAACGCTTGTTTGAGAATGCTACACCGAAAATCTGTGACCAGAAACGGTTAGCTGTTACCATTGAGTAAGTCTCTTCAGCTTGTGTTGGGTTAAACGCACGGAATGTGTTTGAACCATCACCATCTTCGAAAAGTGTGTTTTCTACTGTTGCACCGTGAATTGCACAAAGAAGTGCTGCTCCAAGTACTCCAGCTACACCCATCATGTGGAATGGGTTAAGTGTCCAGTTGTGGAACCCTTGGAAGAAAAGGATAAAACGGAAAATTCCAGCTACACCGAATGAAGGTGCAAAGAACCATCCTGACTGTCCAAGTGGGTAAATAAGGAATACAGATACGAATACAGCAATAGGAGCTGAGAACGCAATTGCGTTGTACGGACGAATTTGTACTGCACGTGCAATCTCAAATTGACGAAGCATAAATCCAATTAATCCGAATGCACCGTGAAGTGCTACAAATGTCCATAATCCACCAAGTTGGCACCAACGTGTGAATTCACCCTGTGCTTCTGGTCCCCAAAGGAGAAGAAGTGAGTGTGCCATACTGTTAGAAGGTGTTGATACTGCAGATGTAAGGAAGTTACACCCCTCGAGGTATGAACTTGCTAATCCGTGTGTGTACCATGAAGTCACAAATGTTGTTCCAGTGAACCATCCACCAACTGCAAAGTATGCACATGGGAATAAAAGGATTCCTGACCAACCTACGAATACGAAACGATCACGCTTAAGCCAATCATCTACGTTATCAAACCATCCGCGCTTTTCTTCAACTTTTCCAAGTGCAATAGTCATACTATTTACCTAATTTCTCTATCATCATTTCAGTCGACTCAAATCTAAATTTATATAAAACAAATTTTTTAAAGTCTCTGCAGTTTTCTACTACTTTTATTTTACTTGATATAAATCAATTAACCAAGTTTTTTTTTCAAAAAAACATTAATTTTTTTTAGAATCCGACGGCCGTCATTGTTAAATGAACGTATTAAACGATTTTAAAATCACTTAGGTAAAAACAAAACTATGAATGATTTAAAATGCTAGTTTTAATTCATTTTGATTTTTTTAACAGACAAGGAGGGACTCGAACCCCCGACACTGTAGTTCGTAGCCACATACTCTATCCAACTGAGCTACTTGTCCGTATTGAAAGTATAGCAAAACTTATATAAAAATGAAGCTTTTTTTTAAGTATAAATTAAATTTTGTAGTTATACCTACTTCAATTTAATTATGAAAATTAAAGCTGACAAAATCATCAGCTTTAATTTCCTACTTCTTCAAAAGAATTTAGGCTACAAGCGAATCGAGGATAAGTTCTACCGAACGCGTTGAATCATCATTTGCTGTAATTCCATATGTGGACATTGTTGGATCACAATTAGAGTCAAGTAACGTGATTGTTGGAATGCCTAATTTTTGACATTCTTGAACAGCGTTTTTTTCATGTGGCTGGCCTACAATTACAACAAGATCTGGTAATGTTGATAAACCACGTAAACCTCCAAAGAATTTTTCAAGGCGTGCACGTTGCTTTTTAAGTTGAAGGATATCTTTTTTTGAAAGACCTTGTGTTTTTGCATCGTCATTTAATTGACGATCTAAACGATTTAACTTTTCAAGACATGTCGACATTGTCTTCCAGTTTGTTAAAAGTCCACCAACCCAACGTGTATTTACGTAGTGCCCATTACATTTTTGGGCTGTTGTTTCGATAATGGGAGCAATCTGTGTACGTGTTCCAACGAATAAAACGTTTTTCGAACGACTTAAAACACCTTTTGCTTTTTCAAGATCATTAAGTGTTTGCACAACATCAAGAATATGTACACCATTTTTTGTTTCATAAATATATGGTGCCATTTTTGAGTTCCAACGGCCAACTTGGTGACCGAAGTGTACCCCAGCTTCTAAAAGCGATTCTAATTTCGTCATAAAATAAAATATATAAAAAAAAAATTAACATTCACAAAGGGGGAATAAACGAGATTTAATCCTGCCTATTTTTATTCTACCAAAAAACTATAAATTTTGTATAGCAGCAAAAAATGAACATCGCCTAAAACACCCGTTTAAACATACAGTCCTGTTCCCGCGGGAATTAATCGGCCAAGAATTACATTTTCTTTAAGACCAGTTAACCAATCAATACGACCTTCAACAGCCGCACGTGTCAATACTCGTTTTGTTTCTTGGAAACTTGCCGCCGCAATAAAACTTTCAGCAGCTAATGAAGCACGCGTAATACCTAATAAAATTGGACGGTATTGTACTTGAACAGTACCCGGTTTACATTCAAAATGTTCCACACGACGTAAATCAACAATATCTCCAGGTAATAAATTTGTTTCACCAGGATCGACAATTAAAACGTATGTTGTCATTTGACGAACAATGATTTCAATATGTTTGTCAGAAATAAATACACCTTGAGAACCATAAACTGCTTGCACTTCATTTACTAATAAACGACGAATTTCTTGCAGACTACGGCGACAACCTTCGCGTAAACCGTATGTTTTCGAATAAAGTAAAAATAAAGTTGCTAATTGCGCATGCACACTTGAAAGAATTTTCTCTACAGGTTCACGTGCTTCTAATAATTCATCTACTTTTGGAAGTCCTTGAACAATATCCCCAGCTGTAGATTCTTCAGAAACAAGTGTACCAAAAGCAATATTCTTTTGGATTAAATCACCGTGATCCACAAAAAGAGATGACCCATGAGACATGGCGTATGGATACACACGTCGTAAAATAATATGTGTTGAATTAATATGAATTAATTGCCCTGAATAAGGACTTTGAATTCCTGGAAAAATTTCGTCACCAACACGAATATACTCGCCTACTTGCGAAAGACATTTTTGACCTAAACATGCGAAAGCATATTGATTCGTGTTTGTAATAGCTAAATTAGGTAAACGAATCTCACCTTCAATACTATAAATGAAATTACGTGCAGCAACTGTTTCCTGCGAATCAAACAATGTTGGACATGCGTCATACACCACGGGACTTAAGTATTGACTTGCATTAGTTACGACTTTGTGACGTTGTACCATTGGTGCAAATTTTGGAAAAATACTACGGTGTTTCGATTCTTGAAAAGTCACTGATTCCATAAGATTCATACGAATCGCATTCCAAAAAACACTTGCCGGTGCATAACAAGTATGAAGTGGAGTCGATGGGAAAGTTTGGCAAATACTTGACCAATGTTTATAACCTGTAGTCGGAGATACAGGTGCCACAACCTTTAACGAAGGAAGTTTTACTACGTTTGATAATGGTTTATAAAAACCTGAAACCGTTTGTGTTGAAAAAGTACGTCGGACAAATGAATGACTAGTACTTTTACGGAAACATTTTTCACCGAGTAATGTTGATTTAGAGTTGTCCCATCGATTTGAAGATGTGTTAGATGTTAGATTTTTACATCGAACATTTAACTTTACTACCCTATCATTAACTACACCATTCCAATATGAAACGGAGTTAACATTTGAGTCTAATGAATGATAAAGAATTTGTTTTGTAACTAAAGATGCTTGCAGAACTTCAGTTGTAACAATTTTAAAATCAAATACTGAACATGCTGAGACTTTTACCGTACCACTTGAAGGAAGAACCGTTGTTTGGTTTGAATAAAGGACCGAATCAACATATGTATCAAATTGCGATTGAATTTGAATTGTATTCTTTACTGAAGAAAACGGCTGTTTTTGATTCGAACGTAATACAGATTCATACTTTAATAACTTTGATACATTTGTTTTGTAGTCAATTGTAGAACGTGTCGATGGATGAGAATCTATTTTAACATAAGCATTATCTGCAACAAAAGGTTGAAAACCTTGGTGAAAATAATCACCTTGGTAACTTTGGTTATTACGCAGTAATTGTCCTGATAAAATCCAAATAAAACCGTACCCAAACACAAGATTTTGTTTTTGAATACTCTTTTCAGTCGAACCTACACTATTTTCAACAGACAAATTAGTTAAGGATGAAAACTTAACATTATCAAAATACACTTGACCTGTCTCAGGTGCTAATAATTCTTTTTTACCAGTTGTAACATTAGTATCAATTTCGTCACCTTGGAGATCAGTCTCCACTCGTGATAATTCTGCCAAACTTTGGTGAAACATTACATATTGACCTGGATACACAAAAAGAAGAGTAAAAGCTGGGAAACGCAAAATCACTGATTTTGAATGTTCAGGGCGAGTAATTTTAATAGAAACAGGAACAACAGTTAAAAATGCAGGTTCACCATAACGACTGATAACTTTGCGACCACGTGCTACACCACCATAAGATACAATACCTGAATAAGGAGCATATACTTTTTCAGTGGCTTCACCTGCAAATACACCACCAGTGTGGAATGTACGCATAGTAAGTTGTGTCCCAGGTTCACCAATCGATTGTGCAGCAAGTACTCCGACTGCTTCACCAAGCTGAACAAGTTTATGTTTTGAAAGGTCCCATCCGTAACATAATTGACAAACAGAATTTAAACGACATGTTAACGGTGAACGAACCACTACTTTAGGTAACTGAACTAATTTTGTGGCTAAAGCTGGCGAAATTTCTGTATCTTTACGCGCTAAATATTTTCCAGTCTGTTCATCGATAACCGGCTGTAAAAGTACACGACCTACAATATTTGCACATTCATGTTGAGGGGATGGTGCCACTTCTAAGCCTTCTGTTGTCCCACAATCAAATTGTTGAATAATTACACTCTGTGCAACATCCACTAATCGTCGTGTTAAATATCCAGAATTAGCAGTACGCAAAGCCGTATCAACTAAACCTTTTCGCGCACCATAACACGAAATCATATATTCTGTTACTGTTAATCCTTCACGAAAATTACGTCGAATTGGAAAATCTAACACTTGACCTTGCTGATCAGCCATTAGACCACGCATTCCAACAAGTTGGCGAACTTGCGAAATATTACCACGCGCTCCTGAAAAAGCCATCATATACACTGGGTTAAAAATGTCTGTTTCGCGGAAATGAGCAATCACTTCATTTTTCAGTGTGTCATTGGTTGTATTCCAAATATCTAATGCTTTTTCTAATCGTTCTACTGCAGTAATTTGGCCACGCGTATAGCGTAAATCATTATCTAAAATATCTTTTTCTGCATTTTTTAAAAAGACAGATTTGACTGGAGGGATACGTAAATCATCAATACCTAATGAAATCCCTGCAGCCGTTGCGGAGTGAAATCCAAGTGTTTTTAAATGGTCAACAAAACGGGTCGCTTTCTGTGTTCCATAATTAAGCAAAACCCATTTAATTAAACGCTTCATTTCACTTTTATCAACCGTTCGGTTACAAAAAAAGGTTTTCATAAATGAGAGAATTTAAAATAAGTCGTCCTGGTGTGGTACGGACGTAATACGTATGTGCACTTGAACAATGGAGTTGAGGTACACGTGCAAAAATTGGATTCGATTGAATAAGTGCATCAGAACATGACGCTACCATCTGAACTTTCTCAGGCATTGGCCATGATTCGGCCACCCCTGAATCATAAATAAACGTATTATGTCCATTTGACATAATACGTACTTCGACTGGCAATGGTTGTTGTAAATCTGCGGGTGCCGGTGCTTTCACCCAAACTAAATCATGGAGTTTTAACGCACCAAATTCATAACGCTGCAATGCTTGATCAAACGTTTGAAAAATTTTAAATGCAGATTGTTTTGAACCAAATTTGTTCTTATTTTTCCCAATACGTGCAGATGTGGGGCGTCGCGTAGTTAAATAATAAAAACCAAGAATCATATCTTGACTTGGGACAATATTTGGTTCACCCGTCGCAGGCGAAAGCCAGTTATGAGTTGCAAGCATAAGTAAACGTGCTTCCGCTTGGGCTTCTAAAGAAAGGGGAATATGAACGGCCATTTGATCGCCGTCAAAATCAGCATTAAAAGCTGGGCATACAAGTGGGTGTAATTGGATAGCACGCCCTGAAAGAAGAATTGGTTCGAATGCTTGGATACCTAAACGGTGAAGTGTTGGTGCACGGTTTAATAATAAAGGGTGGGCATAAACAACGCGTTCTAAAATATCCCATACTGGTTGTTTACGCTTTTGAATCAGATTTTTAGCTGCACGAATATTACGTACAACACTATTTTCTAAAAGCGCTTGAATAATAAATGGATGGAATAATTCTAATGCCATTTCACGAGGTAATCCACATTGATGCAAACGTAATTTAGGCCCCACTACAATTACGGAACGACCCGAATAATCGACGCGTTTTCCTAAAAGGTTTTGACGGAAACGACCATGTTTTCCTTCAATAATTGCTGTTAAGGATTTAAACACATTTTTATTTGATCGTTGGGCAGGTTTTTCTAAACGTCCGTTATCAATAATGGCATCAGCAGCTTCTTGTAATAAACATAAATCATGGCGAATTAATAAATCCGGTAAAAATTCTGCATCAAATAAATTACAAAACTTGTCAAATCGAATTTTACGATAAATTAAACGTCTATATAAGTCATTTAAATCCGAAGCTGCAAAACGGCCACTAGACATTTGAATCATGGGTCGGAGATCAGGAGGTAACACAGGGAAGACTGAAACAATCATCCATTCAGGACGTAATTGCTTACGAGCTAAAAGTCGAACATAATGAAGACGTTTCGATAATTTTTTAATTTTAGTACTAAAACCACGACCACGTTGCCCTTGACGAGTAAGTTTTAATAATTTCAGAGCTCGCTCATTACGCTCTAAACCCCAAATTTTCGGGTTATGAGCCAGTTTATCAGCTCTACGGCGTAACACCGTATTATAATCTTTTACTGTTTGACGTAAACGTGTACTTAACATACGTTCCATAAAAGGCAAATCTAATTGACTTAATAGCATATGCATTGCTTCTGCACCGCAATTTTCTGTCGTACGTGGTTCCATTGGGAAACCATATTTCGTCTGTTGTTGCCCGTTTTGAAGCCAAGCATCTGTATTCCAAACAGCTTCAATATCTGCACCCTTTTCTGTAAAACCTACGAGCGGGTCTGAAAAAGCTGACTGTTTACCAGCAGGTGTTTGCCCTAAATAGAAATGAATAGCTTCCCAGTTATCAATATATAATTCGGTTCCACCGTGTAAAAAGTAATTCATAACAGCCGGTGAAGATGGAGTATACGAATCAAAATGTAATAACTCATCAGTTTGGCCGGCACTCATATTTAATAAAACAGATAAAATGTTAGGTGTATTTCGGAAATACCATAAGTGTGCCACAGGTTTACGTAATTGAATAGACCCCATACGATAACGACGAACCTTCGCATCTGTTGGCTCCACACCACAAGTTGGGCAAACATACCCAATCTCATCTGTTTTGACCATAGTAATTTCACCATCCAACGTCTCAGGCAATTGCATCTTGATCGGTTTTCGGCGACGGGTTTTACCACATGAACATTCATTGTTCGTAATAGACCCAAAAATACGTTCACAAAAAAGACCATCTCGCTCAGGTTTAAAAGTACGGTAATTAATTGTATCAGCTTTTGTAATTTCCCCTACAACTTTATTGTTAGGAAGAACACGCTGTGACCACCGTTCAATTTCTTTAGGAGAGGCTAATTGAATTTGAATATAATCAATATCACGACTCATAGTATTGGTTCCTTATAAATAAAATGACTAAAATGCGCGAACTTTTCGAATCATTAGGACAAGTACGATACTGTACTTTACACCCGAAATGAATTCAAAGCCCCGTTGATTAATTACACTGACGGAATACGAGCAAGGCTAATGTCGAGACATAATCCACGTAATTCACACACTAAAACTTTAAAAGACTCTGGAACACCAGGTTTTGGTAATAAATTTCCACGAATAATAGACATAAAGGCTAAATTGCGTCCACGCATATCATCTGACTTAATTGTCAATAATTCTTGGAGCGTGTATGCTGCACCAAATCCTTCAAGTGCCCAAACTTCCATTTCACCTAAACGCTGACCACCATGCTTTGAACGGCCACCAAGTGGTTGCTGTGTTACTAATGAATAAGGTCCAGTGGAACGTGCATGAATTTTATCATCTACTAAGTGCACTAATTTTAAAATATATGGGTAACCAACAGTTACTGGTTGATCAAATGGATATCCTGTACGCCCATCAAATAAAATACTTTTTCCTGGGGATTCGGGTCGGAAAAGCCATTTTTGTTTTGTGGCACAACGAGCTTTATATAATTGTTGATACACAAATCCACGAGAAACTTCATCACCATGCATCTCATCAAAAGGAAGAACTTTATAATTTTGTTCTAATGTATGCGCTGCTAAACCAAGTAAACATTCAAAAATTTGTCCGACATTCATACGAGATGGAACACCTAATGGATTAAGGACCATATCGACAGGGGTACCATTTTGTAAAAATGGCATATCTTGGCGAGGAAGAATATTCGAAATAATTCCTTTATTTCCATGGCGACCCGCAATTTTATCACCTACTTGTACTTTACGCTTTTGAACTAAAAAGACATATACAGAACCAACTGATTCTAAACATTCAACTTGTTTGTTATAAAGAGTTGTTTCGAATAATGTGCGTGTCTCGAGTACACGACCTGTAACTCCACTTGGTACCGTCAAAGGTGTATCTTTAACATCTCGTGCTGTTCCACCGAAAATGGCTCGGAGTAAACGCCCTTCAGGTGTATTTTCTGATTCTTTTTGCGGCGAAATTTTACCCACTAAAGTATCACCAGGTTCAACCCAAGTTCCGATTTCAACAACACCAAATGCATCTAAATAGGTATTTTTCTCAACTTTAGACGTAATGTATTCTTGCCCTTCACGAGTACGCGAAGTCGAAATATCATAACGTTCAATGTGTACCGATGTAAAAAGATCATCAAATACTAAACGTTCACTTACAAGAACTGCATCCTCAAAGTTATAGCCTTCCCATGGCATATAGGCGACAAGAATATTTTTCCCAAGTGCAAGCTCTCCTGCAACAGTTGAAGATGTATCCGCTAAACATTCACCTGCATGAACCCAAGTATTTGGTAAAACACTTGGACGTTGATGCATACATGTATCTTGATTTGAACGTTGATATCGGGTTAACCAAATAGTTTCACGTGTAAATGGCGTTGACGTTAAGGCAGAATCACTTTCTGTTAAAATATCAATACGGTTGGCATCGGCATATAAAACATACCCACTACGTTGGATACGAGCTACCGCACCGGAATCATGAGCAACCCGTGCTTCTAAACCAGTACCCACAAATGCTCGTTGAGGTGTTAATAATGAAACAGCTTGGCGCTGCATGTTTGAACCCATCAAAGCACGGTTTGCATCATCATGCTCTAAAAATGGAATAAGAGCAGTGGCAATGGACATAAATTGAATCGGGCATAAGCCTAAAAAATCGATTGTTTTGGGTACAATTTCTACGAATTCGCGACGTGTACGTGCTGGAACACGTGCCGCAGAAAATTGCGTATCCGCGGCAGCCACAACAACTTGATCTTCATACGAAGCATTTAACAAAAAGAAACCATCCTGAGCTTGATTCTTTTGAGAAGCTATAGCTTTATATGGAGTTTGTAAAAACCCATCTGAATTAATTCGAGCATACGTTGCAATAGAACCTACTAAACCTGCATTTTTACCTTCAGGTGTTTCAATTGGGCAAATACGCCCGTAGTAACTTGGGTGAATACCACGTACAATAAGGCCGGCACGGTCACGGTGTAAACCACCTGGACCTAATGAACTTAAACGTCGTTTATGCGTAATTTCTGCCAAAGGATTTGTTTGATCCATAAATTGAGATAATTGATTTGAACCAAAAAACTCTTTAAAAACAGAACCTACAATTTGCGTACGAACAAGCGAAGCTAAAGCAACACGTAAACGTTTTTGTCGTAATAATGTTTCATCACTAATACGATTATGGACACTACGTTCAAGTCGATTTAATCCAAGTCTAAATTGAGTTTGAATTAATTCCCCAGCAAGACGAGCACGTCGGTTTTTTAAATGATCAATATCATCCAAAAATTGACTTTCACCATTTTCAACACGAAGTAAATAATCCACACCGGCTAAAACATCTTCAGGTGTTAAAGTTAAATGTGGCACATTATGCTGCATTCGTAATTTTCGGTTTACTCGCTTTCGACCAACTTCACTTAAACTATAACGACGTGCATGAAAAAAATGATTAAATAAAAATTTTTTTGCTTTTAATACACTTCCAGCACGGTGCGGGAACATTAATGCAGTCATCATAATCATGGCATCATCGCATGATTTTGGTTTTAAAAGTTTTTCTGTATAAAGAAGAGAAGCAGGATAACTCACAACTTCACAAATACGTTTAAAATCAAAACCAAGCGCACGTAAAAGTAAAGTTGCTGGTAATTTTCTAAAATTATCAATACAAGCATTAATTTCAGGAGTATTCGGAACACTTTCTAAACGTAACCATGACCCATAAGACGAGAGAAAACTCACTAAATGTGAACGACGATTTTTTTGATCGAATTGTGCTTTAATATAGACACCAGGACAACGAACAATTTGGTGAACAATCACACGTGGTGAACCATTAATAATAAAAGTTCCATGCTCAGTCATTAATGGAAGGTCACAAAACGTAATTGGAAGTACACAACTTACATTTAAACTTTTCGAATAAATATGCACAGGTACAACAAGGGAACTGCTGTATGTCTCCATTTGTTGAATGGCTTCTTTAGGGTTTTGAAGAGGTTTTTTAAAATAAAAATCATTCGCTAAAAATGAAACAGAAATTTGACGGTCTGTTGATTGTCGAACACTCGAGCCTAAACTGTCTCCAATAATAGGTGAAATAAATTCAAGTTCACGACGAATTCCTGTTTCTAAGAAAAGACGAAAACTTTTCCGTTGGGAATCAAGGAAATCAGGAATTGCCACTTTTTGACGAAAAAGAATCATAGATAAAGGTGTAAATTAATCAATACAAAGAAAAGAGACTTTGTTTAACGAGTTCTTTTGAGATCTAGGGAGACTTGAAAAATAAATATTCAGATTTCCCAAATAAGCAAAATTCACAAAGCTTTAATATGTGTTACAAATAAAAAACGTGGATTTGGAACTCCTTAAGTAAAATACACTAAAAATACAACTCTGAAATTACTATATTGATAAACAAAGTAAAATGTTGTACTGTATAGAGTATATAACTCTCTTTATAGAGGGATGGCGGTGTAGCCAAGTGGTAAGGCAGAGGACTGCAAATCCTTTATCCCCCAGTTCGAATCTGGGCACCGCCTAAGGAAATAAAAAATATCTTTCTGAGGATATTTATAAAATAATAGATTAAGTCTTTGTTACATGTTACGGACGCCTACTGTTGTCCAAAAAAATAATTTTAAGTGCTGCTTCTTTTCAGCCCTGACACGATTCAAACTGTTCTTTCAACAAAAGTAGGACTACTCTATAGTATATTTTTTTGAGGCTATAAAAGCAAGGCCTTTATCAGTCAACAAATGAAGATCTCTATTCAATTTATTTGAAAATTTATAGTAATTGTTGCATACCTCTCTTAAAGGTATGCATAAAAGTTACTTAACTACCAATTTATTCAATAATTGCAGACACAACACCCGCACCAACTGTACGCCCACCTTCACGGATAGCGAAACGCATTCCATTTTCGATAGCAATTGGTTGAATGAGTTCAACAATCATCTTTACACGGTCACCAGGCATTACCATTGTTGCCTCATCTCCATCATCACTAACGAATGATTCGATTTTCCCAGTTACGTCTGTTGTACGTACATAGAATTGAGGACGGTATCCTGGGAAGAATGGCGTGTGTCGACCACCTTCTTCTTTTGTAAGTACATAAACTTGTGATTCAAACTTTTTGTGTGGTTTGATTGTCCCAGTCTTTGCAAGTACCATTCCACGCTCAATTTCATCCTTTTGGATTCCACGAAGAAGTACACCTACGTTATCCCCCGCTACACTTTCATCAAGTGTTTTTTGGAACATTTCAAGACCTGTTACAGTTACTTCACGTGTGTCACCGAGACCTACAATCTCTACAACATCACCAACTGTTACTACTCCACGCTCTACACGTCCTGTAGCTACAGTACCACGACCAGTAATTGAGAATACATCTTCAATAGCCATAAGGAATGTCTTTTCTGTATCACGCTCAGGTGTCGGGATATATGAATCAACAGAATCCATTAATGCAAAGATTTTATCTACCCATTTGTTGTCACCATCCTTAACTTCAGGTGTTTCTGTTAATGCTTCTAATGCAAGAAGTGCAGAACCAGGTACTACAGGAATATCGTCACCAGGGAATTCGTAACTACTAAGAGTATCACGTACCTCAAGTTCTACGAGCTCAAGAAGTTCATCATCATCTACTTGATCTTCTTTATTAAGGAAAACTACGATGTTTGGTACTCCAACTTGCTTTGCAAGAAGGATGTGCTCTTTTGTTTGTGGCATTGGACCATCAGCCCCAGATACTACAAGAATTGCACCATCCATTTGTGCAGCACCCGTAATCATGTTTTTTACATAATCAGCGTGACCTGGACAATCTACGTGCGCGTAGTGACGTGTTGCTGTCTCGTATTCTACGTGAGCTGTGTTAATTGTAATTCCACGAGCTTTTTCTTCTGGTGCAGAGTCAATATCAGCGTATCCTTTAGCAGAAGCGCCCCCACGAGCTGCCATTGCCATAGTAATTGCTGCAGTAAGAGTAGTTTTACCATGGTCAACGTGACCAATTGTTCCAATATTTACGTGTGGTTTTGTTCGTTCAAACTTTTCGCGTGCCATAATAATATAGATTTAAAAAATGGTTTTGATTTTGGCTAAAATGTCACGATTCTTTTTTTTAGAATCGGAAGTGTGCAAAAGCTTTATTTGCTTCTGCCATACGGTGTGTGTCTTCACGCTTACGGATTGCACCACCAGTGTTATTTGCAGCATCCATGATTTCAGCTGCAAGTTTTGTTACCATGCTACGTCCAGAACGTGCACGAGCAGCAACAAGAAGCCAACGAAGAGCAAGAGCAGTTCCACGATCAGACTTTACTTCAAGTGGTACTTGAAGAACAGCTCCACCAATACGACGAGATTTTACTTCAACTTTTGGTGTAATATTTAAAACAGCTTGGCGAAGCACTTCAAGTGGATCTTGCGAAGTTGTTTCCGAGATTTGCGTCATTGCTTCGTAAAAAATACGGTAGGCAAGACTCTTTTTTCCTTTCTTTAAAAGGTGGCTTACTAAAAGACTTACTAAGCGACTTTGGTATACTGGATCCGGAGCAACCGGACGTTTTTTCGCAACTTTTCTACGAGACATAAGATCAATTAAACGGTTGAATATTAAATAAATAGAGATCTCCAAGACTAAAGACGTATTAAACGAATTTATTCTTTTGGACGTTTTACTCCATACTTTGAACGCCCTTGTAAACGGCCTTTTACACCCGCTGTATCAAGGGATCCACGTACGATATGATATCGTACACCTGGTAAATCTTTTACTCGACCACCACGTACGAGCACTACTGAGTGCTCTTGAAGATTATGACCAATTCCTGGAATATATGCAGTCACTTCAATTCCAGTTGTTAATCGAACACGAGCAACTTTACGGAGTGCTGAATTCGGCTTTTTTGGAGTTGTTGTATATACACGTGTACAAATACCACGACGCTGAGGACATGATTGTAAAGCAGGTGATTTGGTCTTCTTTTCGATTTTCATTCGCTGTGAGCGAATAAGTTGTTGAATCGTTGGCATAACTAAAAATTATTCTTTATAAAGAAATTGTAAAAATCCTAAAATACGGGCTTGTTTTACTGCTTTGGCAAGTTGACGTTGCTGTTTTGCAGTTACTCCCGTTAAACGACGAGGTAAAATTTTACCTTGCTCCGTAATAAAACGACGTAAAAGATCAACATTTTTATAATTAATGATCTCACCAGCGCTAATTGGAGACGTGCGTTGACGTGAAAAATTCATAAATAAATAAACCTAAAATATAAATAAATGTACTGACCTTAAAAATAGTTTAAAGTCCGGTGGTTAAAAAAACACACACATAAATACATGGCACAAAAAACGCTTTGTTTTAAATCTAAAATGATAAAAAAACAAATTAAGTGCAGGGACATCCTTTTGATGTATTACTCAACAAGCAAAACTTTAATTAAAATTAAAGTTTTTTATTAAAATTGAAGCATAGATAGGCTAGAATTGCAAGAAAGATTCTGAAGAATCTTAAGATCCACTATCATTCAAATAATACATCTGGTACATTAACGTACCCCCAAGGGAATTCGAATCCCTGTTACTTCCGTGAAAGGGAAATGTCCTAGGCCTCTAGACGATGGGGGCAAAAATGAATAGTTGAATCAACTATTCTTGTTCTCTATTATAAAAGGGTGTGATTCAGAATGTCAATCGATTTTTTTAGAATTAAAAAAAAACAGCATAAATTTTTGCCTGTACCGTACAGTGCTTGCCTTAAAGAGGACTCGAACCTCCACGCCTTACGGCACTAGCTCCTAAGGCTAGCGTGTCTACCATTCCACCATTAAGGCACAAAGGACAATAAAATCACTTATGTGTAGTGTAACATACGTTTTTAAACAGATGCCGAAACTTAAATCGGACTACAATGAAGTAATTTTATATTTAACGTCCAGTAGTCTGTAACCAATTTTGCGCTTCACTATAATTCAGTGGCGCTAAACGAATTGCTTCTTTCCAATATTCGGCTGCTTTACCAAATAATGTTTCAGAATCTGGAATATTTCCTGATTCAAGGGCTTGTTCACCACGGTAATGGTAAATAACAGCAATATTATTTAATGCCTGTGGTAACGCTGGGTTACGATCAAGAGCTTGATAATAATATTCTAATGCTTTGGTATGTTCTCCATTACTTGTATGAATCAACCCAATATTATAAAAAATATAACTACGGTCATATGGATCGACTTCAAGACGCATTGCTTGATAGTAATTCTGCAATGCTTCAGCATATTCACCTTCTGCTTGTGCAGACATACCATCTCGGTAATAAATGAATGCTTCTTTCTCATTACGCGTTGTAGGAAGCACTTTTAATAAAATGTCTGCAACAACCGTAAAAGTTTTATCAATAAAATTATCGTTTCTTTGGGAACGTGGCATAAATTCTTAACGGTCAAGTATATGTATACAGTATATAGCGGAAAAGAAAGAAATCCAACTTTCTTCAACAAAGAACAAATATTTCGGGCCGATTCAAAAAATAGTTTTGATACTGAGCATTTATCCTGTTAAACTAAAACTACTATATAATAGTATTATACTACAGGAATAGAAAAATCATTAGTAAAACTTTAGGAGAAATAAGATGGCTCGATATCGTGGACCACGTGTAAAAATTGTACGACGACTTGGGGAACTTCCTGGATTAACAACCAAAGTGCCAAACCGTAATTACGGACCAGGCCAGCATGGCCAAACAGCAGCAACAAAAAAACTCACACAATTCCGTGTACGTTTACAAGAAAAGCAAAAATTACGCTATAATTACGGAGTAACTGAAAAACAACTTTTATCATACGTACGACGTGCACGACGTGCCAAAGGACCAACTGGAGAAGTACTTCTTCAAATGCTTGAAATGCGATTAGATAGTGTTGTATTCCGCCTTGGATTTGCTCCAACAATCCGAGCAGCACGTCAATATGTATCTCATGGTTTGATTAAAGTTGATGGAAAACGTGTAAATATTCCAAGTTATAATTGTGCACAAGGTGAAACAATTACAAGTACTTCAACGCCAGTTGTAGAGAACTGTAAAACATTTGGAGGGACTGTACCTTCGCACTTAAGTGTAGATACAAATAAAACAACAGGGACAATCCAACGTGCAATTACACGTTCACAGATTGCGTTAACAGTAAATGAACTCCTTATTATTGAGTTCTACTCACGTAAAGGATAAAATTGCTTCTGGTTTAATTTTCATTTATTCTGGAGTTTTCCCGCATCTCTTTTGGAGCGGGAGACTTTCTCATGGTATATTATAAGAGAACAGAGTCTATGTTGTTATGTCGATTTATTGTAGGGTACGTAATCTACGTACCCTACAAGAGGCTGAAGAAAAAATTTTAATCTTCATGCTCTTCAAATGGATCACGAAGATCTTTTGAAGGTGGACCAAAACCAATGTAAATTGAATAGCCTGTTACACTAATCAACAAACACCAAAGAAAAACGGCGTAAAAAAAAGCTGGAGTTTCCATAATTAGGTTGAACGTTAAATTTTGATATAGTTTAAAATAGAAAGTAAAAAAACACAAATGAATGTGAGAAATTTATTCTTATGAGCGCAAATGAAAGCAAACTTGCTGGAACAGGAAAAGTAACAGCATTAGGAACAGCCTTACGTCCACTTAACTCAGAATATGGGAAAGTAGCGCCAGGTTGGGGAACAACAGTAGTAATGGCGGTATTTATTGGTTTATTCGCTGTTTTCCTTGTAATTCTTCTTGAAATTTATAACCGTTCATTACTTCTTGACGAAGTAGAGATGAGCTGGCTTTCAAGTACAGGATACTAAATTAGCTTCGTTGAGGGTTTTATTTAAAAACCCTTAAACAAATTGTTGCCACTCTACATAGAGTGGCAACAAAAAACATCCTAGGTAGGATTCGAACCCACACAAACAGGCTTAGAAAGCCCATGCCCATCCCTTAGGCGACTAGGACAATAAAAAAAAGAATGGCACAACAATCCTAATTTTAAAGAATGCAATTATAAAATACAAGCCTCCTGTCGGAATTGAACCGACGACCCTCGCATTACAAATACGATGCTCTAGCCGCTGAGCTAAGGAGGCATTTTCTTAGAGTATAAAAGATTTAGGATTTAGATGCAAGTCCCTTTCTTACAAGGTTTGGCAAAAGTAAACATAGACAAGGACCAAGCAATATGTTATATTTTGGAATAGGTAATACTAACATCCACTATAAATACTATGTATTAAAGTAAACATAACGTTTAAATGTTGGTAGTTTAACCTTCTAATCCTCAGTAGCTCAGTGGTAGAGCGATCGGCTGTTAACCGATTGGTCACAGGTTCAAATCCTGTCTGGGGAGAATAATAAAAAAATTTTTCTATTTTAGAATCGTTATGATATAATCATAATACAATAAATATTCTTTTATATTTTATTAGTTAACGAAAACACGAGGAAGAGAGATACTTTCACAAACGAATTTAAATATATCGTCCATTAAATATACATTTTCACCTTTATGACCCCGACTCAGTCAAATAACGACTCACAACTAAATCATGTAGATGTCTCATTTTACGAATTCCTCGGATCAGCTTGGAAAAATCAAAAAAATGCAAAATTAAATCCAGAAGCACTTGAAATGCTTCTTGTTAAAACTGATGGTATTCCAGAAACCAATGCACCAGACATAGAGAATAAAAATACAAAATTCGAAGACCAACAATTTATTCAAAAATCAAAAGAAAAAAGTTCGACAAACGAACGAGAACTTGCGCTTAAAAATGCACTTGATGATGGAAATTATTCACATGCGATTAAATTAACGTATCCCACTTTTTGGTATAATGCTGAAATGACAACACAAATTGCTTCTGAAGCAATTAAATATTATGTACCCCAAATTTATAGTTTCAGTTGCTTACTCTGGAACAGCTTTTGGATTATTTTATTAACACCAATTCAAAGCATCCTAAATATTGTAGCAATCCCAGTAGAATACTGTTTAGAGCTCTTTTGTGAAAAAGCCTACCGAACAAGTCAAATTTCTTTTAAACAAGGATATAAAGATACGCGATTTTGGCTTGGACGCGGCCGTGGAAATACCTATGTAAAAGCAATGTATCAACGATGCCTTTACGTGGTGTCTTATTTCCGTATTCATAAATTTTATGTTCTAGATCAATTTATAAAAAGTAGTTTTACAATTCGACGTGGACTCCAAGCGATTTTACCGATTAGTATTACATATTTGATTGTTCAACGTACAATTAGCGCACCACAAACAGTTTATTCAAAAGGCTTAGAAAAAACTTCTAAAACATTAAAAACACAAACACGCACTGCCATTTTAAAACTCTCAGTTCTTGAAAATTTAGAAGGTGTACTTAATCCAAAAAAAGAATATTTACGTGATTCACAAGGGATTCTTTTTACACGTAGTAAAGGTTTAAAAACTGAATTTGTTGAGGGAAAATATACGGATGTTGAAAAAGAAGTACTTAGCAATTTTACACACCCAAATGAATTTCTTGCAGTATTTCAAAAAGATAATACAACATTAAATACTAGTTTCAGCCATGAGGAAGAAATCGGACGTTATGAATGGTCATCCGCTGATGAACTTGCGCAAATGCCACCTCGAGAAGAAAAAGCAGAAGATGAAGAAGATGAAACAGAACCACCACCTTTTACACCTGAACCTGTTTACAAACGTCTTCAAGCAAAAGATAAAAAACTTTTAACAAAGTATAAAAAACGCCCACGTTTAACAAAACGACGTGCCAATACACAATTCACACAACGCGGAAAACAAATTTCCGATCAATA
>JACLAA010005436.1_pt1 | contig 44319 bp, 37 predicted proteins | sample 8027891 | NCBI WGS metagenome assembly JACLAA01 (sample SAMN15724900, study PRJNA655200) | protist metagenome | isolation source: fluorescence activated cell sorting (FACS) single amplified genomes of... | place: Spain: Blaines Bay Microbial Observatory, Mediterranean Sea | collected 2016-01-19 | reverse complement strand
ATGCCGTCGACGCAGCCGCATTTTTGCTCTTCTTCTTCTTCTTCGTCTCACCAATCGTCGACGACACGAGAGGCGACGCGTCCGACGCGAACATTCTTCTGTTTACGTTATTCGTATTCAAAGAAGTCCTCCTCCCGCTCGTGGACGCTCTCGAATTGCGACTGCACATCCGTCTCTCCTTTTCCGCGTAATCATCGATCGATCGTCCTTCGCTCGAAGATGGTCTCGTTTCCGCACAAGAAGAAGAAGAAGACGACGACAACAAACGACGACGAAAGATATCGTTTGAAAACGAAGACACAGAAGACGACAAACTCTCACAACACCGCGAGGTTGTCGTCGTCAGAGTCATCCTCCTCCATCGCTCGTGTGCTCCCATATCTTCTTCTTCTTCTCTGCAGTGCGATAGGTTCAAACTTTATGGCGGCAGCGTCGCTCTTTTCTCGGTAGGGCGGATTTTTTACTATAGAACCCTAAATAATACAGTGTTCTATACGTTAATTAAAAGGGTTTAGGGTTGTTATAGTGAAGGAGGAAAGCTGCTCTTGGAGCGTTCTCTTTCTTCCATACTAAAGCCGGAGTGACCTTCGATGGCTCGGAGCGCAGGCTTCAAACCTGTGGGGGCTTGACGGCCCAGTTGTTCGATTCAACCTCACCGGCGTCTTTTATGTGTGCGTGTCCTTTTTTTTTGTTGTGTCGCGTGTAGTAGTAGTAGTATCGTTGTTCTTGTGTTCTTGTGCTCGCTTTCTTTTTGTTTGTTTTTGTCTCTCTCTGTCTGCTTGTTTTTTCTGTATTTTTTTTCTTCTTCCATTTTTTCTAAAAATACACACAACAACAACAACAGAGAGAAACGCTGTTTGCAGATACATATCAGAACACGCGAATAATGGCGACGACGACGATTCAGACGACGACGAAAGGGAAAAGAAAGTAAAGAGGATGAAAGATCCGGAGAATCCGGGGAAATGGGAAGATAGACGCTTCGTCTTGGATACCAAGTTGAGGCAATTGTTTCAAACGCCCGATGATATCGATCAGCTCTCGTTTCGGAAGAGAACGAAAGCGGAGGAGGAAGGAGAATTCTCGGACGGAGTCGCGCCGGTGTCTCTGTTTTTAGATCCGCACTTTGTGGATATTACCGACCAAGACGCTTCGCAACTGGTGCAATCGAAAACGTACGGCTCTAACGTCATCGTCAAGAAGAATAACAGAGTGTACGCCGTGCGCGAATCAGCGCTGAAGATTTTGTTACAAAGAGTTCGTTCGCCGAAAGATGTGCAGTATGCATTGGAAGCGGTCGCTTTGTTCCACATGGAACGCGCGGCGATGGGAAAAACCAGAGGTCTCGGTTTTGAGCGCGCGTACGAATTCATCAAGGCGTGTTGCGACGTTAAATCGTACGAAACAGCGATTTGGGCGTGCGAACAGTCTCGCTCGTTAGGCTTGAACTTGTCCAGAAAGACGTTATCGTTGCTTCTTTGGCACTTGCTCGATGCTAATCGCCCGTTGGAAGAAGTCCTTCGCGTGTACTCGGTGATTCGCAATCTCAAACTCGGCGTCGACGGGAAAACTGCCCAGTTTGTCGTTAAATCCGCCTTACAACACGGTCACGTCAACGCTGCGGCGGGCTATTGCGTTCAATTCATGCAAGCTGGCGTCAAAGTCAACCGAAAAACACCGACTGCGATAATGAACGCTGCCATCGAACACAACCTTCCAAACGCCGCCGTCGCGGTTGAACGCTGTTGGAACAGAGAGCAACCGCAACTCCCGAAAGCGCCTTTCGACCGGTTAGCGCTGGCACAAGCCTACGCGCTTTTAGCCGACGACGACGAGTGCACCAAAACCGCAAAATCTATCGTCGATACTCTCGACGACGCCTTTGACGAGGAGCTCAAAAACACAACCTCCCAAAAGCTCGCCCTTTGGCCGCAAAAACTGCTCGGCGTCGCCAACGAAGCCAAAGGCGGTGCGAGTAAAGAGATTCTAGAGCGGTGCAAACGCGGGATGACGCTGATTAAAAACGCGTGCGAGGGGGAGTTATTCCACGACGTGGACGTCGAGTACGCGTTTTCCACTTTACAAATTTTAGACGACGAAGACGAAGACGTTTTGGAAGAGAAGAAAGGAGAAGAGTAATAGACGCATAGAGAGAAAGAGAGAGAGAGAGAGAAAAGACCATTTCGTGTAATAGTAATACTACTAGTAATAATAATACTAATACTAATAATAAAGACCGAGAATGAGACGAAGAAGAGGGAAGCGTTTTCCTCTTTTATTGAAATCCCCATCATCATTCTTCTCTCAACCTTTTGAGCAAAATCTACACAAAAAAAGCACCAACATCCATGGGCACCATCGCCGGGTCTGCGATCGATTTAGACGTGCTCTACCTCGCGCCGGTTGGGGAGAATAATAACAACAATAACAACACATCTTCCTCCTCGCGTCCGTCTTCTCGTCTCGCGAACGCGCAACCTTCTTCTTCGTCCCCGACGACAAAGACGAATGCTTTTAATAACGCTGCCGGGGAAAACACCAACAAGGAAGGGAACGTAACCGTCGTCGTCGACGCGGGGACGAGTGATGATCATCAGACGACGAGCGACGGTATAGACGACCTCAATAAAAAACGTCCTCCTCCTTTCTTTCGATGTCAAAAGTGTAAAGTGCCTTTAGAGTTTTACGAGGAGAAAGAAGAGGAGAAAGAGGAGGACCGAGATCGAGCGAAGCGTATCGCGGATACGAGTGGGAAGTTGAAGGTGACAGCTGGCGAGAAGCAGTTTCGAGATTTTTTGTTGGAAGAAAAAGAAGAAGAAGAAATTGTAAACGAAGAGGAGCAAGACGAGAGTAACGAGACCGACGACGCCAAAGCGGCGTCTTCGTACGTGCACTTGTCGACGTCGGTGCAAAGAACGAAAACGTCGGACGCGCTGAAAGCGGCGGGGCAAACAGCCGCGACGCTCTCGAGAATATTCGACATCGCGAGCGAGAAAACGAAGCAGGACTTCCCCCTGTGCGAAACGTGTGCGAAAGAAGTAGAGGTGAATATGGACAAGATGTGCGAGGATTTGGAGGAGGAGTGCGAGAAGTACGAGAGGGCGATTGCGAGTTTAGATTTGAGCAAAGGCGGCGGTGGTCAAAACGGGAAGGAAAGAGAGGAAGAGGGAGCGAAGAAGAAGAAACAAGAGCGATTGGAAGAACTCGAACTCGAACTCGAACGAGCGTTTGAGAGAGATAAAGCGATAGAGTTAGAGGTTGAGAAATTAGAATTAGAGCTGGAAAAACAGAAAGTGCGGAAAAGAGCGTTGCAACGCAACGCGGCGCGAGTGAAGAAGGCTGAGTTTGAAATTTGGCACGAGGTGAACCAGTTTGAAATCGACGCTAAATCTTTGAAAGAAGAACGAGACGCGTTGGAAACCAAACTGGAACGCGCTTCGACGCAATTAGACTTACTAAGACGAACGAACGTATACAACGATGCCTTTCACATTTGGCACGACGGACCATTTGGGACCATCAACGGATTTCGATTAGGCCGCACGTCCACGGTGCCGGTAGAATGGGACGAAATCAACGCCGCGTGGGGGATGGCCACGTTACTCTTACAATCGCTCGCTAACGCGATGAAGATAGAATTCCGTTCACACGCATTGCGCCCGATGGGGTCGTTTCCAGCGGTGTGCGAAATCAACGCCAATACGAACACGGTGTCGCAGTGTTACGATTTGTTCGGTCCTGTGAACATCATGACCAGTCACAAGTACGATCGCGCCATTTGTGGTTTCCTGGCGTGTTTGGACGAACTCGGTAGGTATTTCGCGGAAAGAGATTTTGAGATGGGCGTAGAACCAGTGTTTCGGTACCCGTACTCGATCGAGGCGGACAAAGTAGACGGGAAGAAAGTTACGTTTACATTCAATAGAGACGAAAAATGGACGGCGGCTTTAAAGTTGGTTTTAACTGATTTGAAAATGGCCGTCAGTTACGTCGCGTCCCGTAACGGTTAAATGTATTTTTAAATAAGATATGGATAGATGTAGATTTCAATGAGCGCTATCGTAAGCTGTGCACAATTGATACATAGATACGTGACAGGTACTGGGTACTGGGTAGCTGTAATTTTTTTTTAAGTGTGTATTTGTACCGAAGATTTTTTCTACAACGAAACTCCTAATAATTTCTCATATAAGCTTGTCTCGCGACGCGTTCGGCGTCGATATCACTCAACGATTCTAAAAACTCCGGTAAGTCCGTTTTGGCTACTTGCACCACGCTTCCTTCGAAACTCCCGTGTTTCGTGTGCGCTCTCACTTGCTCTGCCGCGCGCGCGTACGATTGCATGAAAAAGTTACCTCCGCTTTCGATCGAATCTGTCTGCGGCTTTTCCGTCACGCCGACAACCAAGAAATAGTTCGGGTCAATCATAGACGGACCGACGACGATTAACGGTCTGAGAACTTTTTTCACCTGTCTCAAAGCATCTTGCAAAAACAACGCCAATCGCAAAAGCGTCAGCGGATGCTTAAATAAATCCACATCCGCAGGAGAACCGTGCTCGGTCAACGAAAAGTATCTCAACGAACCGAGCGTTTTAATCGAGCCTTTGTTCGACAAAGCGAACCCACCTTGACGAATGAGCGCACGTTGCACGCGCATAGCTCGTTGTAATCCATTTGATGTCTCTTCCCAGTTGCTCAAACTTAAAACCTTCGAGGCGGTCCAGAACGCTGCCGCCGAGGATTCCGGCGTGCCGTCTTCCTCATCGCCTCCTCCTCCCACGCTTTTCCGTCTGTTGTTGTTACTGTTACCTCTAATATCCATGTCATTTTCGGTGTTGATGTTTTCTTCGTTTTCCTTTTCGTCCTCATCGTCCTCTACGTCGCACCTGGAATAATTCTCTAAAATAGCCGTCGCGGCGTATACCACGTCCATCGCAGACATTTTTACTTTAAATCCATGGTGGTACGTAAACGACCAATACGTTAAATCGTGCAACCCGCCGTGCGATCCGGCGTGCTCTTTCAACTTTTCCCGCATTTGTTTCTCCATGTTTGGACTCATGTGCGAAAACTTCTGCTTCGCTTCTTGCAAGGACAACCCGCAAGTGGCCAACAACGAATCCAACAAGTGCACACCGCTCTCTTTCCACGTTTGCAATCGAGTGACAACGTACGGCGAATGCAGCATCGCATCGTATAAGTTCCAATGCCGCATCATCTCAAACCTTAATTCTTCTTCAATCGAAATCTTGCGATCCTCAAACACTTTCACCATCGTCCCGTCGTCCAAAGCTCTCTCCTGGTGCATGTTCCCGTTGATTTGATTGGATACTTGCGACATCAGCTGAAAGCAATACTGCTTATACGTCTCCTGACTCACTTTTTGGTGCGCCAACTGGTCGGTTAAACTCACAATCGCTAACCATAACAATAAATTCTTCTCCAGTCCCTCTTTCTTCATGTCAAACGCCATATCGAATGCGCACAACCCAGCCGATCGACCGTAATACGACCCGCGTCGCCAATACTCCACCCTTTCCGCCTGCCTTTTCTTTCTTCGCAACGCGACCGTCCTCGGCGACTCTGGCTGTTGAGCCTCTCTTTGCGACTGCCTCTCTCTTTGTCTATCAAGCTTGATTTGTTTGCGTCTTGCCGTTTCTTCCTCGTCGTCGTCGTCGTCTGAACTAAAATCCGACTCTGCTTCGTCCTCGTTCTTCTCGTCGTCGTCGTCCTCTTCCGAGTCCGTATCCATCTCCGGAAAGTAATCATCCCCTTCCTTTGAGTCATCTCTGATCACGTACACGTCCTTATTCTCCTCGGACACGTTTTGCAACGACAGCGGTCGGTGCGAATCCAACACGTACGCTCTGCAATTCACTTTCAAATCCATCATCTCTCTCACGTCCTCGGTCCCTCCGCAGTTTATCAAAACTATCGCCCGGTTTTGTTCATCGTCCGGGATTTCCTTCCCTCGTTTCCGCAGCTCCTCGCTCCCGCTCACCGGGAACACGGAAAACGGGACGTTATCCGACTGGAACATGGATTTTAAGATTCTGTACGCGCACAACGCGTCCACGTCCGAGGTGGAAACATAGATTAAAATCGGCGTTTGGTAGCCATCTCTGCGGATGATTTCGTAACAATGGCGGTAGTTTCCCCGTTCGACTAACATAGTGAAACTTCTTTATCGTGCCGTCGATCGAGCGCGTGCGTGCGTGCGCGTAGAGGTGTATGCGGGGTATGTGTGCGCGCGTAGGATGCGAGACAGCACACTTCACCGCGCGCAGCAAGCAAAAGGAAAGGGTGGTGGTGTTTGTGATGTGTATCTGGGATGCGCAGCGCAAGCGTTCGAATGAAGGAGGAGCCACTCGGTTTGAATTTTTGAATTTTTACAGTAAGGAGTTTTAGGGTTTTATGCTTTTATGCTTTTCTGAAGGGAAGGGACACTTTCTTATAATATTTTGAAGAAGGTACCGAAAGATACCGTTCGTGTTGGTGATGATGGTTTATCCGGACGCGCGAAGAATGCTCCAATATAATATAACGGTGTTGTTCTTGTCGGCGAAGCGTGGATGGAATTGGTTTTCGGCGTCGGTATCGTCGTCGTCGTTTACGTCGTTCCTGCAGTAGAAAAGAAAACACAAAGCAAAAGTGGAAAAAAAACACAAAAAGACGAGAAAAAAAAACGAGAAAAAAAGTCTCTGCTGAGAGTCAAACGCGTCCGGTCTCTCTCTCACATGTAACCACGCCGAAGCACGCAAAAAGTGCTTCGCGGTTCTCATCCGGACCAGACGCTTTTCGCTCTCCTGTTTTTCTTTTCTTTTCTCTTCTCTCTTTCTTCTCTCTTCCTTCTCTCTCTCTCTCTCTCTCTCTCTCTCCGTTCTCGCTTCTTCTTTTCCCTCGGCAGAAGGAGTCTTCTAAAAAAGCTATTGTTATATAAAATACATCTCTCTCTCTCCCATCCATCCATCTTTCCATCCCTCTTCCTCTTCTTCTACGCATCGCGTGCACTCACACTACTACTTACTACTACTAGATATAACTGACTGATTGTTAGTGTATTGTTGCGTTTATCTAAAGTTGAACCTCTTCAAGACCGATCTCTCCGCGTTCGCCGCGTCCTTCGCCACCCTCTTCGAATCCGCGCTGTTCTCCGCGAAGCACTTCCAAAATCTCAACGTCTCATCCGCAGCCGCGGAAACCACCGTCGTTCCGTCCGGCGACTGCGCCATGTGCAACACTCTCGCCGTGTGGCCAGTAAACTCGGCAATCTTCGTCATCGTCGGGTACTTCCACAAGCACAACTGATTCTGCGAATACCCGTGGCTCGACAACAACTCTCTCTCGTGCGTGTTCCACTGCAACGCGCACACCTGCGAGTGCGTGTCGACCGAGTTCGTCATCGCCCCGGTATTCGCGTTCCAAAACTTTATGCATCTATCCGCGGTCCCGCCCCCAGACGCCAAAACATTCGCTTGCCACGGACACCACGCCAAAGCTTTCACCGCGGCTTGGTGCGCGACCAACTTGTGTCTGTACGTACCATTCGACAACGACTGCGAGTCATAAATATGCAACGAGTTGTCGTTCCCACCCGAAGCTAACTGCGTCCCGCTTGGCGACCATTTCAACCCGCAAACCTCTTGTGAGTGACACGTGAACGTGTTCGTGCAATGCTCTCGAATCCTCACGTCGTGCGTCATCACCGTCGTATCTCTGGAACCAGTCGCCAACTGCGTCCCGTTCCACGCCAAAGCGCCAACTCTCGCCTCGTGGCCTTTCAACGTTCTCACTTTCCTCGCTCTCGATGCGTCCCAGATCTGTACCTCCGCGTTGTTCGTCCCCACCGCAATGTGCTTTCCATCCGGAGCCCAGTTCACGGAGGTCACGTAATCCTCTTCGTCGTTTTCCACGTCCGTCTGCATCAACTGGTCGATCGCGCCCGTCCCGGCGTTCCATAAATACACCGTGCACCCTAAAGCGACGGCGATGGAATTCTGGGACGACCAATCGATCAAGTTCAAATAATAATCATCCACCAACTCTGGCGCGTCCAAAATCCTCTCCGGCGCTTGCGGGATGTGACGGAACTGTTTTTTTCCACCCTTTAAAACTCCGATATGATTCGAGGAGTACATCTCGCGCGAAGCGTTCTCCATGCCGCTCGGCGGCGCCGGCGCTTTCGATTTAAACGCTAAGATTTTCGAGTTCAAGTGATCACCATTTTCACCACCGTTTTGTACCGAGTAGTTCGACGCTAACGATTTCTTATACGCCTCTTTACTCGGACTCGCGATGCCGACGGATCGGTGGTGGTGGTGTTTTCCATCGTCATCCATTCGACCACCGTTCTCATCATCATCATCGTTGCTATTCTCGGTGGATGATTTACCCTCCAAAGCGTACCTGGCGACGTCCAAGTCAATCGCAGATCGGTTGGCGATAAATCTGTCCCGAGATGGCGTCTGTGGATGATGAGGTTGCATCATAAATATATGTGTTGTATGTGTGTGTGTGTGTGATATCAATGAAAAAAAGTGAAGAAGAAGAGTGAAAAAACGAAAAGTCGTTCCCCTTTTCCATTCAAGAATTTTAGGGTTTTTTAGTCTTTTCTCGAGTGTTAGGGAAAACGCCGGCGCTCAATTATTGCACAAAAAAATCAACACACCATGCGCGCCGAAGCTGCTTTCTCGTCATCTTTCAGACCGTCGCGTTATTATTGTTCTCATCGTCATCATCGTCATCATCGTCATCATCGTCGTTTAAATCATCATCGTTCAAATCATCATCGTTCTTCCATCATCACGACGAGGTGTTTAATACGAGTGGAAGATGATGAGGATGAAAACAACGAGAAGGACTTCAGAAGGTCAAAGAGGCGAAACGAACGGCGAGAGCTTTTAACGACAACTTTGCAACAAGGGCGAACGAACGATGAGAAATACGCAACAAAAGGAGTAAAAGTCGAGAGCGATGCAGAAAATGCATCAGAAACCAACGGAGGAAGCGCCGCCGCCGCCGCCGCCGCGAAGGAAAAAATGTTCCAGATTTTACGCGACAGCGCGAGCTGGGATCCAGACGTGGAAAAGTTGTTGGAAGGAATAGACGCGAGCGATCCAGATGCCATCGAACAAGCCATACGGAAGAGATTTGATGAGAAGAAGAGTCGAGTGTACAAACCGTTGAACGAAGATGGCGTTGGAGACGAAGGGTTAAACGACGACAATAAGAACGGTTCGCAGACGCCGACGTTGGTGTTCTTCAGGCAAGTGCAAACGCAAAATTTGTGGGTCTGGATGGAAGCGAGAAATACCATAGAGGATAAAGAGAAAGAATTCTTCGACGAGGCGATTAAATCGTGGTTCGTGGTTGGAAAATTAGGCGGATATAACGTGGAAAATCAACAGTGCTTAGAAAACGCTTCGGTCCTAAACGACACGGTGAGTCATTTGGATTACGACGTCGCTCGATCGCACGATAGAACGAGCGCGTCGTTGTTTCACGCGATCGGGGAAGTTGAATACAGAGGGAAATGGGCGCGAGTTTGGATGGATTTAGGCACCGCGGATGAGATGGCATTAGATGTGCTCATCAATTCTTTAATCACTTTGAGCAGAGAGTACGTCGGGATTAAACAAATCGTCATCGGCGGCGATAACGAAAACGGGTGGGGGACGAAAGATTCGGGGTACGGGCAAGACCAAGGCAAACCGTTCGAAGATTTCGACCCGGCGTTTGATGAAATGTTTGGCGACATGCGAGGGATGCGAGGGAAACCGAACGCGGAAGATTCGAACTGGATGAGTCGATAATGATGATGAGCGTTTTGTACGCCTCGATTCGCGAAATAATATTCGCGAGTCGTTTGTTCGAATGTGTAAAATCGTAATGTTTGTATTATTAGATATGTTGTATACTCGGTAAATGATAATGATAATGAAAACAAATCGCTAGGTGCGCGTGCTTTGTTCACTCACTCCCTCTCTTCTCTCTCTCTTTTTCTCTCTCTCCCCCTCTCTCCCTCTAAGTATATAGTAATAATAAAAGGATTTACAATCGTGTGCGAGTTTTAAAAGGCGGAGGAAGCCGTTTGCGCCAAAAATTGCAACCTCGTGACTGGATACTCACTCTCTTTCACTTTCAATCCTCTCACGCCAAACTTTATTTCGTTCCAACTCAAATTCTTAATCTCGTCTTTCAACTCGTCTTTCGGTAACGGAATGCCTTTCTTTCGCATCTCTTCCAGCGGTAACGCTCGTTTACACTTTGCGAATTGATAGGAGCCTTCGTTTTCGTCCTTGCCTTTACCTTTCACCCAGGATAACTGATACCGCTCGTCTTTCGTTTCCAAATACAACGTATCTCTGCGTAACCTCGCAGACGTCCACTGAGATTTCTTAAACCCTTTATCTGCCACCGCCGCCATGGAATACTTCAACCACGGTTCGTTGCACAAGTTGTACAAGACCGTCACTTCTCGTATCATCCTCTTCTTCCTGGCGACGTTGACGTTGGCGTTAGACGCCGCCCGCGTTCTCTGCGCGCGTTCCTTATCTTCCGGAACGAACGTTGGGACCACCATATACCTCAACGATTCCGACGCTGTTGGCGTCAACTCGATGATTTGTTGATTCACCGTCACCGCCACCGCGGATTCTACAACCATCCCGAAATCATCCGCGTTGATTATTTGCCCGTTGGAGGTTTGCAAAACACCGTTGTTGCTTTGCAAGTGCGCCGCCGCGGCACCTTCCCCGCCGTTCGCACCGCCAGAACCGTTCTCACCGTCTTCGACGTCCTTCTTTTCTTCCTTTTTTACGCCCGCCTCTGAAGCCGGCGCCGCCGCCGCCGCCTTTTCTCCGCCGCTCCTCATCATCTTCTTCTTCTTCGCGAATCCGCTCTTCCCCCATGCTCGGCTTCGAATACCGTTCCTGCTCGAACTCCGAAACTCGTCCGACACGTCGTCCACCCGCCGAACGAGCGCGCGAATCTCCAACAAACTCGGAGGCACTTGTAAACTCGGAACGTAATACCCGCAGTGCATTAAAACCGCGACTAAATCCGAATCCGACGTGTACACGTCCGTCCCCCAAAGCTGATGTCCCCGCACTTGTCGATTGGTGGACACCGCACACTCCGCCGGAATTCGTACCTCGAAGATGTTAGTGTCGTCCTCCTCCGCGTCTTCCCCTCCGTCTCCGCCGTCCTTTTTCATAAGCTTCCTCGCGAAATGCTTGGTTAAAATCTCCCCTATTCGGTAGTGAATGATGGGATGTTGTTTCTCTTCTTTTCCCGTCGTCTGAATCGTCGTCGTTCCCTTCGCGGTGTTATTAATGTTGTTGTTGTTGTTGTTGTTGTTGTTGTTCGCATTTTGCACCGCCGCATTCGCAGTGGTCGCGTTCGTCGTGGTATTGTTCGTCGTCGCGTGATGCGCAGTCGATCGCGCCGAGCGGCGACTGCTGTTTTTGTCCTGTTCGTCCATCGAAGGAGCGCCTCCTCCTCCTCCTCCTCCTCCTCCTCCGTTGCCAACGCTCGCACCACCACCAACATTAGTCGTCGCGAGAGTCGCAGGGGGAGTCGTTCCGGCGAGTTCAGCCTGGGCGGCGGAACGTTTCGCCCGAGCCGAAGGCATGATGATGTTTTTTTTTGCGTGTTCAAGCGATGAATTTTTTTATGAAGCAAACGCTCTCCTGAAAGAGGGAAAGGTCTTCCTAAACGCTTCTTTTCAATACTACGACTACTCTGCTGCTGCTATTACGACTACGACTACTATCACTACTTCTACTGCTATTAGTACGGCTACGACAGAGGCGTGCGTTCGTTCACGTCGAACAAAACTTCCGTCATGTACCTTTCGCACAAGCGCGAACCCATGGCGCGCTCTAACACGGCGCGCGTTTTCTCGTTGGTTAACTGCTTCTCGCAGAATAGGATTTGTTTTTTTAAGCGGAGGAGGGCGTCTGGGAGAGCGAAAGACGGGTGATCGTCCTCGTCGTCGTCGTCGTTTACGTCGTCGTCTTTTGGGTGGTTTCCAAGCGCGACTTTTTGGTTCGTTTTATACGCTCGAACGGTGTCTTTGAGAATATTTTTGTCGCTCGCCGTGGAGGCGAGGAAGAGGTATCCGTCCATGACGTCTAGGAAATACTCGCGAAAGAGTTCAAATTGCTTTTGATTTTCGATTTGATCTTTATCGCCGCCGATGCAGACGCATTTCGAAGATAGAATAGCCTCGCCCCATTCCGGTAGAGGTCTCTTTTCTAACGTTTCCTCTATTCTCTTTCTACTCTCTAATCCCGAGACGAACGCGTCGAAGATATCGTCGTCTTCGTCGTGTTCCTCCTTCTTTGTCGGGGCTAAATCGACGATGGAGAGCGACATTCGCCCACGAAACCCAACCACATCACCGGCAAATATCGGCGCGTCCACGATCGCGTGCGGATAAATCACGCAATGCAAGACGACAAAATCCATCGGCCCCCACGCCAACTCCAAGTGCATCTTACGAAACGTGCGTTTCGATCGCAAGCACACGTTCTCTATCCGGATCCACGATTTACCGTTCCTGCCGTCGTTCCCGTCCTCTCTGCCTTCGGGAAACGCGCGCACAGATTTCAATTCCGGCGCAGTTGGAAATTCAGAGACGGAATCGTCGTTATCTTCCGCGTCCTCCTCATCGCTTCTCGTCGTCGTCGAGGTCGTCTGCATCGTCCTCGTCGATGTCGCCGCTGCGAACGCGAACGCTTCCTCCTCCCATTTTCGTTCAATCACCTTCGCTAATTCGACGATGGCTGAATCTTCCGGCGCGTCGGAAATGTCCCAACTTGTCCTCGCGCTGCTGCTCCTTTTACTCCTACCACTCGTACCACCAAAACCGCCGCTGTCTCTCTCCAACGTTCTCGGTAAGCTCTGGTAATACCGTCGCTCCGCTTCGTCGTCTGCGAACTCAAAATCATCATCTTTTCGTCCTCGTCGTCGTTCTTCTTTGTCTTTGTCTTTCCCGTACAAGACCTCGGCTATTCTCTTTGCTTCGTCGTCGTCGTCGTCGTTGCTTTTGTCGTTGTTGTTCTTCTCGTCGTCGTCGTTCCAAAACGCCGCCGAACTTCTTCGTCGTAGTCGTCGTCGTCCGTGGTGTTGCCGCTTTTGCTGATGACGACGATGCGCACAAAAAGAAGAATACGCGCGAATAAAACTGCTGCTCTCCGCCATTGCGCGCGTTATAATCGTCGTCGTCGTTTCTCCCTCGCAAACTGCAGAAAAAGTGACGCGCAAACCACGAACGGAAATGGAAAAGTGAGAGAATGCAACGGTGCGTCGTCGTGGGTCGTCGTTACCCTTCCTCCTCCTCCGCGATCATCGAGAAGAACGAGAGAGAGAAGAAGAAGAAATGCAGTCGTCGCTTTCGTCGGTCGTCGACCGTGGTGGGAAACAAGAACGACAACGACGACGACGGAAGAAGAAGAAATCAAATCAATCTCAAAGCGAACGAAAGAGCGAACGAACGCAGGAAACAGGCGGTGATTGAACTCTCAAAAAGAGAGGAAGCGTGCAAAGGGTACTGCAATTTATGCGGCAAGACGCACACTTTGGAAAGAACGCGGGAGGCGGAAGAGGTAGCGAAAGCGTTGCTCGAGAAGTTGCGGAAGCAGAAATCGGTCTCGGACGAGGACGAAAGTGGTCAGTTTTTAGTCGAGGACGTGTACGACCAACGAACCGGGGGTAAAATGATTGGCGTGCTCCTGTGCGAAACGACGACGACGACGACGACGACGACGAGTGAGAGGAAAGTGTTGAAAGCGTTTAGCGGACAATGGATGGGCGAGTGGGTGGTTCCCGGGTGGTGTCCTCCGTTGGCGCGGTTGACGCACGACAGTTTAGAATACATCGAGGAGAGGGAAAAGATTGAGAAGTTGTCGGAGGAAATTAAAAGGTTGGAGAAAGAAGCGTCGTGGTCGTCGTCGGGGTCGAGTGGCACGGCCGCGACGGCCGTGACGGAGTTGAAGACGAAACGGAAGAATATGTCGAGGGCGCTGTTGGAAAGGATTTGGGATTCGTACAGTTTGCCGAGTTTTAGAAAAGAGAGGAAGATGAGTGAGGGTGATGACGATGATAACAGCGATAACAGTAATAGTAGTAGTATTCGTAGTAGTAGCGATATTGAAAACAATAGAAGGAAGCTCGTGGAGCTGAACATTAGGAAGTGTTACTACGGCGACGCGTCAAAGTTGCCGTGCGGATGCGGCGATTGCGCGGCGCCGAAATTGTTGGCGGAATGCGCGAGGAAAGGGTGGAAACCGATTGCGATTGCAGAGACGTGGATGGGACCGAACGTGAAGAGAGGAGCAGGTTTGCGCGAAGAAGGCGTGTTTTATGGGGCGTGTTTGGAACGGTGTCGTCCTATACTTGGACACATGCTCTGCGACGCGGCATTAGAGTTAGAATAGTTGTGCTCTTTTGATTGACATTTGTATTTTACTCACCGCGCGGTAAAAAGAAGTATCTCGTTCTTTCACGATCTGAAACCGATATTTGTATCTCTATTTATTCTCTTCCTCCAGATCCTTCTCCTCCTTTTTTTCTCTCCTTTATTTTATACATCGGGTAAAAGCTCGACGAAAAACGCCTCCATGCTACTACTCGTCATGCTCCCGATTGTACCTTCGCTGCTATACTCTATCTCTCTTCTTGGATGGTGTGCTACTAATCGATACGTTTTCGGTAAAACCTTGTGTGGTCCACCTTCCGGTTCCGCGGTGGAGTTCGAATCGATAAACGCGAACATATTTTTCAACGCGTGCGCTTTCAAAAAACGCCTCTGCAATTTTGCGCCGTTTGGGAACGTCAATCGAATAGTCACCACGTCCGGCGTTCCCGCGACCGGCTCCTCTTCTAAAGTCGATTTCGCCTCTTCGATGTGCCTTTCCGCTTCGACGCGTCTCTTCTTTTCTTTCGCTTCTGCTTCTTCTTTCTCCAATATTTTTTTGTGCTCTTCCAAAACTCTCTTCGTTTCCTTTTCTCGATCTAATCTCAAAGACTCTTGAAACGCCGCATCTTGCTCATATTTTTCGAATCTATTGCGCAACACGTCCTCCGACGCGTTCATATCGACAAACGGTAGCGATTGCGACGGATCAATCGGCCGCCTCGCCTCTGGTGCTTCGTACGCGACGCCAAACATGGCTGCTTCTAACTGTTTCGCCTCTTCCAAATCGATGCCATCCGGTAAAATAAACTCGTCCTGGTCTCCTTCGCCGCGGTTCGCCGCTTCTCCGCGCATCATGTGAGACAAATTCCCATTCGCTCGTCCTCCGTCTCCTACCGCCGTAGCCCGCGCCTGTTCAAGCGCCCGCCTCGCCGAATGTCTGTGATCTCCACTTCCAACTGGTAAATTTGCGGGCCGCGGCGTGCTCCCGGTCAAATCGACAATCTGTCTCTCCGCTCGCTCCCTCTCCCGTTCGTCTCGCGGGTTCATAATCAATCGCTCCATCTCTTCATCGCTATCGATTTCCACAAAATCTGGGTCGTCCTCTCCCGTGTTATATTCACTCGCGCTATCGTCTTCTATGGTCATTCTTTCTTCTTCTTCTTTGTCTTCTTGTTCTTTGTCTTCTTGTTCTTGTTCGCGGGTTGGTCGTTGAATCAACTCCCCAGTTTTCTCATCAATCTCCGCATCGGAAACGCCTTCGATTTCTTTCTCGTACGTGCCGCTGAAAAACGCGTCCACGGATCTGTCGATGTCCCATTTGTATCTCTGTTTTTATTCGAAGAAGAAGAACAACAACGGCGCGATTATTAGGAAGAGCAAGAGTCAGCAGCGAAAGAAGGTTTTACCGCGTACTACTAAACTCCTTTTAAAAGCGCGCGACGTGTACATAAAAACAACCGTTTTGGACGAGTTAAAAAAGTTGAAACGATGCGACGCGAAGAAGACTTTCCGACGACGACGATTTGCAAACGAAAAAGGGCAAACACGAATAATACTAATAACACACCTTTAAGATCCGTCGGGATGTGCTCTGATCTTCCACTCCGGTCACCGAGGCAAACGTGGCCACTTTTTCCGCCAAGGATGATGATGGTGTCATCTTCGTCTGATTGCGAGAGAGAGCAGCCCCGTAGGAGTAAAAAATTTTGAGGAAAACGAGGGAAATTTCAAAAGATATTTTTCTCACTAAAATTATTAGGTGTTGACGCGCGCGCACACACACACACACACACATTTATAATAAGCGAGAATTTTACCAGTTGTACCGCGACGATTCACGACGCACGCGACGACGAGGTGAACGAGATTTACCACTGCCGTCGTAATCACCGTAATTACCGCGAAGAAGACAAAATGAAAACACATCATCGTCGCGACGACGATGATGAGAAAAAATTGGAAACGCTCGCGGAGATGATGCATCTGATGAAAGAAATCCACGAACAACGCGCGAGAGAAACGGACGAGCGCATCAAAGATATCGCGGAGAAGTGGAAACGGGGAAGCGAAGAACGAGACGTAATCGCAGAGAAGAGGTACGAGGAGACGCTGTCGAAACTGGATGCGCTTTGGGAGGGAATGAGCGTAAAGCTGCTGCATCGTCTCAACGACTATGAGGAACGGTTGGAGGCGTTGGAAAGAGCGAGGAGTGCACCTCCTCCTCCTCGCGGCGGCGGCGGCCAAGAGAACGACGACGGCGACGCGACCGCCGAGAAGAGTAACAGAAAGATCAAAAGGATACAACAACAACAACATGAACAACAACAAAACTCGATAGCCGATCGACGACGACGATTGGACAATATGTACGCTAAACTAGAAGATTTAAAAGGATGATATCTAAAACAACGCTCAGCGCTTTACTGCTATTACTACTATAATTACAACTACTCTTTTTAATCGTACACGCACATCATCTCTTGCTCTTGCGCGACTCTGTAGATGAAGTTCTCTAACCCCATGAGATGGATGCTGCTCATGGTTTTCCCCAGGTTGAAATACTTTCCCGCGCCTTCGCTGGAATAGCCGTACAAATCGACTCTCGTGCACAAACCCGACGCGAGGATATCGCCGGCTAACTTGAAACCGCCGGACGCGGCGCCTCTGGAGATTTTCTTATTTTCTTTCTTGTAAAGATAATACGCGGCTTCAAAGACCGCGTTTCTTCGAGGCGAAGGCCAGAGAATTGGTTTGCCTTTGAACGTGTTCTCGCTCAAGTCTTTCTTGGAGGCCACCATGCGTAGTTTTGTTTCGTCTTTGAACATGTAAAACTTTGCCGCCTTTTGTCCTTCTTGGCCGTATTCTTTCTCGTCGCCTCGGATTTTCCAATATATAACGTCGCTTTTCTTACCCACGCTCTTTTCATACTTCTTCATCGGACTGTTGTATCTAATAACGGTATCGTGCGCATCAATCTCCTTCCCTCGTTCGGATTTCAACACGTTCGAACCTACTGCGACGACGGCGCAACTCCCGAATCCGAGCGGTTTCACGTCCGGAAAAAAATTCGCCCACTTCTCCTCCGCGGGCACTTTGTTCCCCACAAACAACCGTAAAAATGGATGTCTTGGATGCGTGATTTCCCTCGTGATGTTCATGTGTATCTTATCTTCCGGCCAGTAGTTTTTCACGCAGTCTAACGTCCACAAACCGCAGCGTTGTTTCTCCTCGCCGAGTTCTCTCCAATATCGCAAATTCGCTCTCAACACGTCTATGAACTCGTTCGAAGGAGGCGCAAACGGTTGCGATTGTCCTCGAGATTTGCCGCCACCACCACCGCCCTTTTTACCGGTAAAACTACCGCTCCTCCGTCTTCTCGATTTTAACGACTTTAACGACGACCCACTCGCGAGGAGCACTCTTCGTTTTTCGTTGGGAGGAGGACTCGTCGTCGTCGTCGTCATCATCATCAAGTCTTTCGCCGTCCCGACGTACCCACACTCCGAAGGCACGGAAAGGGAAGGACACGCTGGTTTACAATTCGTTTGCGTTCGTGTTGGCGGCTTTTGCACTCGAACGAGCGCCGCGTTCGTCGTCGTCGTTATTCTTAAAAGCGAAAGAAACACCAACGAAAACATGATGCGCAGACGACGCGCGCGCTACGCTCCTACATCCTTTTGCATCTCTCCTTTTGAAAAAAAACGACTTTGCTCCCAATCATCACTGTCGCTGTTTTATCATCACCGCGGGTGGTCTTCTCGCTTTGTGAACAAAGTATTATCGTGCTGCGCGCGTTGTATTCGGCTTAATAAAAAGGTGTGAAGAGAAGTACAGAAGGTTTGTGGTGACATTGGAATTGGAATTTAATTGGCCAAAATTACGGAAGAAATCAGTTTTTTTGTCGTTGACCAAAAAAAAACACGAGAGTGAAAAAAAAAAGGAAAAACAACAGACACAGAAACACGCGCACGACTTTTAGCGACGACGACGACTCTCGTCATCATGACTGTTTTTTCAACGCTCTTCGTGGCCACGCGCACGCGACCAAAAGTCGTCGCACCAAAAACGAGCGTCGTTGCTTCTCACGACGACGTAAACGAAGAAGAAGACGAGAAGAAGACGAAGAAGAAAAAGACGAAGAATAAAAAAAATACGACCGCAACTTCCTCAAAGTCGGGAACACTAACGACGGCATCATCGTCGTCGTCGTCGTCGTCATCAACGCGCGATGGGACTCCGAACAACAACAGTAACAACAACAACAACAACAACAACGCGTATTTAGACACTCGCGCGGATCGCAAAACCGTGCGAATCTCGAACCCGGTACCGGCAAGTTCCACGAAAAAAGCGAAGGAGTACACCTTTGACGCGGTTTTTGATCGGTATTCGACCAACGAACAGGTGTACAGAGACGTTTTCTTAAGGCGCACTTCTTCGTCTTCTTCGACGTCTTCGACTTCTTCCTCTTCCTCCTCCAAAGAAGAGGATTTAAACGTCGTGGAAACGATTTTACGAGGCGGCGTCGCGACGGTGTTCGCGTACGGCGCGACCGGTTCGGGGAAGACGCACACGATGATTGGCAGAAGAGATGACCCGGGGATGATGATGCGGTCGATTCGAGACGTGTTCGATGGCGTGGAGAGGATGAATGAAGAGAGGAGGAAGAAGAGGAGGAGGGAAAAACGACGCGCGGGAAGCGAAGAAGAAGAAGAAGAAGAGGAAGAGGAAGAAGAAGAAGAACAAAAAGAAGGCACGTTGGAGGTGAGGTGTTCGTACGTGGAGGTGTATAACGAGAACTTGTACGATTTGCTCGCAGAAAAGAGGACAACTGTGCCGCATCATCAACAACAACAGCATCATCAACAACAACAGCAGCAATATTCTCATAATAAAAATGAATTTGATCTGAGCGCTTCGCTTTCGTCGAGCGTCGGAGTATTTGGGGGCGGCGATTTGAGACAATCGAGAAATAGTTTTTCAAACAACGGGATCAACACGTCTTCACAACCAAAGTTGGAGTTACGCGAAGACTCAAGTCGTAGCGGTGCGGTAGTTGTTGGCGCTAGAGAAGTCGTCGTGTGTTCCCCATCGCACGTTTCGGATTTGTTGGAAAAGGGCAACGCGAGGCGTAAGACGGACGCGACGGATATCAACGCGACTTCGTCGAGATCGCACGCTGTTTTAGAGATTATCGTTTGCGAAAGAATTGGCTCTAGTTGCGACAATGATAACGAAAATGAATGCATAATAAAGCGCGGAAAACTATCGTTGGTTGATCTCGCAGGAAGCGAACGCGCGAACGAGGCAAACACGAGAGGCGATAAGTTGCGAGACGGCGCGAGCATAAACAAATCGCTCTTGGCGCTGGCGAATTGCATAAACGCGCTCGGACGGCGGAAAAAAGTGAGCGATACGCAAAACAATGCGAGTAATACGAATCGACGAGGTGGTGCACATCGTAATCATTCACACCTTGCTCCCCCAAAAGCATCTTCGCAAAGGAAACCTACGACTACGGTATACGTTCCGTATCGCGACTCCAAGCTTACTCGCTTGTTAAAGGATGGTTTGAGTGGAAAGGGAAAATGTGTCATGATTGCAACCGTAAGTGAAGATGCCGAACAAGTCATCAACAACGCGAATACGTTATCCTATGCCAACCGCGCGAAATCTATTGAAATGATAAACCCATCGCATTCGTCGATTTCGACAGAGTCGCACCACGTCGCCGAGATGAAGAAGAACGGTGAGTACCGCAAAGTGGTCGAAGCTTTACAATCAGAAGTTTCGAGATTAAAACTAGCGCTTGGAAATGCTTTAGATAATAACAGTAATGATAAAAGGGTTGCGGCCGAATCTGCGTCATCGACGACTTCATCGAGACTGCACGGCTTCTTCTTGAGGCGAAATACTACAAAAAGCAATTCGATGTCAACCGCGAATGATGACGCCGTCCTGTCATCGGCAATGACAGATAGCATTCCGTTTGGACGTTCAAAGTATCATAGCAACAATAAAGGAAGTACGCGCGATGGTGATAAATATGCAGCGACAACTTACGACGAATGCAAAACGTGCTCTTCTCGCATAGCGCTCGACGAACGCGTTGTACAGCTCTGCGACGAAATCACCGAAAATGTGGAAGAGCGAGTCAATTTTCAAAAAGCGTTGTTCGAGCTGGAAGCGGCAGATATGTCGAACCGCAGAGAACTCACTAGGCGTGAAAAACGCGTCGTAGCTGCTCGAGGTGAGGGCAAAGCTAAGCACGAAAAGAAGATTGCAAAGTTACGCCAGCAACATTTACGACACGCGGAAGACTCGAAAAAATACGCGGACGAAATCTCAAGGAACGATTGCGTGAGAGATTTAATCAGCAAGAAAGTAGATGATTTAATATCAGGTGGTGGTAACTATAGAGGTAATATTGGTTTAGCGCGCTCTCTTTCCGAGTACCGCTTGGCGGTGGCACGAAACGCGGAGTTACAATTTGCGTTAGCTCTGAGAGATCAAACGGTGGCAGAGTTGAGAGATGAAATCGAGAGTTTGCGAGCGAGGAAAACCACCATCGCGTTTGATTCATCGGCGCCGGCTTCAAATAATCCTGGGGACGTGGACGATAACTCATCGGTATCATCGTTTGATGACTACGAAGATGACGATGAAGAAAGCGAGCGCGGCTCGATGACGCACAAACGTAACGGATCGAAAATACCAAACATCGCATCGCTCTTTTCGGACGACGGTTTTGACGAAGATGAAGACGCGTGGAGGGAATACGAGCACCATAGGTCGGTGCGAAAGTCAACGCCAACGGGCGCGTCGGTGAATATTACGGAGAGTAAAATGCGAGAATCGCGCGTTACGTCGTCTCTGGCATCCTCGCGTGCGCCGGCTGCTGCTTCCTCTTCTTCTTCTTCTTCTTCTTCTTCTTCTTCGAAGCAACAGCCGGGAAGTAAGAGCGCTCCAGAGCAAAATGCAAACTCGTTATCAGCGCGCCGTCGCGCGCTCGCGATTGAACGCGCGGCGTTAAAAGCTGGAAACTTATCCGCCCGAGGCGGTCCAGCGCGTTCGGCGTCGGCTATTCCTTCTTCCTCTAAATACGGCGACATGATTCGAGACGCCTCGCTCATATTTAACCGAAACAAAATCGTGGAAACGACGATGAAGTCCTCTACGGTAGCAAACAACATGACGATACCTAAAGGAAGCGCAAAGTTCAACGAGACTCGAGATCGATTTAGACGCAAATTTGGATGATAGTTACTGCCGTACTAGCTATACCGGTATAATCGATGTATTGCTTTCAACACTCTCTTTCTTCTCTTAAAAATATTATATACTACTATTCCGCAGTTCAAGTTCGGACGAGCATCACTCTGAAACACGGCTGGCCTTCGTTCGTGGTTTGTACTTCTCTTTCCGTGGGTATACCCAGCGGATTTTCTTTCAACCATCCTTTTTCATACCAAGTAGGCACGAACCCCTCGTGTTCCTCGCCTTCCCAATCCGATATATCTGGCGCGTCCGCCTCGAAAATCACCTCTTCGTTCCCGTGTAAACTCTCGTCGACGACAAATTTCCCGTTTCCAAACTTCTCAAACTTATCGCGCATATCTTCCGCCACCTCTTTCACGTCCGATTGCAAAAACACTCTCGCCCCTTCTTCCAACCCGCTCGCTAACGCGTCCACCATTTGTTTTTGCACCACCCTTCGTTTCCAATGTTTTCTTTTAAAGTGCGGATCCGGAAACTGCACGCATACGAGTTCAACTTTCCCTCTTCTTTTCTCGTCTCTGTTATTTTCGTTGTAATCGTCCAACCACGGCTTCAAAGACACCGTGCAATTCCCAGCCGCAAAGGCGACGTTCTCGGAAACCTCCGCAAACTCCCCCCACTTCTCCCCTCTTTCCACCAAAGCCTCTCGAACATCCACGCCTAAGAAATTCCTCTCGCGAAACCGCTGCGCCATCGCCAGCGGAAATCTTCCTCCCCCGCATCCCACGTCTATGGTCATCGGTTTCACCGGTTCTTTGAAAATCGCCGCCCAATCGGGCGTCCGCGATGGCGCGCTAAATTTCTGCGACAGCGGGTTCACGTGCTGTCGACATCTCACGCCTTTCGCCGCGCCGCTTTTCATCGCTTCCTTCAAGTTCAAGGAAGCGAACGGTGAATCTTCCGCCATCAATTTCGCGCCGTGTTCCAGTTGGTACCCAGTCATCGGCGCGCCGTATTTCCGCGTGTGCTTCGGTGCCGGCGTCGGTCCTTTCTTTTTCTCCTGTTCATCCTTTTTGTTCTTCTTCTTCGAAAAAGTTGTATTCGTTGTTGTCGTCGTCGTCGTGTTGTTACGGTTCGCATCAACATCTTCGTCCTGAACGAGAGCCGCCATTCTGCCGGAAAAAGATGCGCGCGAGGAACTCTCTTCTCTCTTCCTCGCCGCGCCTTCTTCAAAAGAAACCCCGAATTTTCGCAAACAGAAGAGAGACGCTCTTTTCGTCGTCGTCGTCGTCGTCGTCGTCCTCGTCGTCCTCGTCGTCGTCCTCGTCGCGTAGGTAAACATTAATTACTCACGCAAAGTCTTCCACAAAAGTGGGGAAACGACGAGACGACGAAACGAATGAAATTCTCTCCATTCGTATATTCAACGCAAAGCGCAAAGTGCGGGCGATTTAAAGCACAGACGACGACGACGATGTTTGCGTCGTCCTTTGCTTTTTCGGAAAAGGCAAACGAGGCGTTTTTTTGTCCTCCTCGCGGAAGTCGAGGTGCTTTGTTTGGTCCGCGTCGGAGCGGCAAAGGCGGTCTTCCTCCTTCTTCGATGACGACGACGACGAAGCAGACGAAGCAGAAGACGTTCGCGAAGAAAACACACCTTTTAAACGAAAGAGAGAGAAAAAGAAGTAAAAGAAGAACTCTTCGAGTCGTCAAAGCTTCCGACGAAAAGAGCAAAAACGAAAACAACGAGTCCTCTTCTTCTTCGATGATGATGAACGAAACGTCCATGCAAGAAATGCTCGCGAAATTAGAGCGAGCGGAGAAGGAGAAAGAACTGTTGCAACAAAAGTTGGAGGAGACGAACAACAACGCGTCCAACAAGCGAGAAGAGAGTAACACTAGTAATGAAAATTTAACCATCGACGAACTGGCGCGAATGAAACCGAGGGGCACCGGGACAAAGTCTCGAATCGATGGGAGCATGCAACGCGAGCAGATTTTCGATTTCGGAAAGAAGAAGAAGGACGGGAACTGGTTGCAAGACGGATTAGAATTCGTCTCGAAAGAACAGCCGAGCGAACAGTTGACGGTGGCGGAGATGAGCGAGGAAGATCAGAACACGGTGAACAGACGATTGGCGATTGGGATCGCGTTAACGGTTGGATTTATCGGGTTTGGGTTAATTCCGGATGATTCTATCGGAGGGAAACCGGAGAAGCCGTTGTTCTTTTACCTCGTGCCCATCGCGAGAAGTCGAGAGATTTTACGAAACTGCGAAGAGTTAGCCGAGGACGGAGACTTCGAGGCGTTGTTGAGTAACGTGAAATCTGTGTTGGGTGAACCAAACACGATTAAGAAGAATCTGTTAACCGCGTGCGTGTTTTTATCCGGAAGAGAAGAGGAAAGGGCGAAAGAGTTGGCGTTTAACATCGTCGAGGATATCGAGAAGGTTGATTTTAAGACGTATTTCGACACGCAACAGAAAACGTTCGACGGGGTGACTGCGAAGAAGTACGCGGATTTTAGCGCCAAGGCTGCGCACGCCGCGGTAATAAAGATTAACAGGTTCTTAGAGTTCTTCGACGCGGAGAGCAGACAGGCGGCGAACTCGCAAGTTGCGCCGTTTCAATCCAGGAAAAGAGTCGTCGTAGAAGAGAAAGAGGAAGCGGTAGCTGTACCGGCTGAGGAGACTTCAGATTTTTCTTCTTCTTCTTCTGAATAAAGAATAAAGAATATCCCTTTTTCCGTTCTATCTATTCGCGCGCGCGTGTTGTAATGATCATATTATTGTACCTGGTAGTGACAATAAAACCAAGTCTATGTGACATAATTCCCATTTGATCCAGCGCGAACTAAAAGTCATCTTCTTCGGTATCCGAGTCCATCGCGTCGTTGTGTACCATTTTCCATCCTTCCGCCACCAAGTGCTTGCGAACAGCTACGATGATAGGAACGCCGTTCTCACCAGACATGTCCGACTCGTCCTTCTCTGGTACGCCGGATTCACTCAGCGGTTTATCCGCCTGGAGTTCCACGCCTTTGTATTGACTTTTTTATCATCACAAGAAAGAGAGAAAGAGTTTGTCAGTTCGAGGAAAAAAACGCACGAAATACCTCAACGAACGAACGAACGACGTAAAAAACCAACGGAAAAGAAAGAGAGAACCAACGACGAGCTGGGCGCACATTAACTCCCAAGGCTCTTGAAACCCTTCCAACCGAAACAACTCCGCGACCGGCGGCAAACCAACCCTCTCGGCGATCATTTTTTTCAACTCCCTCGCCGTCGTTTTCGCAATGTCCACGTCCAAATCGAACTCGTCCAAATACACCGTTCGCGTCGCCATCGAACACTTCCAATATAAAGACCACTTTTCTTTTTGTAATCGCGGTTTGATCGAGAGTAATACCATTCTTTTATTAGTAGTAGTAGTAGTGATAGTACTCCTACTCGCTCTTCTTCTTCTTCTTCTTTGTCTTCTTCTTCGTCTTCTTCTTTCAACAACAACAACAACAACAACAACGCGTGCGTGTATTTTTTTTTCGTCTGAAACAAAAATTGGCGTTTTTCTCTCAAATTTAAAAAACCCTAAATATTACTCATTAAAGAAGATACTTGAGAGAGGAGCGTTTTCGGGAAGCGTATGACGTTATTACAGAGGAACTCTCGTCATCATCGTCTCTCAAGTTCGCGCGCCAGAGAGAAAGAGAGAGAAAGAGAGAGAGAAAAGAGCACACGCGCACGCGTAATTTAAAACCGAGAGAGAGAGAACAACAACGCATAAAAAAAGCCGTCATCGTCATGTTTTTTGCGCAACAACAACACCACCACCACCTGTCGTCGAATTCGATTTCGATCTCCTCCGTAACGACCAAAAGAATACGGTGAGAAAGATTAGACATCGCGAGATTTTTTTTTCCCTCTCTCTCTCTCTCTCTCTCTCTCTCTGTGTGTCGCGCGCCTCGGGTCGGGTTGTTTCGCGACGAGATCGTCCTCTCGAAGAGGTCTTCTGCTTTACTTTACTTTTTCTTCTTTGTCTTCTTCTTCTTCTTCTTCTTCTCGATGATGATGATGATGAGAAATGCGCGAGAAAAGAGATCCAAAGGATAGGGATCGGAGGGGGATTTTTAAAAGCGCTTTGGTTTTTTTGCCCAAAGTGTGACTCAGCAACACGAAGGATACAGAGAATACGCTGTATTCAGAACGCTCGCTTTCGACGGAGGAAAGTAGTACGAGTCACGTTAAATTAACCCCAACGCGATAACACTCTCTTTTCTTTTACGCCAAACAATTGAAACAGACAAAGCCGACGAACGTTCAGTACTGGACGCGCCGCCGTCGTCCGAGCGGCGGGCGCCGCGGACGGAGGCGACGGAAACGTGAAATTCGCCAACAACAAAGCGGAGTGGGATGCAGTCACGGGCGGTAACGACGGTCTCATCGCGGTCCAAATTTCCACGAAAACGTGCGGTCCTTGCAAAGTTATTTACCCGACGTTCGTCGGTTTATCGGAAGAATTCGCGGAGAAGGCGACGTTTGTGAAAATCATGGGTGATACGGACACCGAGTCGAGAGCGCTGATGAAAGAGTGGGGCGTTCGCGTCGTGCCTTTGTTCATGCTGTGGAAGAACGGCGAGAAGATCGCGGAGTGGTCCGGGGCGAAGCCGGACGTGTTGAGAGAGAACGTCACGTCGGCTATGTAGAATGGATATCGTCGTCATCTCGCACGTGAAACCAGTTATAATAGTACCGCGTGGTAAAAGTTAAATACTAATATTCGTCCTACAACAAAACATCTTCACACACTCAAAAAGACACACACAAAAACACGCACATCAAAAGTTCAAAATTCCCCGCGTTGAAACGATGTAAACGACGACGACGACGACGAAGAACAACATGTCCACATTCGACGATATCAAAAAAGGGAAGGAAGACGACGAGGAGGATTCAGACGACGCGTTGTTGTGGCAAATCGTCTCCAGCAAGCGCTCGGCGCGAGGGAAAAAACATCTCCGAAACGTCCAACTCGCGAAAACGAAATTCCGCCTCGGCGAAGACGAAGACGAAGACAAAGAAGAGGACGAAGACGACGACTTCGAAACGCTCGTGAAGGACACGGAGAGAAAACTGGAACGCGCGAAACGAGACGTGAAAGAGTCGATTTTTTTCGAGCGTTTCCTGCGCAGGCTGCTCGTCGACGACGAAAACGAAAACGAAAACGAAACCGACTCGGAGGAACAACCAAGTCGAAGGTGGTTTTTGAGGAGGTTGTTAAAAAGTGTCACAAAAATGGTCGTTTTAGGCACCGGATCGTTCAGACACTCGGCGACGAGTCGGTTTCAGATGATGTTTGCACTTTTATTGGCAGAAGAATCCGAGGAGGAAGAGAGCGAAGAAAAGATGGTGTTTAGCGCTTTGAAGAATGTGTGTATATACGACCCGGCGTTCGGGAAGGTGGATTTGGAAGTTTTAAAACGGATGAAGGTGGGAAGAGAAGGCGTGAGCGTGGAAGCGTGGTCGGCGGAACGGTCGAAGGAGTTCGTTGAGAATAGCGGAGAAGAAAAGGATGAGAGAGTATTCGCGTACATGCCTCACTGCGAGGCGGATTTATACGAGGAAATTTTAGCGCACCGCTGGAATGTGGTGAGTAGCGGCGAAAACGAAGAGGACGATCCCCTGGGAAAGATACTTCTTTGCGGGAATAAGTTCTCTAACTATTACGAGCGATGGTCGTTCGCGAACAACTCGAGGTTGACCACGAAGACGAAACGGAAACCGAATCGAGTCGTAGTCGTTGGAAACCAGGAAAACGCGTGCATCGAGAAGGAAATATCGTTGGAAGATGAAACGAAGGAGTCGAAGTTTTCGTTACACAACGGCGCATTTAACGATACGGCCGTGCACGTGTTTAAGAGCGGGTTTGTTCGTCCTGGTTTTTAGATTAGTTTCAATCGTGTGAAATATAATTTCAACGCGCGCGCCTGCTGCTGCTGCTGCTGCTGCTGCTGCTGCTGCTATTTTAAAATCTTATACTATACTATTAAAGAAGAAAGTCGTTCACCATATTCTGCGAACGTTCTCTTAATTTCACTCTCGTCTCGTCGTTTCTCCACCCATCGAATAACCTCTCCGGAAATTGCAGTTGCGGCGCTAAGAATTCTTCTCCGCTCACGAGGAACCAGTCGCCGGACTCCACGAGTTGTTTCCTCGTCGCGCCCGGATACACCAATCCCGGGTCCACAAAAAACTCCCCGCTTTTTTCTAAAGCGGCATCTTCCGTTGCCAACCACACGTGCGTCTTACACCCTTCGTCCGCGTCGCGTATGCCAATCCTTCTCGCCTGTTCGCGAATCCATCGTTCGCGTTCCGGGTCGCGTTTGGAGGCGATTAAATCCGGAAATGAATAGCGAACTAGATCAGTCGTCACTATTCCCGGGTGAAACGAATTCGCGACCAATTTCGATATGCTATTTTCTTTTGCTAAATCGTCCGCGAACAAAATGTTGCACGCTTTTGATTGTCCGTATGCGTACCACTTCTCGTATTTTCTATTTTTGAAATCCAAGTCGTTCACGTCCAGCGACAACTCGCCAATCATCGCCAATAAAGACGACACCGAAATCACTCTCGCTGGCCCTTTACTCGCGCTTTCATTCGTAAATAACGCGGGTTTTAAATTCTCATACATTAAGAAATGCGCTAGATGGTTGACTTGAAAATGACTCTCGTGGTTTTGCTTGCTCAGTTCGTACGGCGCGGCCATAATCCCGGCGTTCAAAATCAACGAATCCAACTTCTTCACGTTGCTCCCATTTTCCTCGCCGCCGTCGCCGCTCTTCGACGACGTTAAATACTCCAACACTTCCTGGCAATACCCTCTGACCTCTTTCAAATCCATCAAATCGCAGTTACTTTCCATCGTCACAACGTCCGCATCCGGCTGGGTAAACAAAATCTCCTTCTTCGCTTTCTCCGCTTTCGCCGGCGTTCGCGCGTGGAGAATCACCCGATGGCCAAGTTTTGCCAACTGTTCGGACGCCGTTTTCCCGATGCCTGAGTTTCCACCGGTGATTAAAATCGTTTGTTTTCTTCCTTCTTCCGAGGCGAACGACGAGTTGTGCGAAGGTGTCGTGGCAACGGCGGTGGTGAGACCGACGATGGCGGCGAGTAGGACGGTTTCTCTCCTCGTTGGTGGTGAGATTTTTGCAGCATCGTCGTCGTCCGATGTTTTCGCCGACGCTCTCGTTGCAAACGGCGATGCGGACGACGACGGGAAAGTGTGCTTCTTTCGGAAAGACGCGGTGCGAAAAGAACGACACGAGTTGCGTCCTCCCGATACTGCGAAAGAATTGGCCGTGAACGCAGTCATCGTTTCCGCTCGTGTGGTTATGTATATGCGTTTTAGTTTATTATGAATTGTGGTGTACTTGTTTCATTACAAAGACAGAAGTTTTATTTTTCCTGAAGTACTACGTGGGGTGAGCGAGAAAACAACGACGCGACGACGCGTCACGTTTTATAGGCATCAAGAAGGATAGTCTTTCGTTACAACAGTACACACGCACGCACCGTGTGTATACACATCCGCTCATCTCACTCACTTACCGATGTGGTCGCCATCCGTCCCGGTTCTCTTGTGTTTCCCCAACGCGGCTTTACCGGCGACTTCCAACTCTTTCACGTACAATTTCTCCATCTCTTGCAACGGCAATTCGTCTTTGCCTCGACACAACTCGAACAAAGGCATTTGCAACGCCGCTGACCAGGAGAAGGATAAGTTCCACGGATCTCGAACAGTTTTCTTCTTGTTGATGGCATCCAATCGAGCCGCCGCGTCTTCTAAGCTTTGTCCGCCGGACAAGTAGTTCGCCGAGCGCATCGCCGTCGGGAAGCATCTTCGGAAAACTTCCAAGTTCGCTTCGGCGATTTCATCGACCGTGTACGTTTTCGAACAGTTTTTACCCGGGTTGACCATGTTCGATTTCAACAAAGCGCCTTCCATGTACACGCCGTGATCTAACATCGCTTTAAACAACACGGATTGGATCTTAACGTTGATTCTCACCGCGGTTTCTAAATCGTGATCGCCTTTCAACGAGACATCTGGTTCGACAATTGGAACCAAACCAACGTCTTGGCAAATTAACGCGTATCGAGCTAAATCCAACATGTTCGTCTCGATGGTCAAATCGCTCGGTTGACCGTTAACGATGTCGATATCCATCGGCGATCTCCACTTGGCAAATTTGCATCCGGCGTCTTTATATTCTTGCAATCTCACCGCCAACGAATCCAAACCTTGCATGACGGTCGCTCCAGATTGACCAGGCAACGCGTAAACTTTCAAGTGCGGCTTCACTCCCGGAACGATCCCAATCTCGCTCAACACCTGCGGGAACAGTTTCCCGTCGTGCTTCTTCGAGTTCGATTTCTGATACAACGTCTCCGGGTCGAGAATAGCCGCGGATAAGTACTTATTCGCGTTCGGCGATTCAAACAACATCTGCCTGTACGCTCTTCGGTTCTCTTCCGTGTTCACCATCCCGACGTTTTCTAAGCGCATGCCAATCGTCCCTGGTCCTTCATCGCAGGCGGTGATGCCTTTCCCCGCGGTGCCGATTTGTTCGCAAACAGACACGAGTTCAGCTTTGCGTTCGGCGGAGAGATGGTCGCCGCCGTGGCAAGAGCACGGACCGAACGATTGCGTCGTCGCTGTTGTTGTTGTTATTCCCCGCGTCTTCGCGATCCTCGAGTTCTTCTTTTTCGCGAGAGTGGAGGAGAACGACGGGGAAAACGCAGTTGTTGTTTGACACATCATCATCATCGTTGATATCTTTTATTCCAAAGTGTAATCCTAATATCCGTTTTTTAATAACACCACGAAACGAGCACACAATCGCGCGTTGTTCGTATCGAGAACAAAAGAGAGAGCACACGAAGAGTCAAAGTCCTTCTTTTTCGCGAGAGTGTGAATCAACAAAGAAAACAAAGGAGGAGTATGCGTTGTTGTTGTTGACTAATTTTTTGTGTGAAATGGTCTCTCGCTTTATCCACTTCTTTCGAGGGAGATTTCCCTCAAAAAGCTGTGCCTCCCTCACGTGTGCGTGGAGAATGCGCGTGACTTGATGAGCATAGTAGTACGCAGCGACTGTTTCATCGAATATACTTCTTCCAATCGTAAGCGGCGGCGGGGTGATGATGATGATGATAAAATTGATTTCCAAATAACCCCGGAGAAACAACACTGAACAATAACGAGCGCACGCTATCATAAATAAACGCGGGGAAGATGATGAGGATGATGATGATGAAAATGCACCACCACTCTCGTAGAGAAGCGGCAAAAAAAGCGACGACGACAGTGACGCTGTTGTTCTCGAGGAAGTTTGTTTTCAAAAGCGGCGACAACGACGACGACGATGATGTGTACGAATCCTTTTCTCTGGACGACCCGCGCGTGCGTAACGTTTTGGATGATGATGCGAGTTCGGGGAATTTTTTCATCGGGCACCACGAGAAGAACGGGAGAGGTTTGTACGCGAGTCGGGACGTGACGAAAAACGAAAGCATATTTAAGAAGAAGAAGAAGAAGAAGAACGACGACAACAACAATAAGGCGGGAGGAGGGACAGAGGGGCGGCAAAAACCAATCACGAGTCATCCGACGATTTGGAATTACGATTTGGAGTGTTACTTGTGCCTGGGAGAGCTCTCAAAGAAGAAGAAGAAGAACAACAACAACAATAACAACGAGGAAGTATCATCAGATGGGAGATTTTGCAGCGTCGAGTGCGAACGAGACGCGAGAGCGAGCTTTTACGAGACGGAACAAACGATGGATTTGAGAAGGATGGAGAAGTATTGCGAAGAGAACGAGTTGAAGTTTCCGTTGATGGCGCTGAGAATAGCCACAAGAAGCGTCCAGAGGAGCTTTCGGTTGGACGCGAACGCGAACGCGAACGCGAAAGCATCCGTGCAATTCATGGTAACGCAAAGCATGCGCAAAAAATTGATAAAAGAAATGAACATTTCCGAGGAGGAGGTGAACCAGATGACGCCAGAGGAAGCGGCGAGAAGGATTCGAGAAAATGAAGAAGAAGAAGAAGAAGAGGAGGCACGAACGAACAAAAAAGAAGAGGGTGCGATGAGTATAGATAGAAAAACTATGAAGAAATATGCGAATGTGGCAGAGTTGTTGGTGCACGCGCACGTAGACGAGCACCAAATGTTTCCTTCGTGGAAAGAGGAACACGCTTTACTTTTACAAACGTTGGAATCGTGCGAAAAGATTCGCGACAGCGAGGAAGAGAAGGCCAAAATTCGGTCCGTGTTCGATATACGGTGGTACGCGGATTTAACCACGCGGTTTCACTTGAATTCGTTCAAGGTTGAATATCCGGTAAGCGCTTCTTCTTCTTCTTCTCAGGGAGATTTTCGAGCGATGATGGAGCAAACTTTAACGTCGTCCATTCGCACGGGTGCGTCGAACGGATCAGCTATTTACGCGTATGGCTCCATGTTCAACCACTCCTGCGCTCCTAACGTTAACGTCACCTGGCCTGAAAGAAACCACCTCGTCGAGTTTGTCGCCAACGAGAATATAAAACAAGGCGAACAACTCACCATCGCGTATATCGATTTGAACGAAGATTGGTCGTTGAACGTAGCGAAACGAAGAGCGCAGTTGGAAGAAGCATACGGTTTTGTGTGCGAGTGCCCGAGATGCGTTTCGGAAACGCAGAATTAGGTTGACGAGTCATTTAGTGCGCATTACTATGAGTATCAGTATTAGTACGAGTATGCTGCGTGAGGTGAGGTTATTAGTATTTTAGTCAAACACAAGATGGACCCCAAACAAAAAGGGTAAAACAGTTACCAAGGCACCCCCGACGCGATACGTTCGCGCGCGCGCGGTAGTCTGTTTAACAGCCACATCCAGTCTCAATCATATCCCCGAATTCACTCGCCCACGCTTTAAACCCGCCTTCTAAATCAGCAATGTTGGTGTAGCCGGCTTCACGCAACGTCGCAGATGCCTTGGCGCTTCGCCCGCCGGCCGCGCAGCCAATCAACAAAGGACAATCTTTCCTTGGAAATTTCATCTCCACCTCCTTTATAAAATCCGGATTGACTTCTGGTGGAGGCCCCATGCTCACGAAGTAAGGAATGCACGTGGAATTCTTGTGATGTCCGACGGTTTCAAACTCGTGTTTCGTTCGGACGTCCACGTAGGCGTATTTTTGCGACTGAATCAATTCCAAAGCTTTTTGTGGTTTCACCAATAATTTTTGCGCGTTTGGAGATGATGATGATGATGACGAAGATGATGATGACGCGTGAACCAGACCTCGTCTGTTGCTTTTTGGACCACCACTCGGAGTCGTCGTTCTCGCTGATGATGACGACGTCGGAAGTGGTGATAACAACATTCTTTTGAGAGAGAGAGAGAGAAAAAAAGTGTGACGCATCCAATTTTCCCTTCAACTTTCCCTTCTCCATCCTCTCCAACATCTCCTCGTTCGCGACGCGTTGAGAGAGAGAGAGAGAGAGAGAGAGAAAAAGGAGCGCGACGACGACGACGACAGAAAGAGAGTTGCGAACGAGATCCACGCGATGCTACTTTTCACTTCACAACTTTACGCGCTTCATCCTCTCCAACATCTCTTTATTCTTCCTCTTCGTTTCTTCTTCCCTCTCTTCTCTTCGCTTGGACGAGTCGTCGTCGTTTCTGTTGTTTCTGTTGTTGTTTCTGTCGTTGTTTCTGTCGTTGTTTCTGTTGTTGTTGTTGTTGTCGTCGTTGGACGAGGAGGACAAAAAAAAGAGTTTCTCTTCCAACTGTTCGCTCCTTTCCGGCAACGCGTACAAAACCATCGCCGGTCCGAACGTCACGCACGCGCACGCGTAACTCGTTTTGAACCAATTGAGATGTTTTTTTTTATACGCGACGAACGACGACGCGAGCGAGAGCGACCCGAGGAGTAAAAGAGGTCGTTTCAGAGGCGTCCACTCCTCCTCCTCGGCGCGTGGTGCTTTTTTGCTCTCCGCCATTCTTCTTTATTAGTATCGCGATGTTGCGAGAACAAACGTTGTGAAACAACAACACGCAACGACGCGAACGAGAACCGATTGCGCTGCTACTTAATTAAGTTTCTGCACTTTTTCAAACAAAAATGTTTTAATAATGAGATGATAAACGACTCTGATCAGAGCATACACGCCTCTCTGTGACGCGAGAGAGTCACGACAACCCCACTCGTCCGCGCGATCCTCAGTGCTACTACTACTACTACTACTACTACTACTGCGCCGAAGAACAACCGTCGTCGTCGTCGGAGACTCGAGAATATTGAAACGAGTGCGCGTCTTCTCTTAGTCGTGTGTTCCTTCTTAAAATCTTATTGAACAAACACCCTTGCGTGAAAAGGGTGTTTGGTGAGAAAAGTGCGAGTTTTTGAAAAGTCGTTTTGAAAAAAAAAAAAAAGCACTTTTTGGGCATTTTGTCTTCCATGACGTGAGAAAGAAACCGAACGAGAACACGCACGACACCAACGCGCGACAAAGAACAACACGCGCGCGAACACAAACTCTACTTTGAAAAGAAGAGAGAGCGAAAGAGAGAGATCATGAGCGAGGACGACGACGAAGAAAGAAACGAGTTAACACTGAGACGTTCACTTTTCGAAGAATCAGATCTGTTGTTCTCAAACCAACAACCCTCGACGACTGTGTGCCGTTTGGCTGCCAATCCGACGAATCCTTCCCCTCCCGAGAGGGTAACGACTTTCACCAACACCGCGTCGAAGAAGACAACGAAGAAGACGAAGAAGAAAAAAACGAACGACGATAAAGAAGAAGTGCAACAACAACAACAACAACAAAACCCCAACAACAACGAGAAGTCGTCCCGGTCGTCGATGAAAAACGAACTCGTCGTAAAAGTCGCGTGCAAAGTATACGCGTGCGAGGAAGTGTGCGAAAACAAATACCAGATTCGGTCGAAAACGTGTCGCTCGTGCTTAAACGCCAAAGAGGTATTCGTCGAAAAAGGAGACGAGATGGCGTCGCGGTTTTGTCAAAAGTGCACCAAGTTTCACGGCGTGGATATGTTTGAAGGCGGAAGGAAAGCGTGTAAGATGAGTTTGAAGAAAGTACAGGAGAAGAACAAGGTTATTTTCGCGAAGCAAAAGATGTTGTTGAAGGAGTGGGAGGAGGCGATGACGCGGAGGACGACGACGACGACGACGACGACCGCGGTGAAGAGGAGTACGAAGGCGAAGAAGGAAAAGAAGAAGACGAAGAGCCAGGAGAATTTGTCGGAGGAATCCAAAGATAGGAATACCACTACGACTAGCGATACTCAGACCATGAACAACCGGAAAACGATGATTTTGAAACCGTGCACGATGGACAGTTTGTACTCTACAGACGAAGGCCACGAATCGAAAGCCGCGGCGGCGGGTGCGCCAATCGTAACGAAAACAATGGGACGCGACCAACAACAATCATGGCCCGCCATCGTCGCCGTCAATCGCGTCGATCGGTTACTCGAAGCAATAAAAGCCGAGAAAAGAAAAGAAAGTTTACTGGGTTTGAATTTGGTTAAACGACGGAAACGCGGTGAAGAAGAAGACGAAGATTTGGTGATGGCTGCTGCTCGAGAAGAAGAAGGTCGACGAGAAGAAGAAGAAAAAGAAGAAGAAGGAATAGACGATCCGATGGAAGGGGAGGAAGGAGAAGATGACGATGAACGTAAAGAGCATACCGTCAACGCGAAGAAGCCGCCGAAGATAAAAAAACTTCCATCTTTGGTCTCAAACATACTCGTTCGATCGATCACGCCGACGCTCTCTGGTGTTGTTCGATCGATCACGCCGACGCTGTATCGCGAAGCGATGGAGTCCAAATTGAATGAGTTTCGCGGACTGTCCTCCAAGCTCTCGCCGCCGCCGCCGCCAAAGGATTGATTCACGCGTGTGCGCGTGTATATAAACTGATACCATTTTTAACGCAGTAATCGAAGTGCGTGTTGTACAAAACGTATTATTATTATTAAAGTGAATAATGAACGCTGTTGTCGTTTTTACTCTGACTATTTCTCTTTCTTTTTCTCCATTTATTCATACGCTCGCGCGCGCGTTTTTGCGCATAAATGCCTCTGACTCTTTCTTTCTCTTTCTCCATTTCTTTACACGCACGCGCGCAAAATATACTTTTCCGCGAGACTTTCGACGATGAAGCGCAGCAACACCGCGGCGAAAAGAAGAATACTCGCTTCTTTGTTCGGTGATTTTGACCGATCTGCGTCATCTGGGTATTTTCACCTTTTCTCCTCGGGAAAGTTTAACAGCGTAAAGTTCTTTTCCTTTTCTCGAGCAGCAGCGGCGAGTTCGTTTCCGTCGTCGTCAACGGAATGGAGGATGCGACGGATGCGAAGCGTTGTTCAAAGCGCGCCTATTCATCTGAATGAGCATCTGAAACAACAACAACAAGTACAACAAAAACAGATACAAATACGTTCGTTGAACGTGCACGAATACCAAGGCGCGGACATCATGCGCAAATTTGGCGTCCGAGTACCGGATTCTATCGCGTGCAAGACCGTGGAGGAGGTGCAAAAAGCCTCGGAGCAGATGAAGTGTTTAGGCGACGACGAGGTAGTGATCAAGTCGCAAATATTAGCCGGCGGGAGAGGATTAGGGACGTTTAAGTTTGGCGGGTTTAAAGGAGGCGTGCACATCGTGAAGAATGAGATGGCGAGAGAAACGGCGGAGAAGATGCTGGGTAACGTGCTGGTGACGAAACAGTCCGGGCCGGAAGGAAAACCGGTGAACGCTTTACTCGTGGCGAGGAAGATGAAGTTTGCGAAGGAGATGTACTTTGCGATTTTGTTGGATCGTAAAAGCGCAAAACCGATGATTATCGCGAGCGCGGAAGGTGGGACTTCTATTGAAGACTTAGCGGAATCGAATCCGGAAAAGATTATTAAGAAGTACATCGATATTAACGAGGAAAGTGGCGGGATTAAGAGAGAAGACGCGTTAGATTTGGCGGAGAAGTTGGGGTGCGCGGATAAAGAGGACGCGGCGAAGCAGTTTCAAGCGTTGTACGAAACGTTCAAGAAGACGGATTGCACGATGATTGAGGTGAACCCGATGGCGGAAACCACGGATGGGGTTTTATACGCCGCGGATGCGAAATTAAACTTTGACGACAACGCGGAATACAGGCAAAAAGATATCTTCTCTCAACGAGACGCTTCGCAAGAAGACGCGAGAGAAGTCGAAGCCGCGAAATACGATTTGAATTACATCGGTTTAGATGGCAACATCGGGTGCATGGTCAACGGTGCCGGTTTGGCGATGGCGACTATGGATATCATCCAAGGTAAAGGAGGGTCTCCGGCAAACTTTTTAGACGTCGGCGGCAACGCGAGCGAAGAACAAGTCGTCGAAGCGTTTAAGATTTTAAACAAAGATCCAAAAGTGAAGGCGATTTTGGTGAACATTTTTGGAGGAATCATGAAATGCGACGTGATCGCGTCTGGCATCGTCAACGCGGTCAAAGTGGTTGGATTGAACATCCCGTTAGTCGTTCGCTTAGAAGGCACGAACGTGGAGGAAGGGCGAAGGATTATGAAACAATCCGGATTGAACATCGAGACGGCGAAAGATTTGGACGACGCGGCGGACAAAGCGGTCAAAGCGATTGCGTAAAATGAATGATTTTCACACGACGTGTACGAAACAGACACGTGTACATATATCACACAAGATACTAAAACTGCTTCAAAACAGATGAAGAGACTACTACTACTACTACTACTACTACTACTATTATTACTACTCGGTCGCGCTATCGGACACTCTAAAGTCTAAAGTTATTAGGAGCGCTCGCCGACTCGACCGCTCCAGCGTCGCCCTTCCTTTTCTACTTACTTAATCTGCACCAACTCTACCACGAACTTTAGGTACGAGTTCGCGGGTATCCGACCCCCGCCGACTTCTTTCGCGCCGTACGCCAACGCCGGCGGTATCAAAACTTCTCTCACGCCTCCAATTCTCATCGGACCAACGCCATCTCCGCCGAGCAAACCGGCATCGAATCCTTCGATGACTTCTCCCGTCCCCACGCCAAAGACGAAAAACTTCGCCGAATCGATTTTGCTCCCCATCGTCCCGTCTTCATAGGAAAGATACAAGGTGTAATTCACCGACACCACGTCGTTCTCTTCGAGTTGCCCTTTTCCCCCTTCTTTCACGTCTACGCAGGAAACACCTTTTTTCTCCTCCCTTTTCGCAAAATCCTCCAACGCAAAAGCTGCTCTCGTCTGAATCGTTAAAGTCGTCGTTAAAAGCATCTCTCTCCTCTTTCTCTCTGACTTCCAAATCCCCTTTTCCTCCTCCTTTTCGCTTTTGGTCGCATTCTTCGTCTTCTTCTTCTTCTTCTTCACGTCATCATTTTCATTTTCATTTTCATTTTCATTTTCATCGTCATCGCCGCTGCTCCGAGAAGAAAAAGAAAAAGAACGACGACGACAGAAGAGCGCCTTTGGCGCTGTTCTCGCTCGTCTTCCTCCTCCTCTTTCTCTTCGTCTTCGCGACGCGGTGTCTGCCGCGGATGAAAACGAGAACGAGAACGAGGAGAGAAGAATACTACTCCTCATCAGAGAGAGAAAGAGAGAGAAAAAAGTCAAGCAAAAGACGAGCAAAAAAAGCAAAAAAGACTCTCGTTTTTTTGTGTTCGTGTGTAAATTGTTTCGTTGGTGTTTTTTGTTGCAAAAAAAAAAAACAAGAGCAGACGACAGACACACGAAAACGCAAAAGAGTTGTTTGTTCGGAGTTCCAACGACTTTTTGCAAAAAAGCAAAAAAAGGAGAAAAGAGAAGAAAAAGAATCTCTCTCCCCCATAATACTTTTCTATAGTACGTGTTGTTGTTGTTGTTGTCGTCGTTGATTCATTCTTTCTCTCCGCCTTTGAAAGAGAGAGAGAAGAAGAAGAAGAAGAGAGAGAAAGGAACGCGTTTTAAGTCGGCCTTTTTTTTCCCAAAGTTTTCAAGTGCGTTCGTGTAAAGTAATCAAGTAATCTCTCTTCTCTCTCTCTTCTTCGTTGGCGGCGAATTTCTCTCGAATTCCAATCGATTTCTCTCTTCTCCAATTGAGAGAGAAAGAGAGAGAGAAGAGCACATCAAATATCAATCATGGGCGGCGCGAACGGGAAAAGCAAGAAGAAGAAGTCGCCTCGGGATGGGAAATCCGGAGGGAAGAGTGCGAATTATAAGAAGACGGGGATGAAAGGAGGAGGAATGAGTGGTGGTGATAATGCGACGAACAAAAACACAAACGGTAAAAGTTCAACCGCGCGGGCGTTAGAAACACAAATTGAATCCGCATTGACGCACATCTCGTATGATCGCATCGAGCAGGGTTTGTTGGAATTGAAAGATATTTGTAAGAAGAATTCAACGAACGTGGATGCGTTGGAAACGTACGCGTACGCGTTAGCCGAGTACGGGGACCAAGAAGAAGCGCTGGACGCGTTGAGAGACGCGGCGAAGGCGAATCCGGACAGCGGGTACGAGAAGTTTATGTATCTCGGGCAGTTGTTGGACGACGGGAAAGCGGCAACGGCGTGCACAAAGAAAGGGTTAGATTTGTTGGAAGAACAAATGAAAAAAGGGGACGCGTCGGTGGCGGATAGGCACTGTTCGGCGTGTTGCGCGTTGGCGGAACAGATTTTGGGATGTCGAGACGAAGAAGACGGGATGGACGGCGATAACGCGGTGGACGACGAGACGGCAAAAGCCGTGGAGGAATTACTCAAAAGAGCGCAACAATCGGATAAAGAAAGCGCGGAGCCGATGCAAGTGCTGGCGTGTTTGCGAAATGAGCAAGGGAAGAAGGACGAGGCTTTGAAATATTTGAGAGAAAGCATCGCCAAGTGGAGGAAGCCGATGCAGTTGGTCCAAGAGACGAAGAAAGAGAGAGATATTTACGAACGAAAGAGACCGGCGCCGGGAGCGAAAGATTACGCATCCTCGTCGGAGGACGATATGGAGAAAGAAGAAGAAAAAGAAAAAGACGACGACGACGATGAAGAATACACGCCGAGATTCCAAGACTACGAGGTAAGTTTTGAGTTTCGATTCGAAACCGCCAAATTGTTGTTGGAAATCGACACCTCCGCCGCGCTCGCGATTGAAATTCTCGAAGAGCTCTTAGAAGAGCGCGACGGTATCGTCGACGTCTGGTATTTGTTGGCCTACGCGCATTACGGCGCTAATGAATTGGACGATTCGTTGGAGATTATCGAAATTGGCGAAAAACTAGCTGCAAAATCGAAAGATACCGGCGTCCTTCAAGAGGCCGAAGCGGAAGGCGCTTTGATGAACTTCGCCGAGTTGAAACACGTCATCGAAGAAGTAAGGAGGGAGTGCGATGAACAGGTCAAATAAAATCAAGAGTAACGACGACGACGACGATGATGATTCTTAATAAGTGTTGTTGTCAATTGAAATGAAAGGAAAACTCGTGTACCATAAAACATTGAAGAACGTGTTTTTACACAGGTCGTACAATTTAAAGATCGCCACCATTCTTACTGTTGATCCCATCCATCGCGTTCGCCAACTGCTCCAACTGTTCGATGTCCATGTTCTCGCCACCCATAAAGCTCAACCCTTTCGATTGCAATTTTTTCAACAGCCTTACTCTGTTCGGATCCATCCCGGTGTAATCTTTTGACTTACCGCCGTTCAACTCGTCCATCATTCTCTTCATTCTCGCCGCCTCTTCCGCGACTTCCTCCTCCGGCGTCATCTCGTCTCCCGAGTACGGACGTCTCCCCTCATTTCCCACATCTTCCTCATCTTCAGTATTCGCGACGTCAACTTCTTTCTTCGGCCACTCCCACGTGTCGACGACCCGTCGAATCCAATCGTCCTTCTCCGCGCACGCTTCGCACGTCGTCCCTCTCAAGTCAAGGAATTCCTTCAACATTCTTACTTTATATTGCTTCAAGTGTCGTACTTCTGGCATCGGCGGCGGCCAGATTTTCGAGTCCTCGTCGTCTTCGATCTCGGGGTACGGATCGATCTCGTCCGGGTTATCGTTTGATGGGGGATCTTCGTCGTCCTCGTCGTCGTCGTCGTCCTCGTCGTCGTCGTCGTCTTCCTCGCGTTCATCATCCCCAAACGACGGCGTCGTTTCCTCGCCGTCTTCGGCTTGCGCGAAAGCAACGATTTTGGACGTCGACGTCGTCGAGGACGACGACGAGAGAAAGCCCGCGAAGTGCGCGATGGAAAGCATCATCAGGAGTAAGAGAAGAGGTTTCTTGAACAACATTGTGTGTGTGTGTGTGTGTGTCACTTTGACTAAAAATGAGGTCAAAGAAGGTCAGGGAAAAATAGCATGGTACAAGTAGAATATTTACAACCGGTCGTTTCTTTTATTCGCCCGGGAGGAGGACGGCGCGATAATATCTCTTGTGAAATGCAAACATGATTGATTCGCACTCAGGGGAGTATAACCCTTCTTGTCGATCTTCGTCGCCACCGCTGCCGCTTCGGGATGAAGAAGAAGAAGAAGAAGAAGAAGAGGCGACTTTGGAGCGGAGCCCTTTTTGTACGGAGGCGCACAGATTTTCGTCTTCGTCTTGGACGACGCGAGAGGCGAGGAGGCTTTGCTTTATGAATACCTCTTCGTCGTCGTCCTCGTCGTGGTTGGTGTTATCGATGTACCAGTTGAATTCGACGACGCACTTATTTGGGTCTGCAGGATTTGGGAACGCCACGTTGGTATCCAGCCAACGTCCGTATCTGTTGAGACAGACGTTCGGAAAGGCAAACGCGTAGGTCGCTGAGCCTAAACCGAGGCGAGAGTTGGTGTTCTCTTCTTTTCTAACGTCCACGGATTGAATCGAGTTCATATTATCGAAGAGCGTGATGTTATATTTGCTCATGTCGCAACCTTCTTTGACCAGCGCTTTATGTGCGAAAGGGACGTGGAAACCTCCATCGAGATAGTTATCTATGAAAACTTTCCAATTCGATTCAACTTCAAACGTTTCGCGAGCGACGTGACGAAAAGACTCGCGATCGGAGACGTTGATATCAGCTTCTTCGACTCGGCTGGCAAAATCTGCGCCTAAAAACGTTCGCAAAGACGACGACGACGACGACGACGAACTCTCATCTTTCTTTAGAAACACAAACGGACCGAACGTTTCGCACACGTAACCGCCTTTGAGTTTAATCTTTTCCGTTCGCTCTTCCATGCCTTTCATTCGAGTCGCCGAGATGAGCTTCCCATTTCCTTCATTTGATACATCGTACGTGAATCCGTGATACGGACATTGCAACGCCGCCGCGCACGAGTTTGCTTTCGCTGTGCACGTGCCTCGTTTCTTATCAGCAACCTTCGCGAAATGGTGTTGGCACACGTTTTCGTACGCTTTAAACGTATTCTCTTCCGTTCGCACGCATACTATTTCTACAGCGGCGGCGGCGGCGTTTTCGCTTTCATCGGAAAACACAGTGGTTGTGAAATAATCGTTCACGCTTGGCGCATCCGAAACGTGCCCGATGCAAACCCAATCCTTCTCTGGCGAAAAGACCATGGCGCGTTCACGCTGCGCTAATTTCTCACTCGTGTAGTACGAAGGTGGAATAGGGGAGGCATCCTCGATTGCTTTATCGAATGACGTCCACGGAGTGAAATCGTGTGGTTGTGTCGTCCGCGCGTCTTCTTCTCTTTCTTCTTCTTCTTCTTCCTCTTCTTTAAAAATCTTCGGCGTGGAAAAACCCATGGGACATTTGAGAACGTTTGACGATACTGTCGTCGATGATAAAGAAGAAGATGACGACGACGACGACGATGAAGACGACTGGACTTTTGGCAAATTCGCAACCAAATATTCTAATATCAGATTCTTCAAGTTGGCGTTTTCGAGCGATTTGTACTTCAACTCGCTTTCGCTCGCTTCGGTGATGGCGACGAACAGCGACTCCGCGGCTTCCGGCGCCGAAAAATTTTCTAACGGTTCTAAATACGTCTTCACCGTAAACAATGAAAACCCATTCGTTTTTAGTTTCGATATCGTTTCGTATTCTACGCGCGTAAACATTTTACTCCCAACCTCGCGAACATTTTTCGGCATACCTTGCGTCGGGTCCATATATCCCGTGTGCATCGCGTCGATGTCGCCGAAAGAATTGGTCGAACTTTCCTCCACTAAATGTTTTCTATTCATCGCACCACCGATTTTAACATTCGTCGGATGCCAATCTAAATCGGTGCTAATTAAATCGCTGCTATTCTGTATCGCCCAATTTGCGCGAAACAATGGCTGTCCTCCGTCCTCGTCCATCTTCCTTAACAAGTTATCAAACACGCGCCTCGTCGCCATTTCAATTTTCTCCTCGTAGTTCGGCACCGGTTTGTGCAGCTGCGATAAGTTCTTCCCTTCGCGTTTCTTTGGGTCGAAGGAAAAGCACACCACTCCGGCGACGAATTCGTGCTCCGAAGGTTCTCTGGCGAAGAAATCTCCACCGTTTTCCTGTTTCTCACTTTGTGCTTCTTCTCCGCCGTTTCTGCTTCTTCGCATTATACAAAACTCGTTCGTGCTCAATCGCGCGGCGGTGATCAATGCCTCCTTTCCCGACTTCGGTTCTAAAGAAGCCTTGTAGTTATCGAGCTTTGGTATTGAAATCATTCGGCTCCCGTCCTCGTTCTTCTCTGTTATCGCGTACCTTTCTGGATACTGTTCCGTCAACAACTCTGCAACCGCGTTTAATAACTCTCGACAGGCTTCGTCCAAGTCCGTTCGCTCCTCTTCTTTATACACGACGCAACGCTCTCCATACGCGTCCAATATCGAATGCTTCATCTCCATTTCTTTCAACCAAACGTCCTCCGTGCCTTCTTCCAGCATATTTCGTCGAAAATCTGGCAGTTTTTTCAAACCCGTACCGATCGATTTCCCTTCGTTGGACCACAAAAACCGTCCTCCGATTGGGATTCGTTTCCCGACGTCGTCGTTGTTGTTGTTGTCGTTCTCGTCGTCCTCGTCGTCGTCTTCACCGTTCTCGTTATTGCTCGCGCATCCCGACCCAAAATTCGAAAGTGGGAATGGATTCCTTTTTTGTTTCTCTTCGTTCATCCTAACCACCACCTTCGCGTTCCGCCTTCGCCTCCTCATCCTCCCCCCTTTCGCGGAGTTGTCGACGGAAGCCCGGAGGAGGAGGCTTTTTGTCATCTCACCGCTCTCGTCGTCGCTCAGATCTGACTTTTGGAGAGCGGAGAGAAAGAGAGAAAGAGAGAGAGAAAGAGAGAGAGAGAGAAAGAGTGAGAGAATTTTTTAACGGTGTCGTGGGGGGCTAACACTGAGAAGACCCTAAATCGAGGTGTGCGATTGTGTTCTTCGCTCAAAGCACTTTTTTTTTCGTCTCTCTGAGTGTCATTAAAAAATGGACGAGAGGTTTGATGATGATGCGTCGTTTACGTCGTCGTTTACGTCGTCGTTTACTGCGTCGTTTACGTCTGCGCGAGGAGGAGGAGGAGGAGGAGAAAATTTCGACGAATACGCGCTCGGGTGCCGCCCGTTCGCGTCTCGCACTCCGTGCAGGCACTCGAAACTGAACGAACGCTGCGAAGCCGGGAAGATCGATTACTTGGCGTTTT